>Ga0208570_1000050_pt1 | contig 63552 bp, 53 predicted proteins | sample DeeseametaMP1202_FD_184192 | JGI IMG/M metagenome (GOLD analysis project Ga0208570, IMG submission 184192) | Marine microbial communities from the Deep Indian Ocean - MP1202 (SPAdes) | ecosystem: Environmental > Aquatic > Marine > Oceanic | place: South Indian Ocean | collected 2011-03-08
TCAAGATGCTTTGAGCAATTCTGCTTGATGGTGAGACAACAACGGATCAATCACCTGTTCCAGTTTACCGAGCAAAATTTCTTCAAGTTTATAAAGAGTCAAATTGATACGGTGATCGGTGAGTCGTCCCTGCGGAAAATTATAAGTCCGGATGCGTTCGCTCCTGTCTCCGGAACCAACCATTCCTCTGCGCTGTTCGGCAGTAACGGAATGTTGAGCTTCCATTTCCTTTTCATAGAGCCTTGCCCTGAGAACTTTTAAAGCTTGTGCTTTATTTTTTAGTTGGGATTTCTCATTTTGACAAATGACAACCAGTCCGGTTGGAATGTGGGTTATCCGGACTGCGGAATCGGTGGTGTTCACACTCTGACCGCCTGGACCGCTTGATCGATAAACGTCTATCCGCAAATCACCGGGATTGATTTCGATCTCAACGGCTTCAACTTCTGGTAAGACTGCGACTGTTGCCGCAGAGGTGTGGATACGTCCCTGAGTTTCAGTTTTAGGAACTCGCTGTACACGATGTACTCCGCCTTCAAATTTCAAACGGCTGAAGACGTCTGTTCCTTCAATTGAAAATGTGATTTCTTTGAAACCGCCGAGATCATTTTTGCTTTCATTAAGTAACTGTAAACGCCAATTTTGGCCTTCCACGTAATGAGCATACATTTGAAAAAGATCTCTTGCAAACAGCGCGGCTTCGTCTCCACCTGTGCCTGCACGAATTTCAATGATGATGTTGCGAGAATCATCCGGATCTTTAGGAAGGAGTAGAAGTTGGATTTCTTTATCCAGTTCTTCCAATTGCTGGCTGAGTTGAGAAATTTCCTCTTCCGCCATTTCGCGAATTTCCGGATCCTCATCTTTTGAATCTGCTAATTCGCGGTTGTCGTCCATTTCCTGCTGAATTTCAAGATAGCGTCGATAACATTCGACAATTTCCTGCAATCCTGAGTGTTCCTGACTCAACTTCCGGAAACGCTCCTGATCCTGAGCCACGTCCGGTTGTCCAAGTTCGTGTGTCAGTATTTCAAAACGTTTGTCAATTTCCGCAAGTTTATCCAGCATCTATGGTCAGGCGCGCTTGTAGCGGCGATTAAATTTTTCAATCCGTCCAGCGGTATCTACTAAATTTTGTCCTGCGCCGGTAAAAAACGGATGACAGTTTGAGCAAATTTCTACGGTTGTCTCACCGCCTTTTGTGGACTGTGCCTCCCATGTTGTCCCGCAGGCACAACGAAATGAGGTTTTTTGAAACTTTGGGTGAATATCTGGTTTCATTTTTTATATGTCTAGTTCAATGTTTATGATTTCTTCCATTATACGCTATTTATCCATCATATTGAGGAAATTCGCATTTTCTTTGAATTTTTCCATTTTATCAATGAGAAATTCCAATGCTTCAACAACATTCAGTTGAGAGAGGACTTTTCGCAGGACCCAAATCCGGTCAAGGTCTGGTTTGTCAACGAGCAGTTCCTCTTTTCGTGTCCCGGACTTGCTTAGATCAATTGCAGGAAAAATTCGTTTTTCAACAGGTTTTCGATCAAGCACCAGTTCCATATTTCCGGTTCCTTTGAATTCTTCAAAAATAACTTCGTCCATCCTGCTACCCGTATCAATCAGCGCCGTTGCGATGATGGTCAGGGAACCGCCTTCTTCAATGTTTCTGGCAGCACCAAAAAATCTTTTTGGTTTAAAAAGCGCGTTTGAGTCAACACCTCCGGAAAGAATTTTACCGCTGGGAGGAATAACTGTGTTATAGGCACGCGCAAGTCTGGTGATTGAATCCAACAGAATTACCACATCACGTTGATGTTCAACAAGTCGTTTGGCTTTCTCCAAAACCATTTCGGAAACTTGTACGTGACGTGTTGCCGGTTCGTCGAAAGTTGATGCAACCACTTCTCCTTTTACTGAACGGCGCATATCCGTTACTTCTTCCGGTCGCTCATCAATCAGCAATACAATTAGATCTACTTCAGGATGGTTTTCTGTGATGCTGTTTGCAATTGACTGCAAAATCATCGTCTTACCGGTTCTTGGTGGAGCAACTATCACTCCGCGCTGACCTTTACCAATCGGTGAAACGAGATCAATAATACGCGTAGTTAAATCATTATCTTTACGTTCAAGATGAAGGTGTTCGTTTGGATGGAGAGGAGTGAGGTTATCGAAAAGAATTTTTTCAAATGCCTTATTCGGATCACAGAAGTTTATTTCTTCTACCTTAAGTAACGCGTAATAGCGCTCGCTTTCTTTTGGTGGGCGGATTTGACCGGCGACTGTATCTCCGGTACGTAAATTAAAACGCCGAATCTGGGAAGGAGAAACATAAATATCATCCGGTCCCGGAAGGTAGTTGTAATCCGGAGCCCGAAGAAATCCAAAACCGTCCGGCAAAGCCTCCAGAACTCCGGCACCATAAATGATTCCTTTGCGTTTCGTCTGTGCCTGCAGCAAAGCAAAGAGTAACTCCTGACCCCGCATACTGTTCGCATTTTCAATATCATAGGCGCGTGCAATCTGAATTAGCGAATTGATATCTTTTTTCTTCAACTCAATTAAATTGAGTGTATCCGGTTTTGAATCAGAATCTGAATTTCTTTTTGAATTGTTGCCGTTGCCATTTTCCGGCTGGTTTTTTGACATGTGAGGTTTCTCAGGAGGTTAATCAAAGATGGGATCTTAACAATGTAAAGACCCTTTTTATGGTGTGTTTATTTAAGGAGGATGATTAGTTTTAACTTTTTCGCAGCAACTTCAAGTTACAAAAAGCGGATTTAACGATTAAAAACAAAGTAGGCTAGAAACTGTCTTGTGTGGAAATACTTGAATAAGAATTGAAAATTTCAAAAGTAGGTGTTTACAAGGTCGCCAATATTTAAAGTTTTGTCAAGTGTTTTTTTAAAAAAATTTATTTTTTGCAATTCAACTCTGCGATCAATCTTGCATAAAATGGCAGACTTTAGCAGTTCAAGAGTTATTTTTTTTCTTTTTTGGAAGATACAGATCCGTGATAGTACCCTCAAATGCTTCTGCCGCAAAGCCCACAGTTTCAGAAAGTGTAGGATGCGGATGAATTGTTGAACCCAAATCGGTAGCATCGCAGCCCATCTCAATCGCCAGGACACCTTCTGCAATCAAATCTCCGGCATTTGGTCCGACAATCCCGACACCAATGACACGGTTTGTGCCTTCCTCAAAAAGGACTTTGGTCATTCCTTCACTGCGACCCAATGATAAACTACGTCCACTGGCGGCCCAGGGAAAATTCCCTTTTCCATAAGCGACACCCTCCTTTTTTGCCTCTTCTTCTGTAATTCCAGCCCAGGCGACTTCCGGATCAGTATAAGCGACCGAGGGAATGGTTCGCGCGTCAAAATAACTTTTCATTCCTGAAATCACCTCCGCCGCTACTTTTGCTTCATGAGTCGCTTTGTGTGCCAGCATCGGCTGACCAACAAGATCACCAATCGCAAATATATGTGACATGTTAGTACGCATTTGCGAGTCAGTCTTAATGAATCCTCCTTTATCCACCACTACTCCAGCTTTTTCCGCAGCAATCTTTAAACCATTTGGGATACGTCCAACTGAGCTGAGAATTTGATCAAACATCTGTGGTTTTTCCGGTGCGTTTTTTCCTTCAAAATGCACTTTCAATCCATTTTTAAGGGCTTCTACTTTTGTGACTTTTGTTTCCAGCCAGATATTTTCATACTGTTTAGAAATACGCTTTTGAAACGGCCTCACAATGTCACGGTCCGCACCTGCCATCAAGCCATCGAGCATTTCCACAACGCTAATTTTAGAACCCAATGCATGATAAACCGTGGCCATTTCCAAACCAATAATTCCTCCACCAATCACCAGCATATGCTCAGGAATATCAGTCAGTTCCAAGGACCCTGTTGAATCTACGATACGTGAATCTTCCGGAAGAAAGGGCAGCTTTACGGGTTGAGATCCAACCGCGATAATTGCGTTTTCAAAATGTAGTGTAAGTTTTTTGTTTTCTGTATCAGTGACGCAAAGATGATTCTGATCCAGAAATTCTCCTACTCCAGTGACAATTTGCACTTTTCGCTGTTTGGCCATACTTTTCAAACCAGATGTCAATTGATTCACAATTCCGTTTTTCCATTCACGCAACTGCTCTAAATTAATTTTTGGTTTTCCAAAAGAAACACCATGGGCGCTCATTGATTCGGTTTCGTCAATAACTTTTGCGGCATGCAGCAAGGTCTTGGATGGAATACAACCCACGTTCAAACACACTCCACCAATACGATTGTATCTTTCCACCAAGAGTACATTCAGACCCAAATCAGCTGCACGAAATGCCGCCGTGTAACCACCTGGTCCGGAACCAAGTACGAGCACATCACAACTCATATCCGCTTTTCCGGCAAAGGTCTTTACTGGAGTAGTGTCAGATTCCGTTGCTAAGCTTTTATCTTCAGACTCATCTTTTTCAATATTTATTTCTTCTTCATTTTCAGTTGAAACATCAGTAGTTTCCATCTTCAAAATCAGGCTTCCGGCAGAAACCTTTTCCCCAACCTTTACTTTTATTTCGCGAATTACTCCCGCAATCGGTGAAGGAACATCCATCGTCGCCTTGTCGCTTTCCACTGAAATCAGTGGATCTTCCACAGAAACAGTATCACCTTTTTTGCAAATTACCTCAATAATTTCAACACTCTCAAAATCACCGATATCCGGGACTTTAACTTCAGTAATACTCATAGTGACATCCTCCGCATATCACCAAGAATTTTGCACAAGTCCACCATGAAACGCGCAGCCTGCGCCCCGTCAATCACACGGTGATCATAAGTCAAATCCAAAGGCAGCATAAGACGCGGTAAGAATTCTTTGCCGTTCCAAACAGGCATCATTCTGGAACGAGTTACACCGAGGATTGCAACTTCCGGAGCATTCACCAGCGGCGTAAAAGCTGTTCCGCCAATTCCTCCCAAACTGGAAATGCTGAAACAGCCACCCTGTAAATCGCTGCTTTTTAATTTTTTTGTACGCGCACGTTCTCCGACCTCGCTCAATTCTTTTGCCAGTTCAAGCAAACCTTTCTGCTCCACATCTCTGATTACCGGAACCACCAAGCCATCCGGAGTGTCAACTGCCACTCCAATGTGCAGATATTTTTTCAAGACCAAATTTTCGCGGTCAGCAGTTAGTGATGAGTTGAAATCAGGATGTTTCCGGATTGCCGTGGCACATGCTTTCAACAAAAACGCAAGAGCAGTAACTTTCACATCCTGTCTTGCGGCTTCTTCTTTCAGTGATTTTCGGAAATATTCTAGTTCCGTAATATCAGCCTCATCATGATGCGTCACAATTGGTAAGTTCAGCCAGCTTCGATGCAAATTAATGCCGCCCTTCTTTTTGATTCGTGAAAGCGGTTTAATCTCAACCGGACCAAATTTACTAAAATCAATTTCAGGCATTTCCGGAATTCCTGAAGCGGTTGCAACAGCATTTCCGGAAGCAATACCAACCAAAGTCTGTTTTACAAATTCCTGAACATCTTCTTTGGTAATCCGCTGCTTGCGTCCGGAACCTTGCAGTCGACTCAAGTCAACGCCTAATTCGCGGGCAAATTTACGGATGGAAGGACTGGCGTGTGCCCTCAAAAACGCTTTCTGTTCAGCGTGCATCGGAATTGGAGGTGGACGTCGAGTTTTTTCTGTAGGCTGGGATTCCAAGCTTGTTGTTTCAGTTTTGCCTGCAGAAACAGAATCCGTATTTTCCTGAGAAGTTGTTTCCGGTGTAGAGGTTGAGGCAGTTGATTCCGAAGATGATTCCGGAGAGGCTTTTTCGGATTCTTCGACAGTTAAAGTCAGAATAAGGTCGTTCTGAGAAACAGAATCTCCTGCTTTTATTTTCACAACTTTGACGGTTCCCGCAAATGGTGATGGCACATCCATAGACGCTTTATCACTTTCCATGGTGAGCAATGGGTCTTCCACGGCAACAACGTCACCTGATTTGACCAGCACTTCAATAATTTCTACTGCGTCAAATTCGCCTATGTCTGGAACAAGTACGTCTTTGATTCTGCTCATGTGGTTTCTCCTCAGGCCAACAATGGATTATTTTTTTCGGTATCAATTCCGTATTTTTTGATGGCAGCTTTTACTGTTTTTACTGAAATTCCGCCTTCTCCCACAAGCGCGTTTAATGCCGCAATTGTAATGTAATAGCGATCCACCTCGAAATGTTTTCGCAAGGCTTCGCGCGAATCACTTCGTCCAAAACCATCTGTTCCCAGCACAGTATAAGATCTGGGTACATACGCGCGAATTTGATCAGCAAAAAGTTTGACATAATCTGTTGCAGCTACAACAGGTCCTGCTGTATTTTCGAGACATTGTGTTACATGACACTGCCGTGCTTTTTGATCAGGATGTAACGAGTTCCAACGTGAAACTTCGTCGCCGTCACGTTTCAATTCGTTAAAACTCGGGCAACTCCAAATATCAGCCTGCACCTTAAAGTCTTTTGCCAGTAATTCCGCTGCCGCAATTGATTCACGCAAAATTGATCCGGAACCTAATAACTGCACTCTTGTTTCCCCTTTTTTTCCCTTTTGAAACAAGTACATGCCTTTAACAATGTTTTTTTCTTGGCCTTTGCCAAGACCAGGATGAGTATAATTTTCATTCATCGTGGTGATGTAATAAAGCACATTTTCTTGTTTATCAAACATACGCTGCATGCCATCTTGCAGAATCACCATCAATTCATACGAAAAAGTAGGATCATAAGAAACGCAGTTTGGCAAATTTCCTGCCATGATTTGACTGTGCCCGTCTTCATGCTGCAATCCCTCACCATTAAGCGTCGTGCGTCCGGAGGTTGCGCCAATCAAAAAACCACGAGCTTGCATATCTCCAGCAGCCCAAATTAGATCACCTACCCGTTGAAAACCGAACATTGAGTAGAAAATGTAAAACGGAATCATTTGCTTTCCGGTATTGGAATAAGACGTCGCTGCGGCGATCCAGGAAGACATGGCGCCATCTTCAGTAATTCCTTCTTCCAACAATTGACCGCTCTGATTCTCCTTATAGTACATGAGTTGATCACGGTCAACCGGTTCATATTTCTGTCCCTCATGGGCATAAATTCCAATTTGGCGAAACATTCCTTCCATGCCAAATGTTCTTGCTTCATCCGGAACTATCGGGACCACACGCTCACCAATGTTGTTATCTTTGCAAAGTAACGTCATTGCCTGCACTAGCGCCTGAGTTGTGGAAATTTCCCTTTCTCCAGTCTCGTGCAGCAAACGGTCGAAAAGAGACAAAGGTGGGATGGTAAGAGAGTCGCCTTTTAGTTTTCTGGCCGGAAGAGCTCCGCCAAGAACAGTACGGCATTTTCTAAGATATTCCAGTTCAGGTGCATCAGCCGGTGGTCTGTATAATGACATTTGTTCGACTTCTTCATCTGAAATTGGAACACGGAAACGATCCCGGAAACTCTTCAGATCGGCCATTTTCATTTTCTTTTGGGAATGAGTGACGTTGATGGCCTCACCGGAGCCTCCCATTCCGTAACCTTTGACTGTTTTTGCAAGAATAACAGTTGGCTGTCCAGTATGATTTACTGCAGAGTGATATGCTGCGTAGATTTTGTGAGGATCATGTCCACCACGGTTCAGTCTCCAAATGTCTTCGTCCGTCAAATTGGAAACCATGTCCAGCAGTTCCGGATATTTGCCAAAAAAGTGAGCCCTTGTATATGCTCCACCTTTTGCTTTGCAGGCTTGATATTCTCCATCAACGGCTTCATCCATCCTTTTACGCAGAAAACCGTCAGAGTCTTTTGCCAGCAAAGGATCCCAATATGAACCCCAGATAACTTTTATCACATTCCATCCTGCACCACGGAATTCGCCTTCAAGTTCCTGTATTATTTTACCATTCCCGCGTACCGGACCATCCAGTCTTTGCAAATTGCAGTTAACTACAAAAATCAGATTGTCTAACTTTTCACGAGCAGCAAGCCCGATTGCTCCGAGAGATTGAGGTTCATCAGTTTCACCGTCACCCAAAAACGCCCAAACTTTACGTCCGGTGGTGTCTGCTAAACCACGGTTGTGAAGGTATTTGAGGAAACGTGCCTGGTAAAGCGCCATGATTGGACCAAGACCCATTGAAACAGTTGGAAACTGCCAGAATTCATTCATCAGCCAGGGATGCGGATAAGAGGGTACTCCTTGTCCTTTTGTTTCTCTGCGAAAATTGTCCATTTGCTTTTCAGTCAGCCGACCTTCCAAAAAGGCACGGGCATAAATTCCAGGTGCTGAATGTCCCTGAAAAAATACCAAATCTCCGCCGTGATCTTTATTTTTGGCATGCCAAAAATGGTTAAAACCAACATCGTAAAGTGTGGCCGAAGAAGCAAAACTTGCAATGTGTCCACCTAAGTCAGATGAATCCCGATTTGCCCGCATAACCATCACTGCCGCATTCCAACGGATAATTGAGCGAATCTTGTGTTCCAAATCCTGATCACCTGGTGAGTGTACTTCAAGTTCCGGAGGAATCGTATTTACATAAGGTGTGTTTGCAGAATAGGGACTGCCTGCTCCTGATAAAACCGCCTGGTCTGCTAACTGACGCAGGAGGAATTGCGCCCTTTCGTGACCATCCCTTTCAATGACGGCTTCCATTGCCTCAACCCATTCCTGAGTTTCCTGTGGGTCTAAATCGTTTCCTGTTATTGAAGCCATGCTAGAATCTCAGTCTGTTTGTGTTAGGAAAGTAAAATTTGGTGACGGGTAAAAGTCCAGGAAAGTAAGAAGAGGTCTAACTGCCGGCGTTGTTTTTGACCTTTTTGTTCGCATTTGATGGTTCAACCTTAAATGGAGTGTTTTTAATGGGCGGTCTTCTACCCATACTTTTCAACAATTCAGCAGAGTAAACAAGCCCTATTCTAACTGCAGTAAATTTTTTAGCACGCTTATTTGTCATTTCCATCGCATTTCGACTAACACTCTCCGAGTACAGCGAGGCTGGTTTAACAGGAGCAGTCGCTTGTGCCCTGGCTTTTGACAACTTCAGTGCCGCACGGCTTGTGCTTTCGGTGTAAACGATTCCCGTCTTGGCTGGTCCGGCCACTCGTGCTCTGGTTTTGGTCATTTTCCATACATTCCGGCTGGATTCTCCGGAGTATAGACTATCGGGCTTGACTGGTCCAGTATCTCGTGCTCGAGTTTTCGAAATTAATAATGCCTGTCGGCTGATCTTGTTATTTTCTTCAGGATTAATAGGAGGCGGCTGATATTTTTTGATACTGCTAATTTTAGTATAAGATGTCTGATAAGGTTTTTGCACAAACCAGCGGTTCTTTTTAACCATACTGGCAGTTATCAAACCTGCGTCCACCATCTTAACTGCTGCAGTCTTTGCTTTGCCTTTCTTGCTTCGAGCAACAGATTTCTTTTTCAGATAATATTTTATCGTACGTCCATTTGTTTTTTGCGCCGCAACTCTTGCTTTTCTTTTGTTTGCCTCAATGTTTTTTGCATTTATGATGTATTTTTGAAGCTGATTATTATGACTATCAGCCTGCATATTTCCGGCAAAAAACAAAGCTGCTGAAAAACAAATCAGCATGATAATGGCACTTTTCTGTAACTTCTGGGTCAAAATTGACTCTGTCGAAAAGCCAAATACTAATAGGTTTTTTACAAACATGTTGAAGTTTAATTTGTCTCTCAACATCATATTTTAATTCTTTCAAACATTAGCTGGAGATGCAATCTTATAATTGGGAAGTTCCCATAACAAAATATTTGTGTTACTCTCAAAATCAAACTCGGCAGACTGATTGATGCTGAAACCGGAAACATACTCCGCTGAATTCCGGAGTTGAAACCACATCTGCAAAACTATGCAAAATCAAATTCCCAACAAGGAGCCTTCTCCGGAAGAAATTTATCAAGAGATGATTCGGGATACGTTTGGTCTTTTCGATAACAACAAATATCCAGAAGCAGAAAGTTCCCCCGGTGTCGGTTTTTCAAAGCAGATCAGCAGTGATTCTTACTCAAAAAATAATTTCTTAGTACAGAGACTGGTAAACACAATAACTGCCCAACTGAAGGGCATCCTTCCGGGAGCATTCCGAATCACTCCAAAACCTGAACAATGCCTTTCTTATGCCAACTTACACAGTTGGTCGCCTGGACGTTCTTATTTTTCATTGTTTGAGATGACACATTCCAAATCTGTCTGGATTCTACATTTCAGCCGTTCCGTAGGAGAAGGGCTTGCCTCGCTGTCTCATAACAGAAATTCACGCAAGTATCTCAATATTTATAATGATTTACGTGAAGCAGATTCTGTGATTTATCTTGAAATAGGTGAAATGCTGCGCAAATTTTTCATCAGTTTGTTAGAACTTTGGCCTGCCAGTGACAAATTAAAAGTCGTACGTTGCCGACATATCCTACAATTGGGTTTTCTGTCTGGTATTGCACAAGATGAAGAATATGTCGTCTTGCCCTTTTATCTTGATAACAAGGAATGTTCCGGAGATTTCCACTTGGTTTTTCCTCAACGATACCTCTTGATATAATTTTGACTCAGGGCAAAAAAGGTGTTCAGAATACTGACTGCTTAAACCATTAAGGTTGAAAAATCAGAGAGCTATCTCTTCAGTTTCGCTTATTCGCTGATGTACACGTAACAACTATTTATATATAATAGTTTTCAGGTAAATTTCAATTTTTCGGAAATTTTAAAAAAAGGAAGGTCAACTATGAATGGGAATATAGTTGCAACATTTTTTGCGGTTTTGAATATTTTGTGGATTTTACCGCTTGGCTATTTTATGGTGATGGACATTGTGCGCGAAAATTTTCAGAAGTCTTCTTAGTCTTTTTTCTCCAGACATTCGACTAGTACCGTATCGTCCTCATAAGCCAGTACCTTGTAGTTTCTTCCGCAACGCTCGAAAGCATGAACCTTAAGTTCTTCAGGATTTCTGGCTTTAACGTAAAAAGAGGCTGTTTTGGTTGTTGCACATGCTCCCATCATCCAGAGCACCAATAGAGAAAGCACAATCCAAAAATTTTTCACTATAAATTTCATTTTAGTTTATTATACGCTTCTCTGGTCTTATCCTGTTGTATTTTCTGCAACGTCAAAAATTGCTAAAATCCACTACATGATTTCAGCCAAGACTCAGCATCTGGATTTTTCTCACTAATTCAACTTTAAGGCGCCCATCTGTTTTTTCGGGTTAAATCGTAGGCAACTCTGTCCCAGGCCAGTAAGCGGGCTTCTAATTTGTCATAATATGAATCAGGCACTTGATCGGCTATTTTTCCAGACTCCATTCTGCGCATCAAAGAGTGTTTGAGATAGGCTCTGTCAGTTATAATCCCAACTAATGAACCCTCTCGCACAAGTGCGAACGATTCTTGTTTTCGCAGTAAACTTGTGCCTAAAGCCGTGTATTCAGCATCCAGTCCCATGAAATCTATGAAGGTCGGCATTAAATCTAAATGGGAAGAAACGGTCTCAATTACCTTAGGTTTTAATAAAGCCGGAGCATAAAATATCAAAGGAATCCGGAACCTTTCCAGGAAACCGTCTTTTTGGTAATGAGCAAGAACATGATCTGCGGTGATGACAAAGATTGTTTTTTGGAACCAGGGCTCTTCTTTCGCTTTACTGAAAAATTCGCCGATAGCCCAGTCTGTATAATGGAGTGAGTTCAGATAGCCACCCTCTTCAGTTGCATGATGCGGAAAACGATTGAAAGGTTCATTCAATTTTGGAAAAGGAGTGTGATCTGTGCTGAGACTGATGAAAGCCAGAAAGGGTGTTTTGCGATTTTTGATTTTCTCCAAACTGAAGATTAATGTTTCATAGTCCCATCCCAGATTCCGATCCTTTTCTTCCGAAAAATAGTCCAGTAGTAGCGGCATATCTTCTTTACCATAATATTCACTAAAACCGGTAGAAGCGGCTATTGCCTGTGCCAGAAATGATTCTCGCAGAGTGCTGTTGACAAAAATTGTCGAAACACCGTTCTCCTCCGCCAGTGCCGCAATTTTTGTATAATTTGCGGAGAGATTTGCTATTGTAGGCAGTCCCATAACAGAAGGCATGCCAGTCAGGACAGATTGTGCGCCTTCAATGCTGCGTTGACCGTGCGAATAAAAACGGTTGAACTTCCAACCTTCCGCACTTAATCTGTCCAAATTCGGTGTGATTTTGTAATCATTTCCTCCAAAACTATCAACATAACGTGGAGTTAAACTCTCCACAAAAAGCACAACAAGGTTGTTTGATTCCCCAGGCTTTGGCTCATTTTTTTGCGTAAGTGGGAATGGTTTCTGCCAGAAATCTTGTGCAAAATTTAAGGTGGTTACGATTTGTGATTCGGAAATTGGCTGACGTTCCACCGGAACAGATAAACTGGAATGGGAAGCAGAAAAAACTCCATTCAAAATAAGGTTGCCTAAACTGCTGCTGCCGGAAGAATATGCATGCACAATGGCCAGTGGTTTCATGCCGATCCCACCACGTCCTGTAATAACCACAAAAACAAAAAAGAGGATAAACTTAGGCCAGTGGAAATGTCCCGTTCTTACTTTGACTTTGCTGAGCCTGAGCCAGTAAAACAGTCCAAAAAAAAACATTCCAAACCAGATTGTTAAATAACCCGGATTTGCCGCGGCTTCGCTGACTAAATATTTTATGTCTTTTCCTAAAAACAATAATTCGTTTGTTAGATGGCGTTTCACGTAACCGAAATAAATAACGTCCCCAATTAGCAGGGTGCCTTCTAAAACCAAGACGAAAAAGACCAGTATGGAAAGTGCTACATGCCACCATTGTGAAGTGCACCAGCGAAACGGGAGAGCCATCAAAAGTAGCGGAATTCCTGAAAAAACCAGTAAAGATGCCAGATCAAAACGAAGTCCATAGAAAAAACCCTGCAGGACTTCCACAAATGTCAGTGAGCTGAAGTTTTCATAGTGAACAGCAAAAATCCCAATCCGAGCCAGCAGAAAGATAAAAAGACCGATTCCGAGGTACGAGAAAATTTTTTGAAATATGCTCATTCTCAACTTTAACTCAAGCTTTGTTTTGAATTGTTCTTACTTGTTAATACTGATAAAATCAAAGTTTGACTTGTAGTAAAGATAGAGACTTAACTCCCAAAACTCAAGAATAAAGGGAGATTGAGTATGAGAGGCTTTAGATTTTTCACACTGAAACATGTTGCTTTCTTTGACTTGCACCGAATTGTAGTTTCAAACAAAACTTGATGAAATAAATCCAAATGCTTTTTATTCGTAATATCGTCGGCTTCCTGTGTATTTTTCTGCTTGTTCTACTATTTTCTGCCTGCAAAAAAATAGATAAAGCCGGACCTGCCACTGCAATTGTCAGTATTAAGTTAAACCACAGTCAGTCATCTTCGAGAATGGCCGGAGTCAGCACAAGTTTTACGGCGGGTGCGGATACCGAATTAATTGCACTTGTACCTGACAATACCACCTTTAAGCAAAAATATCTGTCCCTGGAAAATTTCTATCAGTTTGCTCTGACTGACCTGAGTACGGACACAGTTAGTTTGACTGTACCTCTTGATACTGCAATCAAGCTCTATTCATATGCTTATTTTGATGAAATATTTACAGTAAGTGAACTTCAAAGTACAGCCGTGCAGGCAGAACAATTTGGGGAGTCCAGTTCGTTTACCATCAGTAGTGGAGACACTTCGAAAGAAATATCGCTCAAAAGTTTTGATTACTCTTCAGGATTACTAGGTTTAAGATATAACGGATATTTTAATGATGATTTGTCTTTTTTTGATAACGCGACAGAAGAAACTCATTCATCATTTGCAGGTCCATATTTTGACAACATTACAACTGCTACAGCAGGTAGTAACTATGACGACACTTATTCAGTACAGTGGAAGGGTTATTTCAAAGCTGCCGAAACCGGTATTCATATATTTTACACTAAGAGTGATGACAGCAGTTGGTTATGGCTGGGTTCAAAATTAACATCCATAGAGAAACTTGTCAGTGAACGGAGTTCAAGTTCAGCAATAGTAAATAATAGTGGACTACATGGTGTCGTTATGAAATATGGATTTATAAGTCTAGAAGCAGGCAAACTTTATCCGATACTTATATATTTTGGAGAAAATAGTGGTGGTGATATTATAGAAGTTTCCTTTACACCTCCATCCGGTACATATACTTTTGATGGCACAAATTATTTCTTTCGTGCTGAATAAAGGTGATGCAGCCGCAAAGGACATAAAGCCCTGTCATTGCTTACGATGCGAGGCATCCTCTAGCGGTGGATTTACCATCTGTGCGGAGAGGAAACCTAAGGCACAAGAGACAGAATATCCCTAAACAATTGAAGATTTATAGCGTTTTTTTTTATTTATTTCAGGTTTAGTAATTCTCACACCTTTTTCTGCGTTTGCTAAACCTACCGCAATTCTTGCTCCACTTGTCTTGGAGGGTCAGTTTTCCAGTAAAACTAAGAGCGGTATTTTCCAAAACCTGAAAAATGTACTTGCTGGAAAGTATGAACTTATTTTCGGAAATTTATACAAAACTGCAGGCAGGGCACTGAAAGGCAATTTTGATTCCGGAGGATGTAAAACGGATGATTGTGTTCGGGCGATGCAGAATATGTTGCGGACAGATCATTTTTATTCTCTTGAACTAAGGAAAAGCGCAGGGGAAATACAGTTGATTATGACTCATGTCGATCGTAATGAACGTCACGTGATGGATGATTTTTGTGCATCCTGCGAAAGCGATGAGTTAGTTAAACGTGCCCGTTTTCTTGTGGAACAGATCATCAGTCCGGACCCTTTGTTTCCTTCTTCAACGATGCCGGTACTAATTCAGGAGTCGTTTGACGAAGCTTTTGAGGTAGCGGATGTTTTGGCGGATCTACCGGACATGGGATTGGTTGATGGTGTTTTTGAAATAGGGACTGATCTCAATGGAGTTTCAGTCACAAACAATACTGTCCAGAGTACTCTGGTTTCAGCAGTAGAGGAAGACATACTCATTTTCAGTCTTTCTCCGGATTTAGTCAAAGAAGCTGATGGAGAATTATTGGTGCAGGTAAGCGCCTTCAGTCCGCTTAAGTCGGTTAGTATTAACGGACGAAATCAGCCACTTGCACCAAAAAGCTACCAGGCGAAGTTTGGTGTGGATTATCAACTGGAGCCTGGGGAAAATATTTTTGAAATCATAGCAACAACAGAAGAAGGAGAAAACGAGCAGGAGTTTATTGTTTTTTTTGAAACAAAAGAAATAAAGAGGGACGCAGGCAAGGTAAAGCCTTTTATGTTTATTACGATTTTGGGTTATGCCGACGATGACAATACGAATAGCGTTTCAAACGGTAGTGCTAAAGTCAGTTCCTCAAAAAGCAATTTTGTTTTGGTTCCGGTTTTCAATCAAAAAATTACCTACTTTTCAACATTTTCCGTCAAAGGTTTGATTACAGGAGATCAACAGCAAAAGAGTGAATTTGAATCACGTGAATTCATGCTCCAGCAACTTACGCTGGAATGGAAAACGCGCAAAACATTTCTGGGAGATATTACTTTTGGTGTAGGCGCTAATCGGCTGAGTACCAAAGATACAGCTAAAACGAGCAGCTACCGGGATTCGTGGTTTAGTAAATATAAAAAGGCTGGTGCGGATTCTTTTATAAATTTAGGATTCGGCTTTGGTGCAGATATAGGAACAAAGTGGTCAGTGAAATTTGCTCATAAACTTAAATCAGTTCCGGGCACACCGAGCAGTAAAGGCACCGCAAATTCATTAAGTTTTGGCGCAAAAAACAAATTTGGGAAATTTAAGACAAATTTTAGTTTAAGCAGTGCAACGACGAACCTGCTCGATGACAGCAAGGATAAATCGAAAGTATCCGGCAGCGTAAAGTTAAGTTTTCCACTTAAACCTGTTTTGCTGTCGCTGCAAACTAAATTTGCAGAAACAAATGACCAGACAGCAAACAGCATCACTGGAATCAAAACAAAATCTAGGAAAAGTACGTATAAATTTGGTATAACCTATCCGTTGGCCAGTTGGATGATTTTGGCATATACACGTAAAATGGAAGGTCAAGAATCAAACTTGATAAATAAGGATTATAAAAAAAACAGCAACAGTCTTCAACTGACAATGATATTTTAAAACTCTTTTAACAATTATGCTCAAAGCAAGTAATGAAAATTATATCGTTATTTATTATTTTTTTTTGGCCGGATTGCTCCTGGCATTTGGTGGAACAGTTTCAGCACAAGTTGCGGATCTTGAACTACGCAAAGGCTTGGTAAAAATCATCCGCGGCGACGATGTGCAAATTATCAATAAGTTGGGATTTAAGCTTCCTTTACTGAACGGTGACCGAGTACAGACTGGTGCAAATTCCAAAGCAGTAATCACACTGATTTTCAGTAAAGAAGTAATTCAGCTGTCTTCACGCTCGTTTTTTGAAGTAGATGATGTCAATGAAGTTCAGAGCAAAATTGCTCTTTTAACAGGTAAAGGTCAGTTCAAGATTCCAAAGAATAAATTAAAAAGAAAAAGTAAAAAACCGTACTTCAAGGTAAGAACAGTAACCGCGTTAATTGGTGTTAAGGGAACCGAGTTTGTGATGGGTACCGGAAATGAGCAAACCAGTTTGCTGACACTTTCCGGCGAAGTTACAATGGCTCCGGTTTCTGCTCCTGACATTGAAGTAGTCATTCCTCAAAATCAGGCATCAACTGTGGTCGTTGGATCTGCTCCAACTAAACCTGTCACAGTGCCTCCTGAAACCAGGGCAAATATCGTATCTTCTGACAGTCCGGAAACATTTAAACAGGTTTCATTTCCAAAACCGATTTCTATTGAAAAAGCCAAAAAGAAGAAAAAACAGGCGGAAAAAAAGAAAGCAGAAAAGAAAAAAGAAGAAAAGGAAAAGGCAGAAAAAAAGAAAGAGGAAAAGAAGAAAGAAGATACTAAAAAGGATGACAAGAAAGACAGCGAAAAGAAAAGCAGTGACAAAAAAGAGGATGATCAGAAAGACGATAACAAAAAGGATAATGCTAAGAAAGATGATCAAAAAGCCGATGACAATGAGGAAAACAAAGAAAATGAAAAAAAGTTGAAAGTTGATGAAGAAAAAAATGACACAAAAGATGAGGCTAATCCAAAAGATGAAGGAGAAGGAAAAGGCGGCGGCATCAAAGAAGATTTGAATGAAAAAGATTCCGGTGAAGCAGAATTAGCTGATTCTGAAGAAGATTCTGCTGAAACTAAAGAAATTGATGAAGAAGGGGACGGAAGTAATGCTGCTTTGACAGATGGAGGTGAAGAAGTTGAAATCAAGGGTGCAGAGGTCGAAGGAGCGGAATTGAATGATCCGGAAATTGATGATGTTGAAATTGAAGAACCTGAAGTAAATCTTGATGACATCATAAATTCTGATGTCATGGATGAACTTGAAGAAGTGGTGGAAGATGTGGCTGATGTGGAAGACGTGGTCAAAGAAGATGAACCGGTAGTTACTGAGGATGAACCGGTAGTTACTGAGGATGAACCTGTTGTGACTGAGGATGAGCCTGTTGTGACTGAGGATGAGCCTGTTGTGACAGAAGACGTGGAAGACGCGATCGATGATGCTGAAGAGACTGTTGAAGACGCAGAAGAGACAGCGGCTGAAACTGAAACAGTAATTGAGATAAAAATTTCACGCTGTGATGATGTTAACGTCATTTGTCCTTAAGAAGAAAGACTACTCTATTCTTTTATCGAAATTATTTGTCTCAGTGATTTATGTGGAAGTAAATTTTAATCTGCATTTACAAAAGAATTTCATTGCCTGAAATGCAAAATCAGGATAGACTTACAGATTAACTTTTTTCAACAAACCATCCACTAGATGGAAAAAACGACATGTTACAAAATCAATTAGCAGCGAATATTCGTAGCAACAAAGGAAAATCGGCCAATCAGAAATTACGTCAATCCGGAAATATCCCAGCAGTACTTTATGGTCCACGGGGTAACATTTTGCTTGAGATGGCAGAAGAAACAACCCGTCATCTGCTCGAGAAAATGTCCGGCATGCACGAACTTGTGCCTATTACCGTCACCGACTCTTACAGTGGAGAAAGCTGGACGGCACAGGTCATACTCAGGGAAGTGCAGAAGCACCCTTACAAACACGTAATCACTCACCTCGATTTTTGGGAACTGCCTGCGACAAAGGAACAAATTGTCAGGGTTCCATTAGAAGTTGTAGGCGAATCGCCTGGAGTTCAAAATGGAGGAGTTCTGCAAATGGTTGTCTGGGATATTCCTGTTTCCTGCCTGCCCGCTGATATTCCCGCTTGCATTGAAGTAGATAGCTCTGAATTGGAAATAGGTGATTCTATCAGAATACTAGACGTCAAGTTGCCTGAAAAAGTTTCACATAGTTCTGAGGAAAATTATGCGGTCATTTCAATTGTTGGACGTGTAAAAGAAGAGGAAGAAGAAATTATTGAAGTAGAAGTTGGAGAAGGAGAAGGAGTGGAAACAGCAGCAGATTCTGCAGAAGAAGAGTCAGCAAACGAAGAGTAAACCTGAACAAGTTCTGAAGCAGGAAAGGGCGGGGATGAAACTGGTAGCCGGCTTGGGCAATCCGGGCAAGGAGTACGAAGGAACGCCTCACAATATTGGGTTTCAGGCAGTGGATTTACTCATGTCACGGCTGGGAATTTCCGGATTTCAGCAGAAGTTTCAGAGTCAGTTGGGCCGTACGTCAATACAGGGCGAGGTCTGTATATTTATCAAGCCCCAGACTTTCATGAACAGAAGTGGTTGGGCGGTTGCGGAATGTGCAAAATTTTATAAAATTCCCACTGAGAACATTGTCATAATTTCAGATGATCTCGATTTACCTCCGGGGAAGGCACGTTTACGGGACGGCGGCGGACATGGTGGACACAACGGTTTGCGTTCGATCATAGATTCATTAGCAGACAGACACTTCCGTAGAATCAGGATAGGTATCGGAAGGCCTGCAGGAAAACGGGATGTGGTTGGACATGTTTTGGGACGATGGTCGAAAACAGAAGAAAAACTTGCTTTTAGCGTGATTGATCTTGTACTGACTGAGATCATAAGTTTTTTGGAAACTTCTAAATTTGAAAATACTTCATTTTCTGCACCGGAATTGGTCTGAAAACTTAGAATAAAACTAATCTAAACGAGTAAAGTTTCCGGAAGAAAATGGCGTTAGAAGTAGGAATTGTCGGTTTACCAAATATTGGAAAGTCCACTCTTTTCAGTGCTTTGACCAAAGTACAGGCAGATGCCGCAAACTATCCGTTTTGTACTATTGATCCGAATATTGGCATAGTTCAGTTGCGTGATCCGCGGATGAGCCGTTTGACTGAATTGGTTAGTCCCGACAAAATTGTGCCGGCTACTTTGCAGGTAGTTGATATCGCGGGACTTGTCAAAGGCGCCAGTCAGGGCGAAGGCTTGGGAAATAAGTTTTTGAGCCATATTCGGCAGGTACATGCAGTCGCGCATGTGGTGCGCTGTTTTGAGGACCCAAACGTAGTGCATGTTGACGGCAAAATTGATCCAGTTGGAGATGTTGAGGTTATTCAGACAGAATTGATTTTGTCTGATTTGGAGCAGACGGAACGTAAGATAGAACGGCTTTCACGACAATTGAAAAGTGACCGTGCTTTAGCATCACAAATGGCTGTATTTGAACGACTCCGAGATTTCCTGGGAGAAGGCAAGTTAGCACTCAGGATGGAATTGAGCAAAGATGATAAGGCGCTGGTCAGTGAATTAAATTTACTGACAATGAAACCATATCTCTATATTGCAAATATTTCTGAAGCAGGACTCAAGAATCCGGAGACGTATCAGCAACAGTTGAATGAATTAGCTGCTGAAGAAGGTGTGGAAGTCATTCCTATTTGCGCGCAGATTGAAGCTGAACTTGCGGAAATGGAAGATGACGAATCCAATTTGTTCATGGAGGAACTTGGTATAGATAGTTCCGGACTGGATCGGCTTACGTATTCCGGATACAGGATGCTGGAACAGATTACTTATTTTACTGCGGGAAAACAGGAAGTGCGTGCCTGGGAAATCCGCAAAGGTTCCACTGCTCCGGAAGCCGCAGGAAAAATACATACTGATTTTGAGAAAGGCTTCATCCGTGCCGAAGTCTTTCATTATGATGATATTGACCGTTTTGGTTCAGAATCATCTGTCAAGGAAGCCGGACGATGGCGCCTTGAAGGCAGGGATTACGTAGTGCAGGATGGTGACATTATGCACTTCCGTTTTAATGTTTAGCATTTGTATTTGTACAAGATGCTATGATGCAAAGGAATGTACCTTTGCAGTCTCCTTGTTCACTTAGGTGGACTTATTGACATTTCAATAATCCGAAAGGAAGATAAATGACAGGATATGAATTAGTGTTCATCACAGCACCGGGCCTTAATGATGAGGACCTTGCGGCTGTGTTGAAGAAAATTAAAAAGAGTCTTACCGATTCAGCCGGAAAGCTCATTCATGAATATGTATGGGGGCGCCGTCGATTGGCCTACGAAATTGAAGGTAATGATTTTGGTGTATATCACGCCTGGTACTTTACAGGTAGCGGAAAAACTGTTGACGAGTTACAGCGGCAATTTGGCTATTCAGATGATATTTTACGTAATCAAATTGTTAAAACCGATGACCTTGATGCGGAAGCAGCATTTTTACATAACTTAATACCTCCTAAAGAGGAAACTGTGGCAAAAGAGGAAGTTCAGGAAGTTTCTGCAAAAACTGAAAAAGAAACTGCAGAAAAGGCCAAGACTGAGACTGTTGCTGAAACTGAGTCAGAAAACACTGAGGCTGTAGTAGAAAAAATAGCTGAAACTGAAGCTGAAGTTAAAAAAGAAGAACTTGCGGATGATGCTGAGGAAGTTAAGACTGTAGCGGTAGATGCTTGATGTCCGGAAACTTTCTTAAAAAATGCGGAAGTACACTAAACTCTTAGGAAAAATTAATTATGTTAAAAAAACGAAAAAGATCTCATTTACGTCGTAAACGTATACCCACAAGTATATTACTGCGTAACAAGCGTAAAATCTGCCCATTCAAAGAAGCGGGCATTGATCGTATTGATTATAAGGATGTAGAGTTGCTCAAAAACTATGTGACTCAAGGCGGAAAGATTATTCCAAGCCGTATTTCCGGTGTCTGTGCTTCTAATCAAAGGAAGTTGAAAACGGCTATTAGACGTGCTCGTAATCTGGCTCTGCTCTCTCCAATGAAGGGTTATGTGCCGCAACAAGTTATTGTCGATCGAAGATTTTCTGGACGCCCAAATACTAAACTGGCTAGAACTACTGTTCTTTAATTTAAACCCGACACAAAACAGATACTTACAACATAAGGAAAAAAGTGAAGTTGATACTAACTGAAGACGTCCCTAATTTAGGGGCTTTAGGTGACGCGATTGAGGTGAAATCCGGCTATGGACGAAATTACCTGCTTCCACAGGGAATGGCGCTTTTGGCCACAGGAAAAGCCTCGAAAGAATTGCGACACCGTCTGCAATATCTTGAAAAGCTGCGTGCAGGAAAAATAGCGCTTGCCAATGAACAGGCAGAAAAACTCAATGCTCTTAATCTTGAAGTCGTCCGTAAAGCAGGTGAGGAAGGAAGATTGTTTGGTTCGGTCACAAATCGTGATTTGCTTCAATTGCTGAAAGAAAATAATTTTGATCTGGAACGTCGCGCTATCATCTTGAATACTCCTATTCGGAGTGTTGGCACACATGAATTTACCGTACGTGTTCATACGGAGGTTTCTGTAACATTGCAGTTAAAAGTGGTAGGAGATACTGTTGAAAAATCAGCTGATGTAAAAACAAAAACAGAAAATGCTGATGCAGTAGAAATAGATGCTGAAGAACTCGAAAAACTCGAGGAACTGGAAGAAAACAAAAATCTCGAAGAAATCGAGTAGGGTTAAAAATACAGTCTGTAAGGCTGAAGGCTCCGGAAAACATTCCAGCCTTTTGCCTTATTTCTGTCTTTGGATGATTACTCTGCCCTGCTTCCTGTCTCCAAATCCTTGATTTCCTTCTCCACACCCGGAGTGTCAATGCTGTCTTCCGAAAAAAAAATAGAAAAATACATTGCTGCCGGACGCGCTTCAAAAACACGTACGCAAACTGCGGATCTTGGTGAATTACTGCCTCATGACAAGTTGGCCGAACAGGCCGTACTGGGCGCAATTATCATTCAAAACTCAGTTCTTCTACAAATCCTCGATATCCTCAACTCAGACGATTTTTTTTCTCCTGCCCATCAATACATTTTTGCTGCCATGCAGGAAATGGCTGCGCAGGAACCGCCGGTTCCAATTGATGAGTTGACCCTCCTAAGTCGTTTGGAATCAAAACAGCAACTCGAACAAACAGGTGGAGTTGATTATTTAAATGAGCTGTCTCAGAAAACACCCGTTGCAGAAAATGCGGAGTTTTACGCAAGGATTGTACGAGAAAAAGGACAATTACGGGACATTATCCTGACGGCTCATGAAGTCGCAAAACGTGGCCAAGAGGGTTCTGCAGAAAATATTTCGGATTTCATCGCGGATGCCACAGAGAGACTTCAGTCTATCGATGAGCGTACTCGCCTTAAAAGTTATACCCTTCTTAAAGAAATTCTTGCTACCAACTTTGAAAAGTTGGAGAAAATTTCTGAATCACCTGAAAATGTAACGGGAGTTCCAACTGGCTTTACGGAACTGGATGACTTGACACTAGGTTTACAAAAGGGGGATTTAATTATTCTTGCGGCTCGACCTTCAATGGGAAAAACAGCACTTGCTATTAATATAGCACTTTACGCTGCCGGACATGCTCAAATTCCTTCGTTGTTTTTTAGTTTGGAAATGCCCAAAGAACACATTGCTATGCGCTTGATTTGCAGTGAAGCAAAAGTTAATAACAGAAAATTGATGGTTGGCGATCTTGAACAAGAGGACTGGGATAAACTGATGGAGGGCACAACCCGTATGATGGAAGCACCGTTATTAGTTGATGACCGTTCCGGAATAAATCCAAATTATATCAGACAGGTGATTCGTCAGGCAAAAAAAGAATTTCCTGACCTGGGACTTGTTGTTGTTGATTATGTCCAGCTGATGCAAAGTAACTTGCGTAATCCTTCAAGGGAACAAGAAATATCCGAAATTTCACGATCACTAAAAGGCATTGCCAAAGAATTTTCCTTGCCTATGGTTGTTTTATCTCAGCTGAACCGAGGCTTAGAGAGGCGTACAGAAAAACGTCCCATGATGGCAGATTTGCGCGAATCAGGTGCCCTGGAACAGGATGCAGACTTGATTTTATTCATTTATCGTGATGAGGTTTACAATCCAGATACTGAGGACAAGGGAATTGCTGAAATTAGTATTGCAAAACATCGAAATGGCGAAATTGGTATGAAACGCCTCGCGTTTATTGGGCAGTATACAAAATTTGCCAATTTAGCTCTGGGCACAGGAAGTTAGACTATTTTATTTGGCTTTGAAAAAACCTCTAAAATGCTGTCGTTATACAGAAAATATATGTTTATTCTCCAGACTCAAATTCAACTGACAAAATAATCTAATGCAAAACATCGAAGAATTACAGCAATATCTGGCCAGTTTGACGATTGAGTCCAACTTGATTGGACAGACCGTCGTTGCTGCACCGGGGTGTTTGCCGACTCCATGTTTTCCAGATGTTATTGAGAATGTTTTGGAAGTTGTAACTGAGCGTGAATGGGAGGAACTGACTGATCGTGCCAGGAATTATCTGAAATGGATTTCAGTCAAAGCGGAATCCATTGACGCACTTGCTCCACGTCCGTTGCAGAAATCTACGCGTGGTTTTGAGTTATTGGCAATCGACAGAGATGGAAACAGTTTTGGTGAAATAGTAGAGCGTTCGCAAGAATTATCTATTCCTTCTGTGCTTGTGCGTTTTGCTTCACTGATTGCGACTTTTCTCACTGTTCGCCTACTGAGTCAGCAAATGGAACGTGATCATGAAATAATGCCATCGCTGACATTTTCACAAAATGTTGATACTAATTATTTGAATTATCCCCGTACTTTAAAAACTCTGCTGGAGTTATTTCCGGAATATCATGAGATGTTTTATTTTGAAATTAATGAAGAAGTTACCGAAGATTACCTGACAACCATACGCACGCTTGCGGAAGATTTGGGAATTCGCTTAGCACTTGATGATACGAACAAAATGGATGTGAATGTCCATCATCAATTGCTGGATCTTGCAGACTGGATCAAAATTGATTTTCAAGCTACAGCATACCTTGAAGAGCAGTTGTTGGCAGGCGCAGGAGAAAATATAATTCTGCATTTTGAAGAATATGCGCATGGCGCGCGGTCACCAGTTATTGTTTTTGAAGGTCTGCAAGAAACCTCACCGTTAAAAGAATTTTTTGAACAGCGTTGGAAGATGGTCAACACAGTGCTTTATTATCAAAGCAGGGAACGCTCGCCGATTCCTCCATGGAATAAATATTTTGGTTTGATCCAGGACTATCATGACGACAAGTTTGGTCTCTTTTTTAAAGGCTTGATCAATGAGCAGTAGGCCATTTTCAGCTTTTAAATTTTGGTGGATTTTTCTGTTTCTTCTGGGAAGTTCTGGAACAATATTTTTCACTGCGTGCAGTTCTACAGAATCTCATTCAGACACTAGTGCAGGCCCCTCAAGTGTTTCCGGAACTGTCTTTGAAGTACCACTGGAATATGACGCGGGAGAAAATCCAATTGGCCTCACCCTGGGCGATTTCAATGGAGACAATAAAACAGATATTATAGTGACTAGTCCCAGGAAGCAAAATGGAATAACCACTTCTGAAGATGGTACACTGACTCTCTTTCAATTTAACTCGTCGTCTACAAGTCGTTTCCCCTTTTCTTCCAGCACCATTACTCCCACTACCGCAGAATGGCGGCAGGACGTGATTTCAGCAGATTTTACCGGAGACAATAATACTGATTTGATGGTAACACATACGGATCAGGACAAAATTAAATTATTACGTAACGACGGAAGCGCCACTTTTACTGATAATGGCAGCGTAACTGTCGGTGATGTGCCGCTCAATCTTGTTTCTGGTGACTGGAACAGTGACAATCAAACCGATTTAGCAGTTGTAAATCGTGATAACAGTAGCGTCTCCATACTTCAAAACAGCAACGGAGTATTTGCCGTTACACAAACTTTGCCAGTCAGCGAGAAACCAATACAACTTGCTGATGGAGACTGGGATGGTGACAACGATACTGATCTTGCGGTTTTGTCTAGAGACAGTACTTTGGTTCAAATATGGCTCAACAATGGAAGCGGGACTTTCAGTGCTCAAAGCACTACTTACACTGTCGGAAGCTTGCCAATTGACATGATTTCCGGAGACTGGAACTGTGACTCAAAACTAGACTTGGCTGTGAGTAATTCCGGAGATAATACTATTTCGCTGATTTATGGAAAAGGAACCGGAGATTTTGATTCTCCAATAATAATAAGTTCCGGAAAAGGTCCTGGAACAATGGCAGCGGCGGATTTTGACAATGACAGTAAAATGGATTTTGTGGTAGGGCACCAGTTTCTTGTCAGTACATCCGGGTTTTCCCTCCTGACAGGAGACTTTTCATTAACACTAAGCGACAACACTTCCTCCACGGGTTACGCGACTCCGGTTTCCTTTGCGGCGGGCTTGGCAAAAAATGGAGCTTCACCTGCGGAATTAGTCATTTACGATGTAGATAATGATTCTAAACTGGACGTCCTAATTGCGCTGCCAATTAGTAAAAAATTAGCGGTTCTTTCCGGAAAACAATATTTCGGAAATCTCTCCTGCCCTTGATCTTCATATTCTGATTGACTGGTGATGGTAACAGAGCTAAACTCTAGCGGTATAAGTCTGGAACTTGATCAATAATGAGATATTCTTTTGCACTGATTTTATTGTTCAAATTTACTAACAAAAACAGTTAGCGCAGGTTTTAACGCAAATTTCTTCGCTTTCGCTTAGCTCTCATTCAAGTGAAATTAAACAGCAATTCTGAATAAAACAATATGCTGATTGTAGGAACATGGGCGGCCTTGTTGCTTTACATCATCAGTTGGATTTCGGGGCTATTTGCGGTACCTGATGATGAGTCTTCCGGCAGCAGATTTCAAACATGGTCGGATGTCACAGGAATGCGCGTGGCCTGGTTAATTCATACTGTAACTTTACTTGGACTATTGTGGGCAAAATCAGTCTGGCCCCTAACTTTTGTGAGTGATATTCTGAGCGTTACCGCTTGGGCGAGCATGGTTGGAGTACAGGCATTTCCAGAACGTCTACCAAGTTTGGTCAATTCTTCAATCGTCCGTCTGTTTGCAATACTTTTACTGGGCTTATCCCTCATTATTTCCCAGAAGCAAGTCTCGGCGGGTGTAATAGTTTCAACTCAAACCTGGTTATATCAGGTCTTACTTGGATCACATATAATCATTCTTTTAGCAGGTTACGTTTTGTTGGGAGTCGCCTGTGTAGCCAGTATTATTTTTCTGTTTCAGGAGCGCCATCTAAAAGCAAAACAGCTTAGCTCAACTTTGAGTCACTTTCCTGCATTGGGCACATTGGACCGCCTCAGTTGGCAAGGCGCCCTTTGGGGTTTTTTGGCGTTGAGTATTGGTATAATGCTCGGAATATTAATAAATAAGGAGGATCAATCATTTTTAGCAAACTTACGATTTGTGGCATCCATCAGTGCATGGTCAGTTTTTGCAATGCTTTTACTGCTTCGGCAACGTCAAGCACTGCGTTCCCGCTGGACCGCAATTTGGCCCATCGTTGGATTTGTTTTGGCATTGATGTCATTGATTGCGGAGCTTTTAAGATTAAATCTTTCAGAGTAATCAAAAATAGTTAGTCTTTAAATTAGTTAAAAACGTTCAGACAGAAAACATGAAGCGGTTAGTAGTGGAACCAGCAACTTGCGAAAAATTTATTTTGGACAGTGAATATAATTTGCAACGTGTGCAAAATGCTGTGAAAAAAAATTTAGGTGTGTCTCTTCCTTTTATGGCAGATATTGCACACCACATGATAACGCCGCATAACAATTCAACTCGATCACTGCTTTTGCTGCAAAGTGCCAGTCTCTTCAAAAAACCTGACCAAGCTATCGTTGATATTGGTAGCACCTTAGAATTTTTGCATACTGCGTCAGCCTTGCATCGACACATCAAAGAACCTGAAAATGCTAGACGTCACCAGCGGCATGTTCAAAAACTATGGGGCTCAGAAGCCAGTGTTTTGTTGGGAGATTATCTTCTTTCCATCTCTTTTCAAATATTGACTCGCGTCGGAAATTTGGATGTTCTCGAATGTGTTTCTCTGGCAACACAGAATATTTCTCGCGGGCAGGTACTTGAAATTTCTGCACCAATATTTAGCGCAACTCCAAAACATTGGCGCAGAGTAACGCGGGACAAATTTGCAGGCTTGTTTGGCGCGGGAGCCCAAAGCGCGGCTTACTGGGGTGATGCTTCTCAAACTACTGTTTCTACCTTATTTGACTTTGGCGAGCATCTGGGAATGGCGGTTAAACTGAAAACAGATTTGGAATTCCTTAATGACGAAAAGCGTTTTTCGCAAAAATTGAACGACGAGGAATTGTGGTCTCCACTTTGTTTTTTAATCCACGAATGTATGCCGGAAAGTGAGCGCAGGGAAATGTCGGAAAAATTGGAAAATGGTTTTGATGTTGAACCAATGATAAAAGAACTCAGTTTTCTATTTGAAAAATATAAAATTGACGAAATGATTCAAACTGAAGCAAAACAGGAACTGAAACAGGCCGGAGAATGTCTTGTAAATCTGGAAATGGATGCAAGCCCACTTCAACCACTAACATCATATTCAATGATTTAAAATGACGGATTCACTGAAAATCAGCATAAAATCTTCTGTTGCGGAAATTGAACTGAACCGTCCGGAAAAAGCAAATGCAATTGATGAAGAATTATGGTTTGCTCTCGGAGATTGTTTCCGTGAATTAGACGAAAACGAAGCTGTTCGGGTTTGTGTTTTGAGTGGTGCAGGCAGTCATTTTACTGCTGGAATAGACCTGAAATTTTTGCAGTCCGTTGGTCAGGAAGTTGAAAATTTCGACTGTGAGGGACGGAAACGTGAACATTTACGCCGGAAGATTTTAAAACTGCAGGCAGCTTTCACCCAAATAGAACAATGTCGAAAACCGGTACTTGCCGCAATTCATGGAGGTTGTATCGGCGGCGGAGTTGATTTGATCAGTGCTTGCGATATGCGCTACTCCACCCGTAAGGCGGTTTTCCAAATTAAAGAAATTGATCTTGGACTCGCCGCGGATGTAGGCACTTTGCAACGTCTTCCCAAACTGATTCCTCAAGGCATTGTCCGCGAGTTAGCCTTTACGGGACGTAAATTTTCCGGAGAAGAAGCCCGTGAATTAGGTTTGGTTAACCGCTGTTATGATGACAAAAAAACTATGATTTCAGCAGTCAGGAAGATTGCAAAGCAAATTGCCGCCAAACCACCTTTAGCCATACGCGGTGTAAAGGAAATGTTGCTGCATGCGCGTGATAATTCGGTTGCCGATGGACTGAATTATGTGGCCACCTGGAATTCAGCGATGCTACTGTCCGCAGATCTGGAAGAGTCGGTAATGGCTATGCTGCAAAACCGTTCTCCGGAATATAAGGATTGATTTACTCTCTGTTCCTGCCTACTTCAAATTTTATATTTTAATATGATCCCCCGCATAAATCATTCCGAAAGTACACCTCAAATTGTACAGAGTTTTCTGGCAAAGTTGCGAAACAGCGATTTTTCCGGAGACATTCAGCAAGATTATGCAAGCCGTCTAGTCACCGCGACTGACAACAGTATTTATCAGATTTTGCCGCAAGCAGTTGTTTTTCCAAAAAATTCTAATGATATACAGCTCATTCTAAATATTTCAGCTGAGCAGAGATTTCGTAAAAGCATCAAAATTACACCACGCGGAGGTGGCACCGGAACCAATGGACAGTCACTTACCACTGGTATTGTTCTCGATTGTTCACGTTACATGAATCGTATTCTTGAGACAAATATCAAGGAAGGCTGGGTTCGTGTGGAACCCGGAGTGGTGCTGGATCAGCTCAATGAACATCTTGCTCCAAACAAAGTATTTTTTGCACCAGATTTGTCGCCGAGCAACAGAGCAACTTTGGGCGGTATGGTCAATACCGATGCTTGTGGAAAAGGCTCCCGCGTCTATGGACGTACCAGCGATCATGTTTTAGCGTTGTCATGTGTACTCTCTAATGGAGAAGTACTGGAATCAGTGCCGCTTGATGCTGAACAACTTAGTGAATACAAACGAAAATCCGGAATTGCAGGTGAGATAATTAAAGTAGTGGATCAAGTTGTATCGGAAAAAGCAGTTTTGATTGAAGATGTTTTTCCAAAAATGAGCCGTTTCATGACAGGTTACAATTTGGCAAAAGTTTACGATAATTCAGAAAACAAATTCAATTTAAATTATTTGCTTTCCGGCTCTGAAGGAACCTTAGCCGTTGTCAGCGAGGCAAAACTTCGTTTGACGGCCTTGCCAAAACATAAGATTTTGCTGGTTGTCAAATATGAAGTTTTTGATGACGCTCTTAAGGATGCGGAAATTTTGGTGAAGTGTGATCCTGTGGCGATTGAGACGATTGACGAAAAAATTCTGAGTCTGGCAAAAGAAGATGAAATATATTTAAAAATCAAAAATTTTATTACGGATGAAAAGGTGAAGTCCGGAAATAAAATCCGTCCGACACGTACGATCAGTCTGATTGAATTTTGCGGAAACAACAAAAATAATCTGGAAAAACAGGTTACTACATTATGCAAAATCATCGATGCCAAGAAAACCAATTCCGGAAAAGCAACCGGTTATTACAGAACTGCTGATCCAAAGGAAATCAAGGATTTGTGGAGTTTACGAAAAAAAGGCGTGGGTCTTTTGGGAAATACTAAAGGCGCTCGTAAACCATTACCTTTTGTAGAAGACACGGCGGTTCCTCCGGAAAACTTAGCCGATTACATTCGGGAGTTCCGGAAACTGCTTGAGTCGTATGGTTTGGAATACGCAATGTTCGGGCATGTGGATGTGGGTTGTTTACATGTCCGTCCCGCATTAGATTTGAAAAATCCGGATGAAGAAGTCTGGATCAGGGAGCTTTCAGACAAAGTGGTGACTCTCGTAAAAAAATACGGCGGTGTGATGTGGAGTGAACACGGACGCGGATTTCGCAGTGAATACACAGCAGATTTTTTTGGTGAAGAATTGCACTGCGAATTGCGCCGAATCAAAGAAGCGTTTGATCCGAATAATCGGCTAAATCCGGGAAAAATAGTCACACCGCTTTCATTGAAAACCGACAAAGTGGTGTCCTTGGAAGGACCACTGCGTGGACACAAAGATCGTCAAATTGCTCCGGAATTGCTCAAGGAATATGAGTCTGCTATTAACTGTAACGGTAACGGCGCTTGTTTCGATTACTCATCAAAAAATGTGATGTGTCCTTCTTCCAGAATAACCCGTGATCGGATTCATTCTCCACAAGGTAGAGCAGGACTGATGCGGGAATGGCTCCGGATGCTTTCTTTGACTAAAGCAGCCGAAAATTCTGAAAGGAAAAAAACTGTTGCGGATTTTAACGGAGTATCACAAAAAAATTCTGACAGTATTAATTATTTCCAAGTTTTGGCTCAAAAAATAAAAAACTCCTTACGTAAAAATCAGGGCGAGTACGATTTTTCACATGAAGTTTATGAGTCAATGGCCGGATGTTTAGTTTGCAAAGCATGTGTGACACAGTGTCCGGTACACGTCAATGTTCCGGATTTCCGTGCAAAATTTCTAAATCTTTATCATTCCAGATATTTACGTCCCCTTAAAGATTATTTGGTTGGCACAACAGAAACAGCCGGTCGATTATTTTCAAATATACCGTATCCGGTGAATGCGGTTTTTAACTGGTCACTGAGCCGCAAGTTACTGAAAAATTATGTTGGTTTAAGAGATTTGCCTCAATACAGCCCAGAATCAGTCCGGCAGCGTTTGCTGAAATCTACCGCGCCTGAATTTGATTTGGAGAAATTGATTGCGCTTGCTCCAGAAGAAATGGATGGCAGTGTGATTTTACTTCAAGATGCCTTCACTTCGTTTTATGAATCACAGGTTGTGCTGGAATTTTATCAGTTATTATGTAAATTGGGTTTTACGGTTTATGTCGCGCCATTTCATCCAAACGGGAAACCACTGCATGTAAAAGGATTTTTGCGTCAATTCCGGAAAGTCGCAGAAAAAAACACAAAATGGCTGGCACATGTCGCACGTTGCAGAATTCCGCTGGTTGGACTTGATCCGAGCGTCGTGCTGACTTACCGAGATGAATATTTGAAAATTCTGGGAGAAAATCAGTTGCCATTTGAGGTGCTGCTCCCGCAGGAATTTCTGGTTAAGAAATCAGCTAAATTAAAAAAACAGGCATTTTCCGGAAATGGCATATTACAGGATTATCAATTGTTGGGACACTGTACTGAAAAAACTGATGCACAACTATCACAGCAACAATGGAAGGAAGTGTTTGCGCAATTTGGTTTGTCTCTGCGCCTGATTCCGGTAGGTTGCTGCGGCATGGCTGGTACTTATGGACATGAAACAAAACATTTCGAAGAGTCCCGTGGAATCTACAATTTAAGTTGGAAGAATAAAATTCCGGAAGATCCATTTTTGCGTCAAAACATTTTGACAACAGGTTTTTCATGTCGCAGCCAAATCAAGCGCTTTGAAGGATTTCTTCCACTTCATCCCTTGCAGGCATTGTTGAGGGAAATTAACTCTGCTAATTAATTCAGGATGCGCCTAAAACTTTCCACCACTTTTGGTTAACAATGGAAGAAATTAATTTTGAGGATTTTTTACAAGTACATATTTTAACCGGAACTATTCTGGAGGCCACACTCAATCCCAAGGCACGGAAACCGTCCTACATGCTGAAAATAGATTTTGGTCAATTCGGCATTAAAACAAGTTCTGCGCAAATTACCAGGAACTATCAAGTTGAGGATTTAATAGGACTGCAAATTTCCGCGGTGCAAAACTTTCCTGTCAAACGCATTGCCGGAGTTAAATCAGAAGTGCTCATACTTGGAGCTTATTCTGAAGATAAAGGGGTAGTACTGCTGACTCCAACGGAGTCTGTGGAAGATGGCTCATTGGTGGGCTGAGTTGTTTTTTGATCAATTTGTGAGTCACTCTTAAATTTGCTGATCAGCATATCTTTGTCTTTCCAAAGTTCAAACAAGCACTTTCTGACAGCCAATGATCCACCTTTGCCACGGATTGCTTCCACTGAGGGAACGACTCCTTCTCCAAGCTTCAGTGCTTCAATGCGCACAACAATTCGCTTAACTCTTCCCTGCAACAAATCAGTCAAATTCGGAGAAGAATGACCGGGATAAATCAGGGTGACATTGAGAATGGCAGTCATTTGATCACCCAAACTGCTCAAAACGGTGTGTATTCCACCTGCACGCGGTTTAAGCAAATGGTTGAAAGATGATTTGGTTTTGGCTTTTTTTTCGTGCGTGAAGCGAGTTCCTTCAGGATAGTTCAAAATTGTTACCGGACGACCAAGTAATTTTTCGCAGGAGCGCTGGGCTGTTTCCAAATCTTTTCCACGTAATTCAGGGTGTTTAATTAAAGTCTCTTTTGAATAACGTTTCATCGTTGGATATTCCAGTGCCCAGAGCGCTTGTCCCAGGAACGGTACAAACACTAATTCCTGTTTTATGAAGAATCGTAAAAATGGAATTTGCCAGAAAAACATGCCTTGCGCGACTGGAATGTCCAGCAGAGAAAGGTGATTGCTGATGACTAAATATGTTCCATCCGGACTCAGATTGTCCAAGCCCTCAATGTCCCACTCAATGTGGAAAAAAACATTCAACAGGAAATTGTTTGTGATGATAAAACCACCAGCGATCCAGTATGAAATTTTGCCCCAAAGCTGACGCCATGCTCGAATTGGAATCATGAATTTGATGGGTGCGCACAAACTTACAAGAGTTCCGTGGAAAGATGTATTGAGGAAAAGCAATAAAATAAAAATCGGAATCCGGATCAAATTTGTCATAAGAAGATTCAGTCGTTGTTAAAATTTCTGTTTTATGAGTTTGATGCATTCAGGGAATTGCTTTGCCGACAAAACACCGCTCGATAATGACAGAAAACGCTGAGGATATCAAGCTGATGTAAATCAACACGGATTAGGTTGGCTAGTTAGATTTACTGATAAAGCGCTGTATATCACTGATTTTCATTGGCGGAAAGAACCAGTAATCCGGAAGATAACCTGAAGGTGAAACAGGTTTTGCTTGATGATTCAGATGCAGCCGATGACTGAATGAAAGCATGATTCTGGAATGTTTCAGTTGAAAAATTGGTCCGGAAGTATTTTTGGGAAATGGGCCGGTGTTTGTACCGATAAGAATTCCCTGTGGTATCTGTTTCGTCAGGGCAGCCAGAAATTGACAACCGTTTCCACAATGTTGGTTTGTCAAAACGATAAGACGTGTATTCCACTTCGGCGCGTTTTTATTTCCGTTGAAAATGAATTTTGTTTCTACCCATTTTTCATCGATTTCTTTTTCGATGAAATGATCAATGAGTGCCAGTAACTGCAGACTTTTTTGTTCAAGTTGAGTTTGTCCGATCAGCAAACGTGTTGAGGAATGATGCAGGTTCCATTGTACACGGTTCAGCAGTCCTTTTAAGATTGGCAGCGTCTGCCGTTCCTGTACGATTACATTTTTCCAATGGCTGCGGGTAAATTCATTGAGCCACTTTTCTATAAAAGCAAAACTTCCGTTTCTGTTGCCGCGAACGTCAATTATAAGTGTTGGTGTTTTACGTAATTTTCTGGCGAGTTTCTGAAACTGCTTTACTGCTCTCTCCTCAGTTTTTCCATCTCTATACCAGCGAATGTAGGGTGTGCGCCCTCCTTCGAATTTATACACAGGCATTTCCGGACGATTCAGTTCTGCCTCTGGAATCAACAGTGGCAACAGGATATTTTGTTTTTCACCAGAATCATTTTCAAATTCACAATCAAGCGGATCAAGTTGATGATTCGCCTGTTGTCCTAACATGAAAAGCATTTCGGACTGTCTTTCCGGCAGAATTGGAAAGAAGACCTCTTGCGTTGTTGAACAATCGATGTACCAGTGATTGACAATCTTGTTGGCAATCTCCAAGTTTGGTAGAACCCGGAAACGCTCCTCTTGCTGCGCCAGGCGGATTCCGGAAAAAAATGCTACCTTCGGTTCTACGCGCTGAACATAATGTCTTTTTATTAAGAAAAGATCTGTCCGCAAATTTGGATCTTCAGTAAACTCTAAAGCCTTAATCAGTTGCTTTTGAAAATGATGTGTGAGAGTCGGATTTTTGTTTGATATCAAGTGCTCTGCTATTCTTTGAAAGGCCAATTTCCATTTTACTCCCGATTTTTCAAGGATTGGGTAACGGACATAGTTATCGCGTAACAAACCCTCTGCTTGCACGAGATCCTCCTGGATTTGTTTTTTTGAAAGAAATAAGGGGCCGCGACCAGAAAAGTCGAGTGCGGGAATCGTTTCAACAGCCAGAGAATTTCCTGCGAAAGAGAAGGTGAAAAGCACGGAAAAAAGACAAATCTTCGCCAAGCGATGAAACGCCTCAAAACCGAATTCGGACCAACTTATTTTTTGTGACTTTAATTCCTTAACAAATTTCATTTTGCTCATTTTGCAAGTAATCACTAAACAGCGTCATCCATTCAGTAAAATCAAGGGTTTCTGGGCGGCGCAGCCCAAACTCATCGCGCAGAGAATCTCCGCAATTTTGATACCATTCCGGAAAATGCTGCCGGATTCCATTCATCAGTGTTTTTCTTCTCTGTTGAAACAGCAGGTGACTCCACTTGAGGAACCGTTTTTCATCCTCAGGCGGAAGTCCGGATTCACGGGGCAAAAGACGTATTACCGCGGAATCCACTTTCGGAACAGGTTTAAAAGATTCCGGATGAATTTTTTTAATTATCTTTTTTTCAAATCCCAATTCTCCAACTAATGACAATGGTCCATACGCTTTTCCGGATTCAGGAGTTGCGCAAATTCTTTCCGCAACTTCGTATTGAATCATGAGGGTCAAAGATTGCCATGCCTTCCGGACTGGAAGCATCCTCAGAATCAGCGGAGTTGCGATATTGTAGGGTAAATTTGCTACCACTTTTGCCGGGGCCGGAATTAAATTGGCCAAATCTTCCGGAGCAAGTTCCATGACGTCCTTCTCAAGAAGTGTAAATCTTTCTTCTTTTGAAAAGCGTTTCCTTAATTTTACACACAATTCCGGATCAATTTCGATTGCGGTAACTTGCGAATTTCGATCCAGCAATGCGCGAGTCAGTATTCCGAGTCCAGGACCAATTTCCAGGATTGAATCTCCATTTTTTACATCCGCTGCCTGAACAATCGATTCAACCACTTTTTGGCTGATCAGAAAGTTTTGTCCCCACTTTTTTTTTGCCATTTGATTTTAACTGGATGTGCTTTGGTTGAAACTGAAATGATTTTGCGGATTTCGTGAATTTTAGAAAATCTAAGTTTTCCTCCGAACTTGTTTTTCCGAGATGAATCAAGTGTATTCTAAAAGAGGTGATTGATAAAAGCAAATAGCTGTTTTATTTCAAATTAATTTGAAAATATTGTTTGACTTAGCGGATAAATTGAAATAGACTCAAATATCGTTTTGAAAATAAGTTAATATTTTAATCTCCGATTCGCCAAAACCTAAGGTAGCAACCATGGTTTGGCGAACGATAGGGTTGATTGGGAAACTGGTCTGCCTCCCGGTTTTGGAAAGGAGAAACCCCTATGATTGACCTTCACGGTCGCAACATCAATAAACTTCGTATTTCTCTCACAGAGGTCTGCAACATGGCCTGTACTTATTGTGTCACGAGTTTGAGTGATCATAAGCGTGCGCCTGATGAGTTGAGTGCGGATGAGATGTTGAGTTTAGTCCGGATGCTAAAAGAACATGCCGGAATTGTAAAAGTACGTTTAACCGGAGGTGAACCGTTACTCTACCCAAACTTGATTCCGGTAGTTTCTGGAATTCGTGAGATGGGAATCAGCAGTATCGGCTTGACAACAAATGGTCAGTTGCTCGCCAGAAAAGCAAAAGCCCTTGTTGAGGCGGGACTCAAAAACGTCAATCTTAGTCTGGATTCTCTGGATCCGGAAAATTTTAAACGAATGGGGCGAGTTGGTAAACTTCGTAAAACACTGGAAGGTGTTGAAGCCTGTCTGAAATATGGCTTGAAAGTCAAAGTCAACATGGTGGTAGTCAAAGGTGAAAACGATGATGAAATAGTTAAAATGCTTGAATACGGTGTGACGAGAGGAGTCGAAGTGCGTTATCTTGAGTTGATGGCAATGGGACCTCTCTATCATAAAGATGATTTTAAACTGGTGACAATGCATGAAATACTGGAGAAAATTTCTGCACGTTACTCAGTTCAGCCTGTTTCCGCGGAATCGGATTCAACTTCACTTCGTTACTGGGTTCCAGGCGGGTATTTCGGAATTATTCCAAATAACAGCGCGCCTTTTTGCTCCACCTGTTCCCGCTTACGTTTGACTTCAAACGGTCAACTCATTGGTTGCTTGAGTAATCCGACTCCACTTTCTATCCGCCATTTGTTGGATCATCCTGATCCAGAAGAAACTCTCCAAACTCTTGTAAAGAAATCGATTTCCTACAAACAAGATGCGGCTTTCACGGGCTCGGCTCTTGTCATGTCCCGTGTTGGTGGTTAGTCTGCATAATGATCCGTGGAGTAACACTTGCATTTTTTGCCAGCTTCCTGTAAAAAATCGGTAATACTTTGAGCAAAACTGCTGCTGCGTAGCTAAGTTTTGATCTATTCATCTTTTGAGGCTGTCCCATGCGCACTTTATTTATACAAATCACAGTTGTTATTCTTGCCATTAATGTGGTTTCCTTCTTTTATCTTCCGGAAGTTCTCTGGTCTTTGGTTATTTTTGGACCCATAATTTTGCTTGGCCTGCGAGATATCACGCAAAAATCTCACTCCATCCTGCGAAATTATCCGGTGTTGGGTCACATTCGTTTTTTGCTGGAGGAAATTCGTCCGGAAATGTACCAGTATTTTGTGGAATCAGATACGAGTGGACGTCCTTTTAGTCGTGAAGAAAGAACAGTTGTTTATTCTCGGGCAAAAAACGCTCGTGATACAGTTCCTTTTGGTACAGTTGAAAATGTTTATGAAACGGGCTACGAATGGGTCAACCACTCACTCAGTCCAAAAAAAATGGAACATGCAGACGTGCGTGTCATGATTGGCGGCCCAGACTGCAAGCAGCCATATTCGGCAAGCCTCCTCAATATCTCCGCAATGAGTTTTGGTGCGCTGAGTAAAAATGCGGTGATTGCACTCAATCAAGGTGCTAAGATCGGCGGTTTTGCACATAACACCGGTGAGGGAGGAATCAGCCCATATCATCTCAAGGGTGGTGATTTGGTCTGGCAAGTGGGAACAGGATATTTTGGCTGTCGTGACAAAGTGGGAAATTTTTGTCCGGATACTTTCACCGAAAATGCGCAGAGAGAACAAGTTAAAATGATTGAAATTAAGTTGTCTCAAGGCGCGAAACCAGGACATGGAGGAATTCTTCCTGCCGCAAAACTGACTGAGGAAATTGCAAAAATTCGCGATGTCCCGATGGGGCAGGATGTGGATTCTCCTCCGGGACACACTGCCTTTTCAAATCCTCTTGAACTAATCGATTTCATCTCACAGCTCCGTGAATTATCTGGTGGCAAACCAGTCGGTTTTAAGTTATGTGTGGGAAAACGCAGGGAATTTATCGCCATTTGTAAAGCTATGCACGAAACAGGAATTTCTCCGGACTTTATCACTGTAGATGGTGGTGAAGGCGGGACCGGTGCAGCACCGATGGAATTTTCTAATCATATTGGAACTCCGCTTGTTGAAGGCTTGATTTTCGTGCATAACGTTTTGGTTGGATATGATTTACGAAAAAAGATTAAGATCATCAGTGGTGGAAAAATGACATCGGGATTTGGACTGGTGAAGCGGCTTGCTTTAGGTGCTGATATTTGTAACTCCGCGAGAGCCATGATGATGGCACTCGGCTGTATTCAAGCCCGTAAGTGTAACACAAATCTTTGTCCGGTTGGTGTGACCACACAAAATCCCAGTTTGTATGGTGCACTTGTTCCGGAAGATAAAAGTCAACGCGTCAACAATTATCATCGCAATACTGTGGCTAGTGCCTGTCAAATCATGGGTGCAATGGGACTGGAAAACGCGGCAGAATTAAGACCATGGCACTTGATGCGTAGAATCGAGGCCTATGAAATCAGGAACTTTTCTGAAATCTACGAATACATCGAGACAGGTTCACTGCTCCAGGACTCCAAACCAAAAAGCTATGCGCGTGCCTGTGATGCGGCACGAACTGATAGTTTTACTGCAACAAATTAAAGGAATGTAACTCCTGAGGAAACTCTAAAACGCAGCTCTGTAATTGAAAACTGACAAAGAATAATATTATGAAAGCATCTGATTTATTTGTAAAAGTGCTTGAAGAAGAGGGTGTCGAATATATTTTCGGTATTCCAGGAGAAGAGAATCTGGATTTTCTGAATTCACTCAAAGACTCGTCGATCAAGCTAATCTTGACTCGCCATGAACAAGCTGCGGGTTTCATGGCTGCCACTTACGGACGACTCACTGGCAAGACAGGAGTTTGCCTGTCCACTCTTGGTCCAGGAGCTACAAATCTTGTGACTGCCGCAGCATATTCTCAGCTTGCTGCAATGCCGATGTTGATGATTACCGGACAAAAGCCGGTAAAACACAGTAAACAGGGGAAGTTTCAGATTCTGGATGTGGTTGAAATGATGCGGCCTTTAACAAAATACACACATTCAATTGTGAGCGGAAGCAACATCCCATCAAGGGTCAGGGAGGCTTTCAGAATTTCGCAGGAAGAACGTCCGGGAGCCGTACATGTAGAACTGCCTGAAGATGTTGCCGGAGAGGATGCAGGAGACTCTCAGCCATTGCCGCGCAGTCGTGCCCGCCGGCCTGTGGCAGAAGGGAAGGCGGTTAAACAAGCTGTTGAAATGATTGAAAAAGCAAAAAATCCGTTGCTGCTGATTGGCGCTGGTTCCAATCGAAAAATGCCGGCACGTATGCTGCGGTCTTTTGTGGATAAAACCCAAATTCCGTTCATCAGTACGCAAATGGGAAAGGGAGTTTTGGACGAGCGTGATCCTTTGTTTTTGGGCAATGCGGCACTGTCTGCAAATGACTTTTTACACCGTGCAATTTCGAAAGCAGATTTGCTTATCAACGTTGGCCATGACGATATTGAAAAACCTCCTTTTTTAATGGAACAGGGATCGTTTGAGGTCATTCACATTAATTTTTCTTCTGCAGAAGTGGATCCGGTTTATTTTCCACAACTGGAAGTTATTGGTGATATCGCGAACAGCATCTGGCAAATCAAAGAGAGAATCCTGCCGCAGGGTTCATGGGATTTTTCTTATTCTTTAAAGGTCAAAAAAGCTGTAGATGCTCACCTCCTGGAAGGAGCCGATGATCCTCGTTTTCCGATGCTGCCGCAACGCTTTGTCGCAGACGTCCGGGAAGCGATGCCCTCAAACGGAATTATCGCACTTGACAACGGAGTTTACAAAATCTGGTTTGCGCGCAACTACAAAGCATACGAATCAAATACAGTATTACTCGACAATGCATTGGCCACGATGGGCGCTGGTTTTCCTTCAGCAATGGGAGCACACATGGTGTTTCCGGAACGCAAAGTGATGGCGATTTGCGGAGACGGTGGTTTCATGATGAATGCCCAGGAATTGGAAACCGCTGTGCGTCTCAAAATGAATTTGATTTGCCTGATATTACGAGACAACTCTTATGGAATGATACGTTGGAAGCAGGCAAATTTGGGATTTGATGATTTCGGTCTGGAATACGGTAATCCGGATTTTGTTAAATTTGCGGAATGCCATGGAGCGTACGGATATCGGGTTGAAAAAACAGCTGATTTTGTTCCTCTTTTGAAAAAATGTCACGATACACCTGGAGTCCATGTGATTGAGTTAGCAGTGGATTATTCGGAAAACGATCGTATTCTGAATCACGAAATTAAAGAACGCAGTCAAAGAATTTGAGGCGCTAAGAGAGAATCTTCTGAATGGAAAAATATGATCTGTGTGTAATTGGAGGTGGACCATCCGGCTATGCCGCCGCCATGCGTGCGGTTGATTTTAATAAAAGTGTTTTGCTTGTTGAACGTGATAGAATCGGTGGTGCCGGAATCTATGACGGTGCACTGTCCTCAAAAACATTTTGGGAAATCTCCAAAGAATTTTCTTCATTCAGTAAAAAGATGCGCCACTACGGTTTGCCTGAACCGGAAGTGGATTTTCATAATGTTCTGCAAGAAGTGAATGACGCGGTATATGAGCGTTCAAATCAACTTGAAGAACACCTCCGGCTGGTCATTCTGCTACGTCCGGAAGCCTTTCGCTACGTCAAAGGAAACGCGCAGATAATCAGTTCAAATGAAGTTGAGCTGGAAACAGATTCCGGCAAAAAAAAAGTATTTGCGGAAAATATTATAATCGCAACCGGAAGTCGTCCTCGTAAAATTCCTTCTATTGCAATTGATGAGGACATCATTATGACCAGCGACGGTATCAGCTCGCTGGAAGAATTCCCTGAAAGTCTCGTAATTCTCGGCGCAGGAGTAATCGGCTGTGAGTTTGCAACCATCTTTTCCAATTTTAACAAAACAAAGGTGCATGTCATTTCCAAAGATGATCGTATTTTACCTTTCGAAGATACGGACCTTGCACAGGTAATTGAATCCAATTTAGAAGCAAATGGAGTCCTTATTCATCGAGAATCGAAGCTCGAAAAAATGGAAATTGTGGACGGCGAAGTTGAATACATTCTGGAACATCCTGATGGAAAGAAAGAAGTTTTTCATGCGGAAAAAGCTTTGGTTTCGGTGGGAAGGATACCAAATATAGAAAATACAGGATTGCGAGAAATTGGTGTTGAACTGAGTGACGCGGGACACATAGTTGATAATGATACTCAAACCAGTATTTCAAACATTTATGCGGTAGGCGATATTACAGCCGACATTGCGTTGGTTAATGTAGGGGAATTAGAAGGGCGACATGCTGTTGAGAAAATATATGGTAAACCAAAACGACCGATGCTCTACGAAAACATTTCAACGATTATGTTTCTCAATCCTGAAGTAGCAGGTGTAGGAATGAATGAGCAGCAGGCAATAAAAGCTGAGCTGAATTTTCGTGTTGCCAGATATGATTACCGCTGCATTCCTCGTGCGGTGGCCATGCGTAACACTCAGGGTTTTTTCAAAATACTGGTGACGGATGATGAACAAATGAGAGTTCTCGGTTTACGTGCAGTTGGAGAACATGCTTCCAGCGCGATTCAGGCTGTCGCCCTGCTGATTGCCACCAACAAGGGTATTGATGAATTAGCCGAATTGATCCACCCACATCCTTCCATCATTGAAGGCATACAAGAGTGCATACGAATGCTTCTTGGAAAATCAATCTATAAACCATATATTTTTCAGGAATTTCTAAACTGTAAACATTACAAAGATGGTCAGTACATCGATTGAAAAAAACCTGAATCCAGCCCAAAAATAGAAAGTCCTACTTTAATAATGCTTAGCACAAAAATTATTTGTACCATTGGTCCTGCCAGTGAATCTCCGAAAATATTGGAAGAATTAGCTGTCGCGGGAATGAACGTCGCACGTCTGAATTTTTCCCACGGAACTCATCAGTCCCATAAACAAATTATCGAGCAAATTCGTGAATTGAATAAGCACAGACAATTTCCAATTGCAATTATGCTCGATACACAAGGTCCAGAAATCCGGACAGGTGACCTGGAAATGAAGCTCGTTCCCGGAAAACATGTCTCCGTCAATACTCCTCCAAACGAAGAAAAAGAAGGCACGCTTTTTGTCAACTATCCGCACCTGAAAGATGATCTGGAAATTGGAAATAGTATTTCGCTTGATGGCGGTTTGATGTGTTTGGAGGTTCTGGAAAAAACCGAAAAAGGTCTGGAGTGTGAAGTGATTCACGGTGGGATAGTGAAGGGCCATAGACATGTGAATTTGCCTGGAACTATCGTTAAACTACCCGGAATCACAGAAACCGACAAGCAGGATATTTTATTTGGAATAGAACAGAATGTTGACATAATTGCATTGTCCTTCGTTAGAAATCCGGAAACGATCCGCGAAGTCAGAGATCTGCTTGGAGAAAGCGCTGAGCATATCAAGCTGATTGCTAAAATTGAAAATCAGGAAGGCGTTGATCACCTCAAAGAAATTGTTAAGGAAGCAGACGGTGTGATGGTCGCGCGAGGTGATCTTGGAATTGAAGTTGAGATGGAAGAGGTGCCGCAAATTCAAAGACGAATTGCCTTCTTATGCGCCAAATACGGCAAGCGCTTAATTGTTGCAACTCAAATGCTTGAATCGATGATTGAAAATCCTGTGCCGACCAGAGCAGAAGTTACAGATGTCGCCAACGCGGTTTTTGAACAGACTGATGCAATTATGCTTTCAGGAGAAACTTCTATTGGAAAATATCCGGTTCACTCTGTAGAAGCGCTGGCCAGGATTGCGAGACGTACGGAGGATTTTCCCGGAGTTAATTATTCCAAAAAAATGCTGAAAAGGCATACTGGACAACACCTCGCGGAATCCGCGATTCAAATTGCCACTAATTTAAAAATTCGAGCTATTGTTGTGATTACCCGTAATGGTCGGGGAGCAGCTTATCTCTCTAATCTTCGTCCACATAAGATCGGTATTTACTCATTCACAAAAAGTACAAGTGTCCTTTATTCAATGATTCTTTACAGAGGGGTCCATCCGTTCCTGATGGAGTTCCAGGAAAATCCGGAAGGTACTATTCAGGATGCATTGCGAATTCTACTTGAAAAGGAAGGCTTTGCCGCAAAAGAGAAAGTAGTGGTGCTGGCAAACATTCTCACAGGAGAAGGCTTTTGTACATCACTGCAAATCCGTTCGATTCCTGCTGTTTAGCCAAGATCTAATTTTCCGGCCATCATAAACTTGAACTTGCGGAAAACAGCAGAGAGAACGATTCACGTGTCATGTTTCTTGTCTCTGTGCTTCCTGAGTACAACCAGGCTTTTCCGGAACCTGTGGTGTAAGTTGCGCCTACAGTGAGTGATGAGGAAGACGAGTAAGAAGTGTAGCCAAAACTTGCCCCAAGTATATCAATATATTCGTACGGCGCAGTTGTAGAGGAATCCGGTAGAGGCAGGTTTGTGTAGTTTGTGAACATGCCGAAACGGATTGCATTTGTGGGATTGATGTAGTACTCGGTGCCTCCGGAATAGTTCATAATATCCACACGTCCTTTTTCTGCCGCCTGGTAATAATCAAGGTCAACTGTGTAGAGTAAAGATGGCGTTGGGAAATATGAAACTCCCCAGGCCAAATGCAGAGGAAACTTACGTTTTGTTTCAGATTTTGAGCGTGTCATTGTGGTTAAAAGACTTGCCGTACCGGTACTGTTATCGGTACTATGGTACGATGCGTCTCCCTGGAATGAAGAGTTCACCAGCAATGCTTGATCAACTGCCATGCCCAATGTGAGCATACTCCATGGACTCCACTGTATGCCTAATTTAGGCATCACACCGTCTTCTCTCAGTTTTCTGCTTCCATAATAGAGCTGATAACTGCCGTCAGTGCTTTCCAGGAAATAGTGATATTGACGAATAAAACTGCGGTAGTGATAATAAATGGTCAGCCCTAAAGAGAGACTGTCTCCAAATTGCATGGCTGCTGACGGGCCCAAAAGATAAGTTATGTCCTCTGAATGAAGGCTTTGATAATATTTTTTAACGGTACTCAAAGGGTTATTAAAGACCAGATCCTGGTGTTCGATGAAGGCTTCTGGGACTACATAAGAAAAACAGAATGAATAATCTTTGTATTTTTTGAGTACACCAAAATAGTTAGGCACCAGTGATTCGCTTTCCCTGATCCAGTCCTGGGTACCAATTGCTTCGGTATAGACCGTTTTCATTTTATGCAAGACGTTACCGCTCCCGGAAAGACTGTCACCTACCGCATAGGCGATACCGGCTGGATTGTAGTAGCATCCAGTACTGTCATCAGATATAGCCACATAGCTTCCACCCATAGTTGCCGCGCGTTCACCAATCAGCATGTTTTTGTAGTGAGCATCATCGGCGTACAGCGAAGTTGTGGAAAAGCCGATGAAAATCAAAAGACTAAGGTATAGCCATAATTTTTTTAAAGCGTTTTTCATTTTTCTTTCCCTGAATTTTGTCTAGCTGATGCCTGCTAATAAACTCACTCAGACTCTGATATCTAAATTCAATTGTAGGGTGAGTTTTAGAAAGTACTTCTGCTCCTCCCTGTGCTAAATGTGGTTTTAAGGATTGGAGATAATTGAGATAACTTTGCGGATCATAACCCAAAGTGATTAGCATTTCCAACGCTTTTTGATCCGCATCCGCTTCGTCTTCTTTGGAAAGACCTTCCTCCATCAGCATTTTAAAGGCAATGTCATTCAGGCGTTCCAGAGCAATTTTTGCGGCAAGTGTTGAACTTCCTAAAACCTGTGCAATTCCGGAAGTCAACGAACGGTCAGTGCTTTGAAGTTTGAGTTTGCGGACAATGTGTTTTTGACCTATGTGTGATAGTTCGTGAGCCAATACACCGGCGAGTTGCGCTTCGTTACGCATTAGTTTCAAGGCTCCCATTGTGACAAAAATATAACCTCCTGGAACCGCAAAGGCGTTGATCTCGTCCGTATCAAGGATTCCAAAATAGTATCTTAATTCCGGACGTCCCAGTTGTGCGGATATTCCGGTACCAATTTGGGAAATGTAGTGAACCTTGCGCTCGTCTCGCAGGAGAGGATATTTACCAAGAATTTTCGCGGAAACCCCCCGACCAAAATCAATTTCGCGCTGAGTACCCGCTTCCTGATTTTTCCAAAAAATATGATGTGCGCGCAGTCGAAATTCTTGAGCCTGTCCGGAAACAGCAAAGACGAATGAAAATATAAAAATGTATAAGCACAGATATTTACTAAAATGTGCCATTTTTTAGCTACTCTGTGAATGATAAAAATATTACAGAAATTTCTTCATTCGATGGTTGTTTTTCCAACCATTCCAATGCCACATAATCTGTTTTATAGGGGCTGATTTTTTTTCCTTTACTGTCCACTAAACCCCTTACACCGATTACTGCTGAAAATGTTCGTAAGCGTATCCTGCGTCCTGATGCAGACTGGAGTTGAATTTTTTGTCCTAAAATAAGTTTTTTTCTTTTAACAGGAAATTTTGAAATTTGACCACGAAGAAGCCAACCAAGATTTTCTCCGGATTCAACTTTTTGCCAAATACCTTTGGACTCAACGACAAGAACTTTGGTTCCACGAGACAAGTTTGTGAGCTTTTTGCTCTGAATTGAAGGTTGTTCACGCAATACTGCACCTAGTCCCTTGATATAAACTGTGTTTGCACTGGCAAATGATTCGGAAACAAAATGAGTAAAGAGGAGGAAAAGTGCTGCTAAAATTCGCAGGAAATATTTTTTGCTGACTAAAAATGAATCAAATTGTATTTGATGAATGACTGTCATTTTTTGAAAACAAAAGCGGGATGATGAAGAAAACAACACCGAGACTGATGAAACAATCGGCAAGGTTGTTGACAAAAAAACTTGTCTCATACCAACGAAAGTGTAAAAAATCAGTTACATAACCATAAACAATACGATCAATTAAGTTTCCTGCCGCACCCGGTAAAACACAAACAAGTCCGGAACGGGTGAAAAAATCCATCTCCTGCCAGTAGCGCGTTTGATAATAGAGCATCGCTGCCACCGCGACAAAAGATACTCCAACTAAAAGCGGAATGCGAAAAGAATCTGAAAAATCCGCAAAAAAACTGAAACTTACACCACGATTCTGAACGTGAGTTAAGTCTACAAAATTTGTCAACAGCTCTGTGATTTCATACAGAGGAACATTTGATCTGACCCACACTTTAGAGCCATAATCCAGCCCCAATAACAGGATCATTATCAACCAGTTTTTCCTGAAAGAAGGTGTTGCAATTGTTTCAGAAATAATCAAGCAGCTTGCTCCGCAGAAAAATTAAATCCGAAATCTTTATGGGCTTTTGTTCACGAAGCTGCATGTTCCTGATCACCACCTTGTCTTCAGACAACTCTTCCGGAAAAAGAAGTATAGCATTTTTTGCTCCGGATTCATTGGCCTGCTGCATCGATTTTTTCATTTTTTTCATACTGAAATTACAATCCACAGTCGAACCTTGCAAACGTAATCCTGCCGCGATTTTCAAAGCAATCCCCACTTGTTCACTATCAAAAGGAATGATTGTATAATCCAGTGTGCGTGGTAATTCCGGAAAACGTTCCAACTCTTTCAGTACATCTAAAACAACCACATCACCAAATCCGAAGCCAACCGCGGGCACGGTTTCCCCTCCATAAGTAGAGAGCAGCGAATCATAGCGTCCACCACCGCAAATAGCACGGTGTTGTTTTCCCGGGCTGTTGACCTCAAAAACTGCGCCTGTGTAATAAGATAATCCTCTGACGATCGAAATGTCAAATTCCAGATAATTTATGTATCCAGCGGTTTCCATCAGTTGCATCAAGTGTTGCAATTCCTCGATGCCCTCAGTATCTTTCAAATTATCTTTCAATTCCTGCAAGTCGGATTTTGATAGAAATTCATTTAACTGTTCCACCTGCGAAGTGGACATTCCAATTTCTTCCAGCATTTTTCCGAGTGCTTTCGGAGAAATCTTATCACGCTTATCCATGATAACCAGCACTGCGCTATGCAGTTCGTGCGGGACATTCAGTTGACTCAGGATTGCGTTAAGAATACGACGGTCATTGATAAAAATACGAATATCATTTGCTCTAAGTCCCATTGACTCGCAAGCAGAAATGAGCAGCATAAGTATTTCCGCTTCTGCCACCATCTCAGGTTGACCGATGATGTCCGCATTCCATTGAAAATGTTCGCGCCGCCGACCTTTGGTCATGCGTTCATAACGAAAACACTGCGGCATCGAAAACCATTTGATTGGGAATGATAATGATTTTTTGTACTGAAGAACCAGACGTGCCAGTGATGGAGTCATTTCCGGACGTAAACTCAGGCGTCTTCCCCCCTTGTCTTCAAAACTGTAAAGCTGCTTGCTGATTTCGTCACCTGCTTTTCGAATATAAAGCTCCTCATGTTCCAGCACACAAGTATCATATTCTTCAAATCCTGCTTGCACAGAGGCGCCGCGCCAAACTTCAAATAACCAGTTGCGTAAACGCATTTCTTCTGGGAAGAAATCCCGCGTTCCCTTTACAGGTTGTAAGTCAATCATAATTGATATTTGCTGAGGTCTGTCTTTGAAAATTGAAAATCTGCAGTTTGACCATCATGAATGAAAAGCCAATTCCGGGATTTTTTTGAAGTCGTCCCATGCCAAAGGCATTGCGGAACGATTCCTTAAGAGGTATGAAGGGTGAAAAGTTGGTAGCATTTTCCAATTTCCGTATTGCATTATTTTACCATGCGCCTTGGTTATTCCAGGCAATTCCGGAATCAAAGTTTTTGTGGGAACATTACCCAGTGTGACAATCAATTTTGGGTTCACTAATTCAATTTGTTGCTTGAGGATGGGCAGGCAGCATGAAATTTCGGCGGGAGTCGGGTTTCTGTTTTCAGGTGGACGGCATTTTACAATATTGGTAATGTAAACATCTTGCCGTTCAATTCCAATTGAATTGATCATCTTGGTCAACAATCTTCCGGCACGTCCGACAAAGGGCTCACCTTGCGCGTCTTCATCTGCGCCGGGACCTTCTCCGATAAACATCACCGTCGAGTTTGATAAACCGCTGCCAAAAACCAGATTTGTTCGGGTTTTTCCCAAACCACAATTTTGACAGGAATTGTACTTGTTTGCTAAGGCAGAAAGCGAGCCACTTTTTTCTGTTACTACTTGCTGTGATACAATGTTTGCAAAGGCTTCTGTTACAGTCTGTTGTTGTGCAGAAGATAATTTTTCATGGAAATCCGCAATTCCTGTTGCTGGAGGAAATACTTTGGGGAGTGTGTTTTGATTTTGAATAGTGACCGCCGACTGCGCTTGGGCGGAGAGTGTTAAGTTAGGACCAAACTGTTTTGCGGAAATTTCGGATTCAGCAGACATGATGTCACCCAATCCTTCGAGCAGCAGTTTCAGCTCAACTTTGGGCATGGCTTCGATATTAATGTAATTCAGCCCTTTTTTGTGAAGAGATTGCAATTGATTTTCTAATTGCAACAGCAAAGTTGGATAGTCCAAAGTTTCTCCTATTTGGAATTACTTCTGTATCTTCTGTTTTCAGTCGAGTACACTCAAGAAAGATTTGTCGCTAAACAGTTTCTTTTGTGATTTTTTGCAAAAATTCTTATTTTGGTTTTAATTAAATTCTGTTTTTTTTATTTGCTTACAAAATATATCGGCTCAAATCCTGATTTTTCAACAAGTTCTCAAGTCGACCCTCAATGTATTCCGGTGTGACCGTAATTTTCTGTCCTTTCAAATCCGGTGCGGTAAAACTAACTTCTTCAAGCAGTTGTTCCATGACAGTGTGTAGACGGCGCGCTCCGATATTTTCCGAATCTTCGTTAATTTGACAGGCAATTTCCGCAATTGTATCAATTGCGTCTTTGGTAAATTCCAATTCAACACCTTCTGTTTTCATCAATGCGGTGTATTGAACAATCAGTGCGTTTTTTGGTTCTGTGAGAATACGGACAAAATCTTCTTTGCTAAGTGCCTGAAGTTCAACACGAATTGGGAAACGTCCTTGTAGTTCCGGAATCAGGTCGGACGGTTTTGAAAGATGAAATGCACCTGCGGCAATGAAAAGAATGTGATCGGTTTGAACAGGTCCGTATTTGGTGTTGACTGTTGAACCCTCTACAATCGGCAGCAGATCACGCTGTACTCCTTCTCTGGAAATGTCCGGTCCCTGGGAATGACTGCGGCGCGAAGCAACTTTGTCTATTTCGTCCAGAAAGACAATTCCGCTTTGTTCGACACGAGTGACTGCTTCACGTGTTACTTCTTCCATGTCAATCAATTTGCCGACTTCTTCCTGTTGCAGTATTTTCCGCGCATCCTCAATGCTGACGCGACGTCGCTTGGATTGCTTGGGCATCATATTTGAGAGCATGTCACGAATATTCATATCCATGTTGTCGTTCAGAGAGACAGGCATAAATTCCATCACCGCTCCTGAAGGGCGTTCCGAAACATCCAGTTCAACCATCCGATCGTCCAAAACTCCAGAGTTTAGTTTCTTTCGAAATTTCTCTCGCGTTGGATTTGTTGTAACTTCTTCTGAGGAATCATCGCTTTTACCATCCAGAGCAGGCAGGAGCAAATCCAGCAAACGTTCTTCCACCATTTCTTTGGCTGCTTCCTGTTTGCGCTCCATTTGCTCATGACGTACCATATTGACCGAATAGTCAGTCAAATCGCGAATCATCGATTCAACATCACGTCCCACATAACCAACTTCAGTAAATTTTGATGCTTCTACTTTCACAAAAGGAGCATTAACCAACCTCGAAATACGGCGCGCAATTTCAGTTTTACCAATTCCGGTTGCACCGATCATGATGATATTTTTTGGCAAAATTTCATCTTTCAAATCATCATCAAGCTGCAAGCGTCTCCAGCGGTTACGCAGAGCAACCGCCACAGCCTTTTTGGCGTCCGTCTGACCGATGATGTAGCGGTTCAGCGCATCAACCGTTTCCTGCGGCGTCATATTGAGTTCAGGAGCAGTTTCCATGCGTTTAATATTCCAATTCTTCGTAGGTAATTTTGTCATTTGTGTAAATGCAAATATCAGCGGCAATTTTCATTGATTTTTCGGCAATTTTTCGGGGACTGAGTTTAGTATCCATCAGTGCACGTGCAGCCGCAAGAGCGTACATTCCTCCGGAACCTATCCCGATCAGTCCGTCATCCGGTTCGATTACATCACCGTTTCCGGAAATAATTAGTGATGCTTCGGCACTGGAAACTGCCAGCAGTGCTTCCAGATTTCGCAACATTTTATTGGTACGCCATTCCTTGGCCAGTTCAACCGCAGAGCGCAATAATTTTCCGTTATACTGCTCCAGTTTTTCGTCAAACTTTTCGAAGAGAGTGAAGGCATCAGCAGTTGAACCGGCGAAACCAGCAATAACTTTACCGCCGAAAGTGTTCCGCAATTTTCGGGCAGAAGGTTTCATGATGGTGTTTTGCATGGAGACTTGTCCGTCACCGGCCATCACAATTTGATTGTCCTTGCGTACACAAAGAATGGTTGTCATAAACTTTTAAAATTATTCGTGGATTTTGTTTTTGGTTATTATGATAGCAGTTGAGAGAATATTGTCCAGACGAGAGATGAAAATATGGCCGAGCAATAAGACCGGAAGGAACATCATTCAGCATGCTGAGCGCGAAAATATGCCACAACATAATTATATCCGCTCCAAAGAGAAATTGCGGTTGATGCCCAGAGGATCACAATTCCCACCTCATGTGTGGGAATGCCGATGGTGGGGTAATGGATGATGAGAAAACCTACTGCAAACATTTGCGAAATGGTTTTTAGTTTTCCACCTGAACTGGCTGAAATAATCGTGCCTTCTGCCGCTGCGATGGAACGTAAACCGGTTATAATAAATTCACGGGAAATTAGAATTACTGCTAAAAAGGCCGGGGCACGCCCCATTCCTACCAGCAAAACCAACAGTGAACCGATCAATATTTTGTCTGCGACAGGATCAAGTAATTTGCCGAGTTTTGTCGTTTGTCCCTGATGACGTGCCAGCACTCCGTCCCAGTAGTCTGTCAAACACGCGAATAAAAATACTAGCCAGGTACTGAACAAAAGCCAGTGTACTTCTTTTCCAACTACCATTCCCGCATAAATGAATGGTACCAATGCAACCCGCAATGTGGTTAAATGATTAGCAGTCAGCCATTTTGAAAAAAAAGTAACCATGAAAAATATTTCCTGTCTTGAGTATTTTTGTTCAAATAGTATGATGCGCGGAACGAGGGAAAAAAGCAATTTACCTTTAAGTGTACATGAATTTTGTTTTATGGCGTCTCTAAAAAAACCCGTTCCCTGAGCGGAGTCGTTCCCTGAACGGAGTCGCTTGTCCTGAGCCTGTCGAAGGGAAGGGAATTTTCAGCTTAATTCAGGTTTCGACTCTCTTTCGACTCCACTTCGACAGGCTCAGTGCATCCGCTCAAGAACGGCGCTCAACCTGCGGATTCCGGAAGAATATGTTATTTTGTAATTATTTGAAAAGTGAATTTTAAAAGTACCTCTTAGTCAATTTTTACGTCTGCAGCAATTTTGATTAAGAAAAATTAATCAACATTGAAAAAACTCTATATTGCTTATGCGCTTTAGTGTAATCGGCTGGAATTTCAGGAAAACCCCTGTTGAAGTACGAGACAAACTTGCATTGACTCCAAAACAGCAAGTTGAACTTGGAGAACAGTTGAACCTCCGTTTCAATTTGGGTGGTGTCGTAATCCTCAGCACTTGCAATCGTACAGAATTGTACCTTGTTGACGCGGAACGGCAGTTGGGTCAAATCATTGAGTTGCTGGAGAAATACTGGCAACTTTCTGAACTGCGGGAAAGTGTTTATACCATTCAGAATTTAGCAGGTGTACGCCACCTTTTCCGCGTTGCATCGAGTTTAGAATCGATGGTTCTGGGCGAACCTCAGATTCTTGGACAACTCAAAGATTCGTTTCAATCTTTCAAAGAAGCGGATTTGACCGGAAAACTGCTTCATCCTCTTTTTACGCGTGCTTTTTCTACAGCAAAGCGTGTACGTACTGAAACCACCATTGCAAGTAATGCTGTTTCTGTCAGCTATGCTGCCGTGGAACTCGCAAAACAAATTTTTGAGGATATTTCCAGACAAAAAGTGATGGTAATTGGTGCCGGAGAAATGGCAGAATTAGCGGTACGACACCTCATGAGCAACGGTATTTCTCAACTGTTTGTGACAAACCGGACTTTTTCAAATGCGGCAGAACTTGCGGAAAAATTTCAGGGAATGGCCGTACCATTTGATCATCTGCAGCGACATCTTCATGAAGCGGATATTGTCATCAGTTCCACCGGCGCGCGTGACTATATTATCGGCCCTGAACTGGTGAAGGACTGTTTGCGAAAGCGTAAAGGAAACTCCATGTTCTTCATTGACATTGCTGTGCCACGTGATATTGATCCTGAAATAAATAAGTTACATGGAGCGTTTTGTTATGATATTGATGATCTGCAATCGCTTGTATCACAAAACCAGGAGGAACGGAAAAAACAGTCAATAAAGGCAGAAGATATTGTAGAGGAAGAATTAATGGAGTTGGAACTTTGGTTTAAGTCGCTCTCAGCTGTTCCGACAATCAGAAGTTTGCGTAAAGCCTTCCATTCCATGGCAGAAGAAGAAATTGAAAAAGGCTTTCGCCGCATGAAAGCAATGCCGGATTCTGAGCGTAAAGCAGTTGAACTAATGGTCCACAGATTGGTGCACAGATTACTGCATGATCCTTCTCGTAATCTTAAGGAAATCGCGCATGCGGAAGACGCGCATCTTTATTTGGAAACGGTCAATAAAATCTTTGACCTTAAACCAACTCAGGCAAATCTGGAACAGTTAGAAAGTAAACAACCAAGACTCAAAATAATCAAATCCTAACTCATGCCCAACGCTTTTTCGACAAGCGATTCCAAGGAACTCATTTTAAAAATTGCAACCCGTGGAAGTCCACTCGCGCTCTGGCAAGCAGAATGGGTTCAGAAAAGGATACTAGCGCAATATTCTGAAATAACAGTAGAATTATTGATTTTAAAAACAGAGGGTGATCGCATTCAGGATCGACCGCTTTCAGACGTAGGAGGCAAGGGGCTGTTCATCAAAGAATTGGAAAACGCTCTGCTTGACGGACGCGCGGATTTGGCTGTTCACAGTATGAAAGACGTGACCTGTTTTTTGCCGGAAGGTCTGGAGATTTCCGTAATTGCCAAACGAGAGGATCCGGGAGATGCTTGGCTCTGTCCAAAATATGGCAAAATTGAGAATTTTCCTCAGGGGGGTGTGGTAGGAACAAGTTCATTACGCCGCGCTTCCCAATTGAAACATCATCGGCCGGATTTGCTTGTCCGCAATTTACGCGGGAATGTACAAACTCGGGTCCGGAAACTTGATCGGGGGGAAGTCGATGCGACAATTTTGGCTGTTGCGGGATTGAAGCGAATAAATCTTGAGGAGCGCATCACAGAAGTTTTGCCGATGGAATGGATGCTGCCGGCAATCGGTCAGGGCGCAATCGGAATTGAAACACGAATAGACGATCAAGAAACACTGAGTCGAATTCTGCACCTCCATGATCAAGAAACTTGGGATTGTTTGCTTGCAGAGCGTGCTTTGCTGACTGAACTGGAAGGAAATTGTCAGCTACCTTTGGCAGGATATTGTGTTTTAAAAGGAGATGAGTTGGTTTTGCGTGCCCTAATCGGTGATCCGGAAGGTAAATCAATTTTGCGCTATGAGGCACACTCACCCCGTGAAAATGCGCTTAAACTGGGTCAGGATGTAGCACAGTGGTTGATGTTAAATGGTGGTGCGGAAATTTTGAAAAAGGTTCTGCCTGTAAATATTTAGTGATTTTTGTGTTTTTTAGATTTTATTAATTTTGAATTGCAATCACAATAATTCATGAATTCATTCTGGAAAATTGCTGTTATCGGTTCCGGTCCTGCAGGATTTTATGCGGCAGGAGAGCTTTTTCGACAAAAGTCTTGGGAGATAAAAGTTGACATGTTTGATCGTCTGCCGACACCTTTTGGATTGGTTCGCGGTGGAGTTGCTCCGGATCATCAGAAAATTAAATCCGTCACAAAAATCTACACACGCATCGCGGAAAATGAGAATTTCAGATTTTTCGGAAATGTTGAGTTTGGCCGGGATATTTTTCAAGCTGATTTGCTGGAACACTATGATGGAATGATTTATTCAGTCGGAAGTCCAGCTGATCGCTCGCTTGGAATTCCGGGTGAGGATTTAAGTGGAAGTCACTCCGCGACTGAGTTTGTGGCGTGGTATAACGGTCATCCTGATTTTCGTGATCACAAGTTTGATTTGTCAGTCAAGCACGCTTTTGTGATCGGCATGGGCAATGTCGCGCTTGATGTGGCTCGAATTCTGGCAAAAACTGCGGATGAACTGGCGAAAACTGATATTGCCGATTATGCTCTGAAGGAATTGCGCAAGAGTCAGTTGGAAAACATCTGGCTCGTAGGACGCCGTGGACCGTTGCAGGCGGCATTTTCACCAGCTGAATTAAGAGAGTTTCTGGAACTTCCGGATGCCGATGTTCTGGTGGAGGCAGATGCACTTGAACTGGATGCGGAAAGTCAGCAAATTTTGGAAACGCTTGCGAGTAACGATACAAAAAAAAATATTGAAATTCTAAAGCAAATTTCTGCAAGAGACGCTTCTGGAAAAAAGAGGAGAGTCCGTTTTCTGTTCCTCGCTTCTCCTGTTGAAATTTCCGGAAATGATAAAGTTGAAAAAATCAGTATGGTACGTAATCAACTGGTGAAGCAGGAAGACGGCAGTTTGCGTCCACAAGCTACTGAAAATAAATTAGAAGAAGAAGCAGGCTTGATTTTCCGTTCAATCGGTTATCATGGAAAACCGCTGACGGATTTGCCTTTTGATAAAAAATCCGGAACCATTCCCAATGAATGTGGACAGGTCAAGGATACGGAAAATGGCAATGTTTTGCGAAACCGCGAATACGTCGCGGGTTGGATTAAGCGTGGTCCAAACGGAGTAATCGGCACCAATAAACAGGATGCCGTGGAAACAGTACATCGGATGTTGGAAACTTTCCTGAATGAAAAAATGGAAGCCGGAAAAAATGACGTTAATCCGGATATTGTTTCTCTGCTCGAAAATCGGAAAGTGGATTTTTTCTCATTTGCAGACTGGTTACTGCTTGATGCGCATGAAACTGAAGCGGGACAAAAACTCGGACGACCCAGAACAAAACTCACTTCGGTGGCGGAAATGCTGGAAATAATCCGTAAAAAAAGCTAATCCGCAAATTCAGTGATCCGTGCCTACCGCTTCGGTTACGCTTTTGAAACCGTCCTTTTCCAATAAATTTGCCAGTTCTGCTTTAATTTTCCGGACGAGTCCTGGGCCTTCGAAAATCAAGGCAGTATAAATCTGCACGGCTGACGCGCCGGCCCTGATTTTTTCATAAGCATCCGCGCCGTTAAAAATTCCTCCAACTCCAATTATTGGCACATCAGCACCCAATTCCGCAGATAGATTCCGGATCAACTCAGTGCTGCGTTTCCGCAGTGGTTTTCCGCTCAATCCTCCGGATTGATTTCGATGCTTACTTTTCAGTTCAGGACGTTCGATTGTGGTGTTAGTCGCGATCACACCCTGAATTGAAAATTCCTGAATGACACGGATACAATTTTCCAGTGCGTCGTCATCCAGATCCGGAGCAAGTTTTACCAGTAATGGGGTGTTACGTAAATGATTCTGGTCCAGTTTGTCACGACGTGCGCAGACAGAATCAAGCAAAGCACGAAGCGCGTCTTTTTCCTGCAAATTTCGTAAATCTTCTGTGTTCGGTGAACTGATATTGAGCGTCAAAAAATCCGCAAACGGATGAAGTGTGCTGAGGGCGGAAACATAATCTTCAGTGGCATTTTCGAGTGCAGTGTCTTTGTTTTTTCCAATATTGATGCCGAGCATTCCGGAAGCGATATTTGCCGGATAATCTCCGGAATGATCAAAATATTCAGTATCTTCCAGTTTTATTTTTAATGTGATCGCAACCAGTCTTTCAGCCATTTTCCAGGCTCCCTGATTATTGAAGCCCAAGCGGTTGATCAATGCATGATCTTTTAGCAGGCGGAAAAGTCGTGGGCGTGGGTTGCCGGATTGCGGCTGTGGTGTAACTGTGCCGACTTCCACGAAACCAAAACCGAGTGCGAATAAAGCGGGATGAATCCGGCCGTCTTTGTCAAATCCCGCCGCGAGTCCAACTGGATTTTCCAAAGTTCTGCCAAGGAGTTTTGTCCGCAAAACCGGATTTTCCTCCCGAAATTGCCAGCGCAAAAACGGGAGAAATCCAGGAATCTTTGAAATACTTTCAACAATCGACAACATCCGCTCGTGTACTTTTTCAGCATCTGACGCAAATAAAAATGGTCGCAGTTGACGATAAAAATAATTAAATGAGAGTTTCAATTTTCTTCCCAAGATTCAGTTTCAAAGGAACGCAGTTCAGCATCAGTTTCCTGCCAACTTCCTTTCGGCAAATCTGCTTTGCGGCAAAGTTCTTCAAGAAAAGTTAGGCGGTCCCAACCGTTTGAAAGTGCGACTTCCGGCAAAAAAAGTCCTCCGGAAGTTCCCTTACTAAGCTGCAATCCGTGTTTTCCAATTTCCACAGCCTCCGGCTTGATTGGCGCCGATGGAGTGAGTACATTAATTTCTATCAGCAAGTTTGGCAATTCATCCGGTTCCAGCGGAGGAAAACGCGAATCATCCACAGCAGAGAAAATTGCGGTTTTTGCTACAGCCTCAATCAACCTGTAACGCGCTTCGATTTGTCCGACACAACCGCGTAAATTTCCGGACACTTTTTTCCTCAACGTCACGAAAACCGCCCGCTTTTTCAACAATTCGGGAATTTCGGATGTAAAAACGGTTCGCTGTCCACTTGTAAGAAAAATTTCCAGTGATTCCCGTGCGACCCTTAAAAGTCTGGATTTGCTTTCTTCAGAAAGTTGATCAGTCATTTTATCCTGTGTGTTCCAGTCCTAGTGGATACTATAAAGTGTAACATAAATTATTGGATTTTAAAAAAAATGTAAAAAAACAAAATTTTGCTTGTCTTTTTGTTTAATTTTGATTAGATTTAGCGTTAATCACTAATGATAGTTTCGTGAAAAATCCGAAATCCACACTGTCGTTTCAAGCATAGAGAGAAATCTTAATAATATTAGTGTTTACTTTTGCAAGATTTCTCGCTTAGTAAGCAATGACAGGGTTTTAGGATTTTTTATGTGTTCATCAATCATTGTATATTTTTAATTCAAATCAAAGAGGGAATATGAAATTGTTTCGTATCGTATTAGTATTGAGTCTGGTTTTAGTTTTTGCTGCCTGCAAAAAGTCAGATGACAGCACAAGTAGTACCAGCAGCAGTACTGTAACAGACTCAAGCATGGTGACAGCCATGCCGAGCAATTTGTCTGTTTCATCAAATACAGAATCAGGTTCAAGCGTCAGCAGCAGGACTGAAGGGCGCTCGTTTGCTTCAGAAATTAATGACGACAACGATCCAAAAAAACATAAAGACAAGGTTGCCAGACTGAAGGCAGTTCTGAACTCCACTGACATCGGTCAGTGCCATAAGGCGATTCCCAGGAAAATGAAAGGTTCTGGCGGAAAATATGTGTCCTGTTATGGACCGGATCTGGTTTATGTCAATCATCCTTCCGACTCAACTGACGGTACCTTACCCGGCGGAGATCTGGGAATCTGGACAGCCTACAATGACAATACAACGCAGGAAGCCTGCGCGGTAGGACAGATGAATCTGCTGATGGATAAAATTGGCCGTAAAGTGGATTTGGCAATGGGTATCACCGCGATGATGATATGTGCCGCCAAGAATGACGGTCTTACCAAACCGACTATTGACGGTGACGCACTGGATGTGACCGCTTCTGTTGCCAAAACAAAGATATCCGGCAGGGGGGGCATGAAAGTCAGTGAGGCAACGCTTAAGCGAAGTAAGGTTGCAAGCACAGGTAAAATTAAATACACATCAAAACTAGAGGGAAGCTTTACCTATAACAGTACTCAACAGAAATTCAAAATAAAGTTCCAGCATGTACCGGATACAGATTCTACATCCAGTGGAGCGACCGGTGAAGGTTTGGTTCAAATGTGGCAGGATGGAGTCAGTGCGACTGATGGGAATTGTGGTTCAGATCCTTATGATGTTGTGACTTCTGTAGCTTACAAAAATACTTCTGACAACCTCAGTTTTCGTGCTGTCAAAGCAAAATTTGCCAACAGCATGACTAAGAATGAATTTTTCGATTCGACTGGTGAGGTTGTTGGTACTTCAAGTGCTGACAATTCAAGTGCCGGCTGGTGTGCTGACTTTAATGTCGTCCGTGCAAATATCGACAAGAATGGATTCGGAAAAGTCGGCTATGCCTGGCAGGCAGGAAAAAGTGACGGCTACACCCGAACTTTCAACATCAAGACCGTCTACAACAGTGCCGATAATCAGACAGGCAACGCTTTCTTTGGTTTTAATCCGCATCCGGACAATGGAAGCTATCGTTCCACGAACATTGATCGGATGATCTGCAACTGGGCTGGACCCGGGAACAGCAAAACAGGAGTGGCAAAAATTCAGCGGCAGAAACTGAGCTATGACAGCACAGCTAATGTCTGGAAATCTATTCAGGATAATATTACTTTTGCTCCCACAACTTCTTGTGATTTTGATAACTCATCGTACTCCACCACCACCTTCGGTGGTTCAGGAGCAAGCATCACCAGTAATCTGGAAAGTATTTCAAACTACCTCTCTAAATATGGTTCGCAGCCGACCAAACCATCTCCAACTTTAGAATAAGCCCTCCTTTTATCGACTTTCGCCCTATTCTCTCTGAGTGGGGCGAAGGTTCGGCACTCTCTTTCTTGACTTATCCCACCATAGCTGATTCCAGCAAAAACTTGCCGTTATTGCTGAAAAGTGGATAATACCACTTTTCAGTTTCAAGTAATTTCAGCAAAAATAAAATGGATTATAAAACCTTAATTTTAGAGATAGACGAACGCAAGATTGCCGCTTTGACCTTGAATCGTCCGGATGTTCACAATGCAATGAGTCTGGAGATGATACGTGAACTGCGGAAAGTTGTTGGAAAATTAAATGCAGATCCGGAGATACGGGCTGTTATTCTGAGCGGTTCCGGAAAGTCTTTTTGCGCCGGAGCGGACCTGCGCTGGATGCAGGAAATCGCAGGACAAAAAAGAGAGGACAGGATAGCAGAGGCAACGGAACTCTCAGAAATGCTTGGAGAACTGGACCAACTCAACAAGCCACTAATTGGACGGATCAATGGTTTATCTTTTGGAGGTGCCGTGGGCTTGATTGCCTGTTGTGACATTGCAGTTGCAGTAGAAGGAGCCTTGTTTTCATTGACCGAAGTTTTGCTGGGTCTGCTTCCGGCCACGATCTCACCATTTGTCCTGCGGCGTATAGGCCCGTCAAATGCAAGGCGTGTTATGTTAAACGCACATCGTTTTTCCGCAGAAGAAGCTGTTAATTTGGGTTTGATCTCCAAAGCTGTTTCTGCTGATAAACTGGATGAGGCCATTGAGAAAGAAATAAATGAACTGCTGCGCTGTGCTCCGGAAGCAGTTTCGGCTACAAAGCGACTCATCGCAGAAGTCCGGGGAAAAGAGCCGGCAGATGTGCGTAGTGCTACAATTGAAAAGCTGGCAAATGCCTGGGAATCTGAGTCAATCAAAGAGGGGATCGATGCTTTTTTCAGCAAACGCAAACCGGCCTGGAATCCTGAGGCTTAGATGTAAAGAAAAAATGAATTTTAAAAATGTTCAATATTACTCAGGATTGTTTTATGCGGGTTTGATGATTCTTTTGACCAGCAATAGTCAGGCTGCAGATCCCGCTAAATTAACTGAACCTGAATCAATCTCTACTCTTTATGAAGAACAATCTTCTCAAACTCCCACAATTTTTGGTGGTGTGGGCAGAAAATTACCGACCTGGCAGGCAGGCCTGGATTTGCTGATACTCGGCACACCGCATTACGGCGCGTTCCGCAATCAGCTGAACTTGAGCAATCGTGTTTTTTGGGGCGAGTGGTGGTACAATGACGGTTGGGGAGTAAAAGGTTTCCTTTCAGAACAATCCTTTCAAATGTTTGGTTCAAGCGGAAGCAGTGCAAAATCCAGCACCAGGCATCTGGGTGTCATTGCAAAAACTCAGCATTCGCTGTCTGAATCATGGAAAATAAGTGCCGGCATGGGGCTGGCAAATACAGAGTATAGTCTTGGAAGTCAGCGTAAACAGGGGAATTCTTTAGTCTCTGAATTCAGAATCGGAATGGAAATATCAGATGACTTTTGGACCGAGGCAGGAATATTGACCATTGACAGTTCCAGCGGCAGCGGATCCGGTGATCAACGCCTTGGTTCAACTGGTTATTTGATAGGCTTTAGCTACGGGTTTTAAATGGAAGTCAGTAAATTAATTTTATAGAAAAAAAGCATGCAGTTACCAAATTTAGATGAAATGTCAGCGGAAGAAAAAATGTGGTTTGCTAACTCTATTGCAGGAATGGTTGTTGCTGATGGTCATGCAGATCAGTCTGAAATGAGTTTTCTCCGGGAGGCCATCAATTTTATGGATAACAAAGATGAAATTGATAATTTGATGGTTATCATTAAAAATGGCAATCCTCCAGAGTTGGGCCCCCTCGATATAGACCCAAAGCAAGCTTTCCTGATGCTTAAATATCTTGCACAGTTGATGGTCGCAGATGCTGATTTATCTCCAAAAGAAATCAGTTATTTCCTCTTAGCGGGAAGATCATTGAGTTTTAATAATGAAATTTTGAACAAACTATGGAAAAGCGCCCGTTCACTTCTGGAGAGGGACTTGCCCCAAGCAATTGTAGAAACAGGGAGTTTAAAGACTAAAGTGAGTTTGACAAAAGTTGATGAAACTGGAGTCACATTTCGGTTGGGAAAAGCCCTGATGCCAAAAGTAAAAATAATGCTTTATGTTCTTAAGAGTGTCCATTCTGAACTTCCATTAAAAGGAAATGAAGAACACTGGGATCCTCTTGACTGCAAAATGGAAAAACAACATCAGGTTAAATTTGATGAAGGCAGTTATGTGGTACGAGCACATTTTGAGCAAAGATTATTTGAAGATCATGGAATTATGCAGATTATGCATCCTGAAGATTATGCTGTAGTTTCAGACGGCGGATTTTTTGATACAGAGAAAGATTCACTATTGGGTAGTTTTTTGGGTTGTTATGTTTGCGATAATCCAAAGATCAAATTCTATGTCCTGCACTCCAAAAGTATGATTACTGATCCAAATATTTTTGGTGTATCTTCTTTTGTAAGGTCTGCAGGTGAGCTGAAATTTTGTGATTTTAATCTCATTCAAGTTGCTTCCTGCTCTAAATGCGGTTTCTCCAGTAACGACAAAGAACATTTTAAACGTCAGAAGACATCTGAGCCAACATTTCCAGTAGAAGAGTTTAGCAAAGGCTGGGAAGAAAAAATTGCACCATTGCTGAAAAAAGCACAGGACATAGGAGAAACGTTTTACGGGGAAGAACGAGACATACAGCAGGGGATTCTTTCATATGATTTGGCAATTGCAACCTTTGAACAAATGGCCAGCATTGCTTCAAATGACAACGTGAAAGGTGCAGCTCTCCGTAAAAAAGCTTCAATGCTGATGATTCAAGCAGAAATGTTGATGGAATCCAAGAACAGGGATGCTGCTGAAGCAAACTTGAAAAAAACTGTTGATACATTGGAACCCATTTTTGAAAGTCTGGAAGGCCTCCATCTTCTACATACATGTGTATTATTATTTCAGATTAAAATCTACCTAAATGAATTACAGTCCGCTGCACAGTATATGAAATTTTTGGACAACTATGACACTGATGGAAAACTTAAAGAAGGTACTGAAGAGTTTAAGGAACTGAAAGTAAGTTCAGCTAAACTCAAAGCCACTTTTGATGATCGTGCAATTCTTAGCAAGGAGGCAATGACTCATTTTCATCTGGATGATGAGTAATGCAAATATGGCTGACCAAGCACAAGACATACGGGATCAGGAAGGCAACGGGAATAAAGAGAAACTAATCCTGCTGCTTCTCAGAAAAGATCTGCGCAAAATTTACATGAAGACTTTGGTGGATCGCTTACATGATTCAGGTGTAACAGTTGCAGTTGATGAAACGAATTATCCAGAAGAGAAGCAGAAAAAATTTCACTGGATTTTAAGCTTTCCAGGAGATATTCCAAAAGGGAAAGCTCATGATGCGAGCAGTCTCGGTTTGATTTTCCGTGTTCCGGGCATGCCAAAATTGCAGATGGAAAAATTGCCTTCAAGTGATTCAGTGAAGCTGACAAAATTAATTGGGCGCTACAAGGAAGTACAGCAACAATGTAAAGATCAGGTAAAAAACCAGGCTTTTGTAAAGTTGGCTTTGATTGATGCTGTTTTGCGCGGCAAACAGCAATTGATACAAAAGTTTGAGGATTTAGAAAACCGTCTTGAGCAGAAAATTTCTCAGGTTGAAAAACCTTACTACAAAGGAATTGGCTATATTCTCAGTACATCTATTGAAAAAATCACTGGAATCGCAGTTTTAGACGGTCTGATGAAGGGCCTGGTTCACGTGATGATCATCGATGATATGGAAAAGCGTACAATTGATGGTCTTGTTGACATTGATTTTAAACGGAAATTCCTTTCATTTATGTCTACAAGTGAACTTTCAAAAAAGATACAGGAGTTTAGAAATGCACATGCTGAGGACGAGTTTGCTAAAGCCAATATTGAAGAATTCATTTTTAATTCGCCGGACTTTGAACATGTTGAAATTGTTTTTTTTAACTCATGGAAATTCACCGAGGACTCTTTTCCTATCAGAGTTGCATTACGCAAAAAAGCAATTATCAGTAAGAAAGAAGAGAGGAAAGTTCAGCAGCAAGACCAGGCGGAAGGGAAAATTAAGTCTGAAGAGGAAGCTTTAGAGGTAGTCAAAGAAAAATTGGAGGAGGTAATGCGTGTCATTAACAAAATGGAAAAATCACATTTTGATGATGAAGATGAATATCAGCTACAGACTAGTGCCCGTAAAAGATTTCTCAAGGATATTAAGATTCGAAAGTTGAGACTTAAAGAAATGAAACGCCCTATAAGTAAGGGA
>Ga0208570_1000054_pt1 | contig 60725 bp, 56 predicted proteins | sample DeeseametaMP1202_FD_184192 | JGI IMG/M metagenome (GOLD analysis project Ga0208570, IMG submission 184192) | Marine microbial communities from the Deep Indian Ocean - MP1202 (SPAdes) | ecosystem: Environmental > Aquatic > Marine > Oceanic | place: South Indian Ocean | collected 2011-03-08
CGCCGACCCCGGCGGCGGGTCCGTCTCCCACGACCCCGGCGGCGGGTCCGTCTCCCACGACCCCGGCGGCGGGTCCGTCTCCCACGCAGGTCGTCACGCCGACGACAACCCCTCAGCCCACCGTAGCTCCGGCGGCCAAGTTCATATCGGTGCCGATCCTGGTGACGCGGGCTAACAACGTAGGAAGTTTGGAGTTTGTCTTGGTCTATGACCCGGCCAAACTGGAATTGGCCCAGGTGGAACGGGGCCTGTTATCCGGGGACGCGCTGATCGACTCCAGTTCTCCCGGACCGGGACGGCTGTGGGCCGGCATCATCGACATCAACGGGATGGACGGCAGTGGGCCGGTGGCGGTGGTGAAGTTCAAGGTCCGCGACAACGTGGGCGGAACGATGCCTCTTTCCCTGGAGAGCATCTACGCATACGACGCCAACACCCTGGTGGACATCCTCACTACGACCACTCCAGGCGAGTTCAGCGGGGCCAGACTGACGCCCCTCTCTCCCATCGTGACGTTCCAGTAGTCAAAGACCCCGATGAGCGACCGCAACCCATGATCTTGGTAGGGAGGCACGCTCGGCGTGCCTCCCTCTGTTTTAGCCACCTTTCCACCAAAGCGATTCTCACCTACAATGTTGCCCGGTATCGACTACTAAACACGAAACGATGGAGGGGATATTTTGGCTAATTTGACACTTGCGGAAGCTGAAACGATTTTGGCCGGGTCCAAGGCGAAGATGGTGGAGTTGGGCGTTAAGATGAGTATCTCGGTGGTCGATCCACGGGGAGACCTGATCACCATGTGCAAGATGGACGGAGCTCCTTGGCGGACCCCCGTGGTATCCCGTGGTAAAGCGGTGGCCTCGGCCAGCTTCGAGGTAGCCAGCGGCTCATTGACCGATAACTCTCAGGCCCCGATCTTCCGGGCGTTCATGGCCATGGAAGGCGGCCATTTCATACCCGGACAGGGCGCGTTGCCGGTCTTCCGGGGCGGCGAAATAATCGGCGCCGTAGGCGGCAGCGGCGGCACCGCCCAAGAAGATGAGGACTGCGCCCGGGCAGGCATTGAGGCCGCGGGGTTCTCAGCAACCCGGTAGCAACCCACTGAATCGAGCCATTTCGCACGTAGGGGCAGGTCTCTGACCTGCCCCTTTACTTCGCCACGGCGATGGTAGAAACCAAGGGTCGGCATGTCGTACCACACAGCATCTGGCGGATACAAACCCGGTATACGACCGGCAGGGCGGGTTGGAAACCCGCCCCTACGCCCCTCGTCATTCTGGCGAAGGCCAGAATCCAGATTGGTGGCTTTAGTCGACCGTCTTTTATGAGACTGTTCCTAGATTCCAGCCTTCGCTGGAATGACGGTGGGTACGCCAGTATTCGCGGCATTCAGCAGAGGTGAGAATCCAGGTTCGCTGTGTCATCTCTTAGTCTTAAGCCAGATACATCGAGGTCGCTCTTCCTCCGGTGGACGTGGCTTGCCGCTGGATTGTAGACTGAACCGCAGATAATCACGGCCACAAAGACGCCGTTGCAGCGGCCCGCGGAGTTGAATTATGCACGTCGGTACGTCAACCTTCTTCCAGAACCATGGTAAGACCCGGACTGACCTTGAGGTCTACCAGAACGAACTGCGTCTGGCCGACCTCTGCGAGCCCCTGGGATACGACTCGATCTGGGGCGTGGAACACCACTTCACCGACTACACCATGTGCCCCGACGTCCTCCAGTTCCTTTCCTATATGGCGGGAAGGACCGAACGGATACAACTGGGCAGCATGGTGGTGGTTCTGCCCTGGCACAACCCGGTGAGGATCGCTGAGCAGTTCTCGGTGCTGGACCACCTAAGCGGCGGCCGCGCCATAGTCGGCGTAGGCCGGGGACTGGGCAGAGTCGAATTCGAGGGGTTTGGTCTGGACATGGCCGAGTCACGGACCAGGTTCGCCGAGAGCGCAAAGATGTTGGTCCAAGCGTTGGAGGAGGGTGTCGCCGAGTCCAGCGGGGAACTTATCAAGCAGTCCAAAGTGGATATCAGGCCCAAGCCTTACAAGAGTTTCAAAGGCCGCATCTATGCCGCCGCGGTCTCGCCTGAGTCGTCACTGGCGTTGGCTCAGTTGGGCCTCGGCATGTTGGTGATCCCCCAGAAGCCGTGGAGCGAGGTTGAGAACGAACTGAAGGCCTACCGGGAGATATTCCAGGAGGTCAATGGCGAGCCCGCGCCACCGCCAATCGTCGTCGGCTTCACCTTCTGCCACGAGGACGAAGAACGGGCCCGGGAGATGGCCGCCGAGTACGTTGGCAATTATTGGGACTCGATCATGAACCACTACGAGTTCCGGAGCGACCACCTGAAGACGACCAAGGGCTACGAGTACTACGGCAAGTTCACCGAGAAGATCGAGAAATACGGCAACCAGGACGTGAAGGACTTCTTCCTGGACCTGCAGGTGTGGGGCACGCCCGAGCAGTGTTACGAAAAGGTCATGAGCACTCGGAGCCGCATCGGCAGCGAGTCATTTTTGGCGGCCTTTAGCTTCGGCGCCATGCCCTACGACGAAGTTGAAAAAAGCATGAGGCTCTTCGCCAAAGAAGTTATGCCGTTGCTAAAGAAAGTCCCGGCCGCCGTCTGACCTACTCGCCGATGTAGCGCATGTCCTCTTTCTTGAACTCGCCCAGAGCACGCCAAGCGAACCGCTCGCTGTAGGGGTTTTCAGTCCCTTCCAGTGCGTCCGCAATCAACCCGCCCAGGACCGGGCCGAACTTGAATCCGTGGCCGCTCCCGCCGGCAGCGACCACCAAACCCTGCCGCTCCGGGTCACGAGCGATCCAGAAGTCGCCGTCCCAGGTGTCGCAATAGAGACACATCTTGCTGTCGCTCAGTGGGACCGTCGCTAGGGACGGCAGCGACTGCGCCAGGAAAGACCGGCAGAGGACTTCCTCCTCGGCCAGTATCACCCTTTCCGCGTCAGGGTGGACCCGTCTGCCGGGCCCATGATTGGCCATCTTGACCACACCCTCATCGTTGGCGGGGAAGCCGTACCACCCGCTCCGTGGGACATCCGCGGCCCAGGGTGGGAACAACGGAGGTCGGTAGCTCTCAGGGTCTTCAGGTCTGAAATAGAAGACCGGCTGCCCCACCGGCCACATCCTGTCGGCCAGTTCCGGCAGTAGGACGGTCGTCCAAACGCCGGCCGCCACCACAACCCAATCGGCCCGCAACTCGGCCCCGTCCGACGCGGCGGCCCCAGATACCCTGTCGCCATCCTGCAGCAACCGGGCTGCCTTGAACCCAGTCACCACCGATACTCCGGCTTCAGCGACGTCTTTGACTAAGCTGGCGATTATCTCACCAGCTTCGGCCCAGCCGGCCGTGGGGCTGAAGTAGCCATCGACGTAATACTCAGAGTTCCAACGGGGAAAACGCCGGGCCAAGTCGCCAGGCGCCAGGCGCTCCACCGGAAAGCCGCGGCCGGTCAGCATATCGTAGGAGTCCTGCTCGTACTCTCCAGCGAGCATAGGCGCGCTGGTCAAGAGCAACATGCCGTCTTCGTGGAACAAATCACGGCCCCAGGCGGTGTTCCAGCGGCGCCATCCCTCGATCGCGTCGGCGCACAACGTCGAATACAGACCATCGGACCCGTAATCGGCCCGTACCATGCGGCTGAGGTCATTGGAGGTCGCCAGGGGATGCGGTACCGGGCCGGGGTCGGCTACGGTAACCTGGTGTCCACGCTTTTGCAGCTCCAGCGCGGCGGTCAGTCCGAAGATGCCCGCTCCAATGACCAGAACAGAATTATCAGCGGCCACAGAACAGCCCTATGCGCCGCATCGCGCGGGCGTCATATGAGTCACACATCTGTGTCACGCCGCAGCGGACTTGATGGCCTTCCGCAGTTCTTCGATGCCGACGTCTCCCCCGTGGAGTTCGCCGCCGATCATGTAGGTGGGGGTACCGGTCACTCCCTTCTCTTTGGCCGCCTCGTACTCCCGCATCACGGTCTCGCGGTACTGGCCGGACTCGATACGGGGTCCCAGCTCTCCCCAATCCATCCCAGCGGCCTCCACGATGCCCTTCAAGACATCCAGGTCGTTTATGTCGGCCCCAGTCTCCCAATAAGCCTGGGCGGCTAGGTGGTGGAACTCCCTGTCTTTGCCCTGCTCCTTGGCGTAAGCGGTGGCCTCGTGGGCCCGCAGGGTGTTGGGCGACCACTGAGGGCGGCGCATAACCAGATTCACGCCCTTGGCCCGTTCCTTCATCGCGTCATTCAACTCGGTTTCGGTCTCTCCGTCGAAGAGACGCCGGGCCACACCTTCCGGTGGACGGTCCGGCTGCAGCAGATAGGGTTTGCGGTCTATATCGATGGACAATTCCTTGGCCAACATGTCGAGCCTGCCCAGGCCGACGTAGCAAAAGGGTCAAGTGTAGTCATACCAGACGGTGACGCTAACGGCCGTGGAAGTGGTCATCTCATACCTTTTTCTGTATTGTGCTTGGTTAATCGGCCGCGCTGGGCGCGCCCGAGCGGGCGAAGGCCTTGCGCAGGGCAGCGGACGCTTCGTCAACAGCTTGTACGCTCTTGTCGACTGCCGCTCCCATGTTGAAGAAACCGTGAATCATGCCGTCGTACCGGGTGGTCGTGGTCTCAACACCGGCTTCGCTTAGGCGTTTGCCGTAAGCCTCGCCTTCGTCACGCAGCGGGTCGAATTCAGCCGTGATGACCAAGGCTGGCGGCTGCCCAGCCAGGCTCTTGGCCTGGGCCGGCGCGGCGTAGGGGTTGGAGGCGTCCGCGCTGCTTTCCAGGTAATGGTCCCAATACCACTCCATGACGACCTTGGTCAGACCGTAGCCCTCGGCGTTGTCCTTGTATGAGACGGTGGTGAAGCTCACATCGGTTACAGGATAGACCAAGAGTTGCAACGCGATATCGGCGCCGCCCCGGTCCGCTGCCATCAGGCACATGGCCGCGGCCAAGTTGCCGCCGGCGCTGTCTCCGCCCACGGCCAGCCGGGAACCGTCCGCGTTGATACTGGCGGCGTTTTCGACCGCCCAGGTAGTTGCGGCCCAACAGTCGTCGGCGGGGCCGGGGAACTTGGTGTCAGGCGCAAGACGGTAGTCCACAGATACGACCACGCACTTGCCGCCCACGCACAGGTCACGGGCGGTGGCATCGGCCGAGTCCAGGTCGCCCAGCACCCAGCCGCCACCGTGGTACCAGGCCAGGATGGGAAATGGGCCATCACCCTCAGGGGTATAGATTCGCACTGGGACATCACCATCTGGGCTGGGGATATTCCGGTTTTCCACCTTGGCAACTTCAGGGCCGGGAGCGCGCGGGCGCTTCTTGGCGTTGGCTCTGGCTTCGTCTGCGCTGACCGTATTCGCTGCGGGCAGCCCTAATGCGGCCACGCTCTCCATCACATTTACTATCTGCGGGTCTAACGGCATCTCACACCTCTTTGATCGTTCCGGCATTTGAGTTTATTTAGTTGGGCATTATAGCTGATTGGATAAGCGATCGATCAGTTTTGGGCCGCATCCGAGCCGGGGTCCCAGATCCAGTATTTGGCGATGGCGCCGGAATCGACCCGCAGGTCTATCCCGGTAATCATCTCGGCTTCGTCTGAGGCCAGGAACGCCGCGGCTTTGCCGTAGTGGCTGGGACTGGGTAGTTTTTGCAAAGGCGTCCCGGCGCCGGGATCCGCCGGCCAACCGGGCAGGCGCTGTCCCAACCTGGGTCCGGGCCACTCGACACCCCAGCGCTGGGCCCTTTCCACCCCTTCCGTTCTGTCGGTGGCGGTCGGCGTGAGGCTATTGACCCTGATCCCGTATTCGGCCAAGTCCATGGCAACCGCACGGGTGAAATTGAGCAGCCCCCCCTTTGCGGTGCCGTAGCCGATGTTCCCAGGCTCACCCTGGTGGCCGGCCGTGGAGATGATGTTGATCATGGCGCCCCGGCGGCCAAGGTCGATCATCTGCTTGGCGACGAGCTTCGTGAACAAAAAAGCGCCGGTCAATAGGATGTCGGTCTGCCGCCGCCATTCTTCCACGGACATCTCAAGGATCCCCTTGGTATTGAATTGGGTGGCGCCGTTGATCAGGATGTCGACTCCGCCGAACGCCTCTTTGGCCTGCTCCACAGCCGCCGTAACCTGGGATTCGTCAGTCACATCGCATGGGATCGCGACGGCGCGGCGCCCCATCGCGATTACCGACGCGGCGCACTGTTCGGCGTACTTGGGGTTGATGTCGATGCAGACCAGGTCGGCCCCTTCTTCGGCCAGGCCCTCGGCGATCCCGCCCATGATATTGGGGCTGGTGCCGGTGACCATGGCGATCTTCCCCTCAAGTTTCATGGCGTCTATCCTTTATCGGCCCAGCAGGTCATCGTTTCTTGAGACTGGCTTGCCATTTTTCGTGGTCCGGCACTTCTTCGCCAACCACGTAGAGGTAATAGTAGCAGCCCATCTCTCCAAGAAACTTGAACTGATTCCGAAGGTCTTTGACCAGAAAAACGAAGTCTCCGTGGGAGCGCAGGTATTTCTGAAACCCGCCAAACTCAGCTTCAAGCTCCAGAATCTTCTGGGCGTTGGCCACCACCGCTTCCAGCTTGCGGCGGTTCCGGATCACGCTGGTGTCCTCAGTCAACTGGTCGATCTCCGAGGGAGTCATTCTCGCGACTCTGTCGGCGTTGAAATCGTGGAACGCCGCCCGGATGCCGGGCCATTTGGACTCGACGATCTTATAAGACATACCCGACCGAAAGACCACCTTGCTCATGATCTCCAGGTAATCGCCCGGGGTTTGGGGGGTGATTCTGTCCGGGGCTTCCATCTCCGGCATGTCGTTCCTCCCTGGGGCGCAGGTTAATCGATGGTCAACACGATCTTGCCGAAATTGGCGTTGGTCTCCATGTATCGGTGAGCCTCCGCGACCTCTTTCAAGGGAAAGGTCCGGTCGACGATCGGCTTCATACTGCCGGAGGCCAGGTGGGGCAGCACGTGGCGTTTGAACTGGGCGGTCACGGCCAGTTTCTCCTCTAAGGAACGGCCCCTCAGGCCCGTCCCCGTTACCTGCAGGCGTTTGCCCATCAGCCGGCTCAGGTCCACCTCAACCCGGCTACCCCCCATCAGTCCGACCTCAACCAAGCGGCCCAAAACAGCCATGGAGGCGATGTTCTGGTCCCAGTAAGGCGCGCCGATGAAATCTATCAGCACGTCCACGCCCGCGCCGCCGGTGTGTTCTTTGACCACGGCCGCGAAGTCTTGGTCGTGATAGTTGATACCCACGTCCATGCCCAGCTTGGCCGCCCCGGCCAACTTCTCGGCCGAACCGGCGGTGCCAAACACGAACGCTCCGGCGTGGTGGGCCAGTTGCACGGCCGCGGTGCCCACTCCGCTACCCGCAGCGTGGACCAGCACCTTCTCACCCATCTGCAAATTGCCCCGGTTGAACAGGGCGTCATAGGCCGTGAAATACACTTCAGGCGTCGCGGCCGCTTGGACGAAGTCCCAGCCATCTGGGATGAGGACAGCCATGCGGTGGTGAGTGACGGCGCGGCTGGCGTACCCGCCACCGCCCAGAAGCCCAAAAACACGGTCTCCCTTGGCCATGCCAATCACCCGCTCACCCGCTTCGATGACTACTCCGGCAAACTCCAGTCCGGGGATGTCAGAAGGATTGCCCGGAGGGGCTGGGTAGCCGCCCTCACGCTGGAGCATATCGGCCCGGTTCAGGGCGCTGGCTTTTACGTCTACTAGAACATCTTCGGGACCGGGGACTGGGTCATCGACCTCCATCACCTTCAGGACATCGGGACCGCCGGGCTCAGTAATGACGGCTGCGCGCATCTATTATTTCCTCTGTAATTGGGTTGATGACGAGAGCACATAACTGTCTCTCAGAAGTCTGGGACAGTCTATCACCGGTGGCGGAACAGCGTAGGGGCACGATCCCGATGAATCGGGATGCCCCTACGCCCAGATGTTCCCGGTGGAAATCAGACTTCGTTTCAGTCGGAGGCCAAAGCCGCGTTGTGATCGTCGATGCGTTGCATCAGGTCGATGATCATGGGCATCGCTGGACCGTAGCGATCGGCATCATCGACGCCGTAGCCCTTGTGGTAGGCGGAGCGGAAGTTTACGATCGCACCTCCGGCGCCGGTGACCGAGGAGTCGTTTTCATCCCAGATGCCTCCGTGAATCAGGTCAGGCATCGAACCGGAATCGCGGAAGACATTCTTGGGGTCGCCGCCGTCTTCCACGATCAGCATCTGCTGCTCAAACTGACGGCGCATGAACACGATGGGCAGATCGGTGCGGCCCAGGTGCTCCGCTGTCCGGTCCATGATGTCGCCCTGGGAGACCCAAGCGTGGGAGTCCTGAGCGAGAACGAAGTCCCAGATGGGCTTGCCGTCTTCGTCGAAGATCGGGATGTCGTAGTAGGGTACGGAATCTTGTTCGCCAGCTTCGACCCCGTTCGGGGCCGTGTAGCAGCCGTAGGCGATGTGGTAGGTATTGGTGTCGTCGATGGGAACCCGTATCTGGAACTCCTGACGCACCTGTCCGGGCCCGCCGGTCTGGGTGAAGAACGGGAAAATGACCGTCGAGTGGCGGGATTGGCGGTCTTTATCGGCGCCGAGGTCTTTGGAGTAGTTGATACCTTTCTCCATGCCGTATTGGGTCTCATGGGCGTACAGGGACTCGATGCCCCGGCCCATGTCAATCCTGGAATGAAGAGTGGATAACTGCCGGTCCTTCGTCCGCTCATCAAGCTTGCCCTTCTTCTCCAAGATGTACTGGAAATTGTAGCCGTGGAGATAGACGCTGTGGGCCGGGTCGCCGGTGTTCTCGTGGCACTGGAGCCAGTTGCACTCAAGATGGGTTATCCCGATCTGGCGGATGGCGTTGGGCATCACGAACAGGTCCCAGGGTGGCAGCAACGGCGTCGGCTGCGGTCCCATGTAGGCCCAGACCAGACCTCCCATCTCCTGTACCGGGTACGACCCGATCTTGACCTGTTCCTTGAGCTTGTTGGTGGGCGATTCCAGGGGCGTGTCGATGCACTGACCGTCCGGGGCGAACATCCAGCCGTGATAGCAGCAGCGGAGGCCGTCCTCGTCGGGGATGCCGTACTTCATCAAGGTCATTCGGTGCGGGCACCGTTCGCCGATCAGACCCAGGTCGCCTTTCTTGGTGATGAACAGGACCAGGTCCTCTCCAAGGACCCGGATGGGCATCACGTCTTCTTCTTTGAGCTCGGCCAGCGGGCGGATGGGGATCCAATAGCGGCGCATCAGCTCGCCCATCGGCGTCCCGGGGCCCACTCTGGTAAGTCTCTCGTTGGCTTCGGCGGTCAGCATGTTGACCCTCCATGATTGTCATCGATCGATCGGGTTTTCCGGGGAATTTCCCCTGTCTGATCAGATGGCAATCAGTATATCGCAGATTCGACAAACGCAGAAAACCGGCCAAGGCAGTTCCCCGGCCGGTCTTCTCTCTTTCAGCCTAACTTGAGTCTAGTTGGCGGTGAACGCTGTTTCCTCGCCGTTCACGGACACGGTATAGGTCCGGCGAAAATCAAAGCCTCCGCCCAGGGGAATCTCGGTGACGACCGCCGGAAAGTCGTCGGTGCAGGGCACGTTGTCCTCCGCGATTTCCAGATGGGTAACGGTGATTTCGATGCGGTCGATGAACCGGCGGTTGATCTGGTAGCCATCGAACCTGAAGCAACTGCTGCCCAAAGGCAGCCTGGAGACAACGGTCAGAAGGACCTCACCGTCGGAAGCTGTTACTTCGACACTCTCGATGGGCGACTCTTTTCCGGCCATTGCCAGACCCGTCTCATCTTGGGCCGTGAAGGAGATCGTCAGGTCGCCGTTGATAGTCACGGTGTAGGCTTACCTGGCGGTTAGCCCGCTGCCCAATGGGACCTCGCTCTCGTGATAACCGTAGATGGCCGTGCAGGCGATGGGTTGGTTGGGGTTGGGCATCAGGTTGGTCACATCGACCACGAACCCGTTGCCGTCCCGCTCAACCCGAATGCCGTCGAACTGTGCGCAACCGCTGGGCAACCCGGATGTGATCTTGAGGGTGTATTCGCCACCGGGCGTTGCCGGAGCCACTACCGCGGCGCCGTCAATGGGCGCCGGCACCACGACCGTCTCCGGTTCCTCCGGAGAGGGATTCCCTTTGACCGGAGTTTCGGTAGGCAGAGGTGTTGCCTTGACCGGTGTTTCAGTGGGCGGAGGTTGGGTGGGTAATGCCACGGTTGCGCTGCCTCCGCAGGCGAACGCCGCCAGAACCGCCAACATGGTCACCAGAAACATGATTTTGGCGATCTTCTTTTTCATCGCCGCCCTCCGTCCAGTATTTCTTTTTTGTGCCTTCTTTTGGTATGACGGAATCCGTCGCGATTATGTTCCCAGACGATTCGGCGGCCCGGCTGGAATCTTGAGATATACTACGGTGCCCGTCTCGAATTGATCTGGACCGCAAGCCTGACGATACTCCCGGAGGCGCCTCGATGACCAGTGCCAAACAGACCTTCACCGATAACCTAGACGCTTTCTGCAAGGACACCGATGCCTATCTGGCTGGGAAGCCAAGCGGCCCCCTGTCCGGCCTGACCTTCGCCGCCAAGGACATCTTTGATGTGGCCGGCCACGTGACCGGAGGTGGCAACCCTGATTGGAAGGCCACCCACCCGCCGGCCGAACGCAACGCCTGGATAGTGGAGACGTTGGTGAATGCCGGAGCGACTATGGTCGGGAAGACCCACACCGACGAACTCACCAGGGGCATCCTGGGTGAGAACGCCCACTACGGCACTCCCATCAACACCAAGGCCCCGGACAGAGTACCCGGAGGCTCGTCCAGCGGGTCTGCTTCGGCGGTTGCCGGAGGGCTGGTGGACTTTGCCCTGGGGTCTGACACCGGAGGTTCGGTGCGCATCCCCGCCAGTTTCTGCGGCCTATACGGACTGCGCCCCACCCACGGCCGCATCCCTTTGGAAGGCATCTTGATGCAGGCGCTCAGCTACGACACCATCGGCTGGTTCACCAGGGACGCGGTCACTTACGCCAAGGTAGCCGCAGCCGTGTTTCAGACCGAGATTCCTGACTTTACTCCCAGCCGCCTGGTCATTGCCCAGGACGCCTTCGATGAGGCGGACGAAGAAGTCTCGGCGGTATTGCTACCGATCGCCGAGAAGATCGGCGAATTGGCCGGAAGTTCAACAACCATGCGCCTGTCGCCCAATGGGCTGACTGAATGGGCTGTTCAGCAGAACGTCCTCCAATCGGAGGAAGCCTGGAACTCGGTGAAGGACTGGATCGACCAGGTAAATCCCAGGTTCAGTTTCTGGGTCAGCGAGCGCTACAACCTTGCCATCGGCTTAACCGACGCCCAGTTGAAGGAAGCGGCGGTCCTGCGGGAAACCGTGAGGGCCAGGATGGACGAAGTATTCGCTGGCGGCGGGTTCGTATGCCTCCCAACCGCAGTCGTGCCGGCCCCGCTGCGTGGTCTACCCGCCTCGGCAAAAAAGGATGTGCAAGGACGGTTAAGCCGGTTGACTTGCATCGCCGGCACCACCGGACGTCCGCAGTTGAGCATGCCCTTGGTCGAGGTCAACGGCCTGCCGGTGGGGCTGTCCATCATGGGAGACCGAGGGTCTGACGAGGCGCTCATCGGGTTCGCCCGGAAGATCGAGGCTGCGCTGTCGGTCTAACCTGTGGACAGACACCAGCCTACGGAATAACATTTTGAGGTGACTCGATACGACGCCAGGGAGGAATATATCAATGGCCCATCAGGTTAATGGAGTAGTTGCCGCAGCCAAGGGCGGGCCGGTGAAATTGGTCCCTATCTTGGTGCCAGACCCAGGTCCCGGCGAGGCGTTGGTGCGGGTCAAGGCCTGCGGCGTCTGCCACACGGACCTCCATTACCGCGAGGGCGCCATCAACGACGACTTCCCATTCCTGCTGGGACACGAGGCGTCCGGGACCGTGGAATCGGTGGGCGACGGCGTGACCAACGTGGCCCCAGGCGACTTCGTGATCATCGCCTGGCGCGCCCCCTGTGGCACCTGCCGTTCCTGCCTGCGGGGCGTTCCCTGGTACTGTTTCTCCAGCCGGAATGCTTCGCAGCCGATGACCCTGGCCGACGGCACTCCATTATCTCCGGCGCTGGGTATCGGAGCATTCGCCGAACTGACCTTGGTGGACGCCGGACAAGCAGTGAAAGTATCGCCCAAGGCCAGCCCGGAAGCCGCGGGGCTGGTGGGCTGCGGCATCATGGCCGGAATCGGCGCCGCGATGCACACGGGCAACGTGGGCCGAGGCGACTCGGTAGCGGTTTTCGGCTGCGGCGGAGTGGGTAACGCAGCCATCGCCGGCGCTCGGCTGGCGGGCGCCCACACCATAATCGGGGTTGACCTGGACGACCGGAAGCTGGCCTGGGCCAAGGAGTTCGGCGCGACCCACACCATCAACGCTTCATCCACTGACCCGGTAGAAGAGATCAGGAAACTGACCGGCGGCAACGGCGTCAACGTGGCGATTGAAGCCGTGGGCAATCCCGTGACCTACGAGCAGGCCTTCTACGCCAGGGACCACGCCGGCACTGTGGTGCTGGTGGGCGTGCCCAGCCCCGACATGAAGATCGAGCTGCCGCTGCTGGAGATCTTCGGCCGGGGCGGCAGCCTGAAATCGTCTTGGTACGGCGACTGCCTCCCGTCCCGCGATTTCCCCATGCTCATCGACCTCTATCTGCAGGGACGCCTAGACCTGGATCGGTTCGTCTCCGAGACCATCGGCATCGGCGACGTGGAAGAAGCCTTCCACAAGATGGAACGGGGCGAAGTGCTGCGGTCGGTGGTGGTTTTTTAGGGGACCTGGAGCCGTCTCAAAATGTTGTTTCCAACTCGTCGATATCGTCAACCAACAAGCGCCGCCGATTCCGGGTGCTATACTACCCGCACTTTCCTGGCAGGCTCAGTGAATGCCGGGATTTTGAGAGGTTGCTATGGATTTCGGCGCAATGATGTTTTCAACGGATTACTCCATCCGTCCCGACGACCTGGCCAAGATGCTGGAGGACCGGGGTTTCGAGTCGATGTGGGTACCTGAACACACCCATATCCCGGCGGACCGGACCAGCCCCTGGCCCGGCGGCCCCGACCTGCCCAAGGATTATTGGCACACCTATGACCCGTTCCTGGCTCTCACCGCAGCCGCGGGAGTGACCACTGACCTGAAGCTCGGCACCGGCATCTGCTTGATGATCGAGCGCGACCCCATCACCACCGCCAAAGAGATCGCCAGCCTGGACATGCTATCCCGAGGCCGGTTCATATTCGGCGTCGGCGGCGGCTGGAACGCCGAGGAGATGCGGAACCACGGCACCAATTTCAAAAGCCGCTGGCGCATCCTTCGGGAAAAGATACTGGCCATGAAGGAGATTTGGACTCAGGAAGAGGCCGAATTCCACGGCGACCACGTTAATTTTGACAAGATGTGGGCCTACCCCAAGCCGGTGCAGCGCCCCCATCCGCCCATCCTCATGGGCGGCGACGGCCCCACGACCTTCGACCGGGTGGTGGAGTACTGCGACGGCTGGATGCCCATCGGCGGACGAGGCTCCGGTGGCGCCAGCCTGGCGGAGAAGATCGTCTTGCTGAAAAAGCAAGCTGAAGAAGCCGGCCGGGACCCGGATTCCTTGAACATCACCAGCTTCGGTATCCGCCCAGACCCGGACCTGATAGTTAGGATGCGAGACGCCGGAGTCGACCGTGTTATCTTCACGCTGCCCTCGGAAGAGCGGGCGGCGGTCACCCCCCTGATCGATGAGTGCGCCAAGCTGATCTCATAGACCGATAAGATTCGGACGCCCGCAAACGGGAAAAGAACAAAGAGTCCCGATGGCCGCTTAACAACGACGGCCATCGGGACTTTTTCTATTATTTTCAACCATCAATCTGGGGCAGATATGCGGGCCGATCGGCCCACTTTATGCGGCCCAATCAACACTTGAGGATAGATTTTCCAAAACCTAAGCTTGTATCTGCAGCACCTAAATAGGTACAGGACTTGTTTCGGCGGAGGCGCTGATTTGGAAACAGTAAAAAGCAGGTGCGCGATGATCGGCTGCAGCCGGAAGGTCTACCGGGCGTTGGCCGTCGCTCCAGGCACGGTGGTTGAACTCTGCGCCGAACATTACTCAGAGGAACAGGCCGACCTGGAACTGAATAAAGCCGCTTAACAGAGTGGAATCCCCAGGCACGGCCGTCCTTGGCCGTTAAATACGCCCTCCCACCTTCTGGCGCCCCCGGTCCGCCCTGGACCGGGGGCGCTTTGCTTTCCTAGACCTCGGTCCGTTTGGGGAGGGGCAACATAGCAAACGCCACGGCGGCAAAAGCGAACAACCCAGCGACATAGAACAGGCCCGCCTGGAAGCCCGAGATCTCGTAGATGGCGCCGGCGATCAATGGGGATACGGCCGCCATCAGGAAGCTGACGAAGGACACTACACCCAGTCCGATGGTGGCCTCATCACGCTCAAGGACATCGAATAATGCAGCAGTAAGAATCGGTTGGTCCGGATATAAAAACATGCCTAGAAGGACGATGGTGATGGTCAGCGATACGCCGTCGTCGAATACAACCATCAAGAGCGCAATGGCACAGGACCACACCAGACCCGGGACCAACACTTGTTTGCGTCCAATTCTGTCCGAAAGCATCCCCGCCAAAGGTTTGGCCAGAAGTCCGACGGCGATCAGAAGCGAGATATGAAATCCTCGATTTAGCACGCCCAAGTCCAGGTCATTGCCAAGATACAAAGCGAGCAGGGTAACGATGGCGCCGAGGGCCATCGACCTCAGGCCCCTCACCAATGTCATCCCCCGCAAGAGAGGGTTTCTAAACAGAGTCTTGGTCGTTGCCAACCTCTCGGCAAGGCCGGCGGCTTTGGCCTCATCTTCTTTGACATCGCCGATGCCTTTGAAAACCCAGACAGCCATGAAGGCCATGAAAACCGGCGCCACGGCGTAGATGCTCAGGATGCCGCGCCAGCCCATCACCAGCAACAGTACCCCGGTGATCAGCGGTCCGGCGACGTCGCCGACGCTGCCGCCAACTCCGTGGAAGGAAAGCATGACACCCCTGCGGCTGGCGAAGTGGTGGGACAACGAAGCCGCCGCGGGCAGGTGCCAAAGCGAATGGGAGACCGAAACGACTGACACGCCAAGCAACAATAGTGGGTATACCGGGGAGATTCCCATCAGCAGGGAGCCCAATCCGGAAGCACCAACGCAAACGGCAAGCAACCACCCCCACCACCGGCGCACCATGCCGACCACCACCCCACCGGGCAGCGTGATCAGGCCGGAAGTCAGTTCCCGCACTGCCTGAATCCCGCCAACCCCAACGCCGTTCAGGCCAAACGTTTGCTGAATCTCAGGGACCAACACCACGAAACTTTGGAGGATCCAATGGAAGGCCACGTGGCCGACGGCTAGAGCCGTGACCATCACCCGGGCCGTCAGCCGGAGGTCTTTGGTACCCTCGATTGTTGTTTCAGAAGCCGCCATAGCTCGACCTCGTGAACCGATTTTCGATTATTTGGGAATTCCCGTTGAGTATATCCAAGGCGGGAGGTACAATCTGTCGGCATGCAGCCAACAAATACCTCAAACAAGACAGAGATCGATTCCGCCCATCACGATTCCTACGGCGAGGAGATCGACCGTCCGGTTGTGGTCCGTGCCTCCGAGTATCCAGACGGGTTTCGGTCGGGCGATCACTGGCACGCTAGAGCCCAACTGGTCTACGCCTGCGCCGGGGTGGTGAAGGTCACCTCAAAACAGGGCGCTTGGGTGGTCCCCCAGCACCGGGGCGTTTGGATCCCGGCACGGACCGAACATCAGATAGAGTCGGCCGGCGCATTCTCCATGCGGAGCCTGTACGTCCGGGAGGACGGTGTCTTGGGGCTGCCGGCAAAGTGTGGGGTCGTAGGTGTGTCTCCCTTGCTCCGGGAGCTGATCTTGACCGCGGCGGAGGCCCCTCAACTCTACGATGTGGTTGGGCGGGAAGGGCGCGTCATGGACCTGATCTTGCACGAAGTCCGCCGCTTGCCCGCCGTGGCTTTGCACCTGCCCGAGCCCACCGACTCTCGGCTCCGGCAGATCACCGCGGCTCTCAGGGAGGACCCGTCAGACACCCGCACACTGGAAGCTTGGGGGCGTCTGGCTGGCGCTAGCCCTAGGACGTTGGCCAGGCTTTTTCTAACGGAAACAGGGATGACATTCAGGCAATGGCAGCAGCAGGCCAGACTTCTTGACGGTCTGATGCGATTGGCCCAAGGCGAATCGGTTACGTCGGTGGCCCTTGAAGTCGGCTATGAAAACCCCAGCGCGTTCATAGCGATGTTCCGCCGCACCCTTGGCGTGACCCCAGGCCGGTATTTCTCCACGGAAGTTTAGCTAGATAGCCCGTATTGGCTATTACAAAATGGCAATTTTGAGGGGTGCCAATTCGCCTTTCTATCCGTTATCATTTTCGCCAGCCGGGTATCCAGTCTGGGCAGGCACGATAAAAATCATTTTATCCTGGTCGAAAAACTCCAGACCTTGGACTGATTTCTGTAGCCTGACCGGAGAAAATGTGTGCCAACACGGTACAAGTTTTGGGCGGCCGACCGATGGAGACCCTGGCCAAATGATGAGATACGACGGCAAAGACAAGAAGCCAAAACGCGAGGAGAATGTGCGATGACTACTACCACGGAATCAGTACTCTCAGACGACCTGCTTAAACGCTGCATGGAGCTGGGCGCCCGGCTACGACCGGGACAACAAGTTCTTTGAAGAGGGCTTCAAGGAACTGAAAGAAGCCGGATACATGCTGGCCGCAGTGCCCAAAGAACTGGGCGGTCTGGGCCTGAATCTGGCGCAGATCTGTCAGGAGCAACACCGTCTGGGATACCACGCCGCGGCGACGGCTCTGGCTGTAAATATGCACTTCTACTGGACCGGTGTCGCGGCCGACGTTTGGCGCAGCGGCGACAAGTCAACTGAGTGGATGCTAAAAGCGGCCGCGGATGGAGAGATATTTGCCGCGGGGCATGCCGAAAGCGGCGTTGAACTCCCTCTCTTACTCTCCACCACCAATGCGGAAAAGGTGGACGGTGGATACAAATTCACCGGCCGCAAGTCTTTCGGCAGTCTGACTCCTGTTTGGACCTTCTTGGGATTACACGGTATGGATACCAGTGACCCGGATGCGCCGAAGATCGTCCACGCCTTCATGCCCCGGGACAGCAGCGGATATACCATTCACGAGGTCTGGGACACCCTTGGGATGCGCGCCACTCAGAGTCAAGACACGGCACTTGACGGCGCCTTCATACCCGACAAGTACATCCCGCGGGTCGTAGACGCGGGTTTTGCCGGAGTTGACCTATTTGTGCTGAGCATTTTCGCCTGGGCCCTGATGGGCTTCGCCAACGTCTACTATGGCAACGCCCAGCACGCTCTGGACCTAACCATCGAGTCTGTCAAGAACAAGAAATCGCTGGCGCTCACCCGGAGCATGGCCTACCACCCGGAGATACAGCATTCCATCGCCGAGATGGTCGTCGACATGGAAGGTGTTGGCGCCCACCTAGACCGGGTCACTCAGGAATGGTCCGACGGCGTCGACCATGGGGGCGCCTGGGCGGTGAAGTTAACCGCAGCCAAGCTCCATGCGGCCGAAAGCACCTGGAGAGTCGTGGACGAGTGCATGGACCTCCAGGGCGGGTTCAGCATCTTCAAGGCTGGCGGGTTCGAGCGCATCTGGCGTGACGCCCGATTGGTCAAGATTCACCCATCCAACAAAAACCTGACCATGGAGATAGTGGGCAAGATCACGTTGGGAATCAACCCAGACGAGGCTCCCCGCTGGGGCTAGCAGCTCTCAGCTTCAAGCTATAGGCGAACAGGAAACCAAAAGGCCCGGCGTCTTTGACGCCGGGCCTTTAAATAGCTGACCGCTGACGGCTAAAGGTCTTCCGGTGGTAGAAAGGCGGTGGGTACTATGGCTGTCCCTTGCCCCACTCCCGTGGTGTCGCCTTTCTGGTTCTTGACTTCGATGGCCACCGAAACACGGCTACCGTTAGCCTCTTTGGTAGTTCCTGTCACGATGCCGGTGAACGTGATGGTATCGCCGGGTCTTACCGGCCTCAGGAATCTGAGGTCCACGGTGCCGGTGTGGTTGAATACTTCCGGCCCGAAGTGCCTCCGGAGCATCTCGATGGCAAAAGTGAGGGACATACGCCCCGAGGCAACAGTGCCTTCAGTGCCAAGTACCTCTTTCGCGGCATGTGCGTCGGTGAACTGAGACGGCCCGGTGTTTCCGGCGCTGCCTTCGAAAAGGTCTATTGCCTCTTGGGTCAACTCTTTCACCAAGGGCGTGATCTCGTCCCCTTCTGCGTGGCTTATGATTACCCTCCCCATTTCCTACCCACCTCCGACGGCTGCTTGAGCTCGTGGGTGATCACCCGGTCGATCAGCCTGCCGTCTTCATCCACTGAAACGGCCTCGGTGACGATATAATTCTTGCCCCTTCTGAGATATTTGTCGGCGATCCACGCGGTAACGGTCAACCGCTTGCCTGGCGTGGGCGGGTTATAGCAGTGAAAAGCACACCGGGCGTTCACCGACCCGGCGTCGGTATATCTGTTGTTGTACTGGCGTACATCCACTTTGTGGGCGATGGTCGGGAAGCTTGCTTCCGGGTCCATCACCCCTTTGCGGTAGGTGTCGATCATCTCTTGGGTCAGCAGATATTCGAATTTTTCGAAGGTCTCGCCCACTTCCAGGGCGTCCCAGTCCAGTTCGATGCGGTCATCAACTTCGGCCATATCGGTCCCGTCCTCTCTGATGAATCATTTCCGTTGGAAATTCCACAGCATTATACATTTTGAGGAATCTCGACGGATGAAGTCCTAACCGGATATCCTAACGTGTTATTAATAAGCCCCATTAGGAGATATTATGACTGGCGAAGCGGAATTCTGGTATGACGCCCCAGCCACCGGCCCCCACTCAGGCCGCGCCTGACCCCACCGCCATGCCTGCACCTACCAGCACCCCCGAACCGATGGAACTACCGGACGTAACCGTGGAGATCAGCAGCCAAGGCCCTCTGGGGCCGCACCTAGTGGACTCCGATGGCATGACCCTGTACCTGTTCAACCAGGACGATCGGGACGCTCCGGCCTGCGCCGGCCCCTGCGCCGACAAGTGGCCGCCACTGATATCGACTTCGGCGCTCATGGCCGGTGAAGGAGTGAATGCGGACCGTCTGGCAATTATTCGGCGAGCGGATGGATCCAGGCAGGTCACTTATAACGGCAAGCCCCTCTACTATTTCGCCGACGACCAAGACCCGGGAGACACGATGGGCCAAGACTCGGTCGACAAGTGGTTCGTGTTCTCCCCGGATGGCGGGCCGGTCCGGACCTCCGCTGTCTTGAACGCCAACGAGAACGGGGCGTTGGGCACGATTCTGACCGACGAAAACGGCAATTCCCTGTACCTCTTCACCAGGGACGAGCGCGGCGATTCCAGTTGCACCGGCGGTTGCGCTCTAGCCTGGCCGCCTCTGTTGACCATTGACCACCCGGTGGCGGGCGACGGTCTGACCGAAGACCGCATCGGCACCATCAGCCGGGGCGACGGCGTCAAACAGGTGACCTACAACGGCAGGCCGGTTTATTACTTCGCCGACGACGAAAAACCCGGCGACGCCATGGGACAAGACCGGGGCAGGGCCTGGTTCGTGGTCACCACTGACGGCGGTCCGGTATACACCAACGCACCAGTGAATGCCGCTGAGACCGGAGAATTGGGCACCATCTTAACTGATGCGTCCGGGCGCACCCTCTATCTATTCGACAGAGACGAGCCGAAAATCGCCACCTGTTCCGGAGGCTGCGCCCTGGCCTGGCCACCTCTGATAACGGTGGACTTCCCGGCGCCTGGAGAAGGTGTATCCGGCGCCCGCATCGGAACCACGGCCCGCGAGGACGGCTCACTCCAAGTCACATTCGACGGCAACCCACTTTACTACTTCGCCAATGACGAAAAACCCGGCGACGCCACGGGACAAGGCCGGGGGTGAAGTCTGGTTCGTGATCAACAACTCCGACCCAACGTCCATTGTCCTACGGGAGCAGAACGGCTCGGGGCAGACCGGGACGGCGGTATTGTCAGGAACGGGGAACTTCACCAATGTTTCCTTGAGCCTTTCCGCAGGCGCTCTGGGGAGTGAGTTGGTCCACATCCATGAAGGTCAATGCCTACCCGCCGACCTGGGCGGTGTGGCCTACGCGTTGACTAGCTTCGAAGTCGGCTCAGGCTCTTCAGTTTCTAACGTTGAGGCTTCCATCGACAGCCTCGCCACCGGCGGTTTCGCCATCAATAGCCACCAAGCTGGAGAGCCTTCGGTCTACACCAGCTGCGGAAACATCTCCGCCGGCGGCGACTCGCTCTCCATCACCCTGAACGAGTTGAACGGCTCAGGACAGAACGGGTTCGTCACTCTCAGCGCTAGGGGAGACCAGACCGAGGTCGTGGTGTCAGCCGATGCCGGTATCTCCGCCTTGGCCCATATCCACCAGGGTGGCTGTAACACCTTGGCCGGCGTGGCCCACGGGCTGAGTGGCACCTCAGGCAGCATCTCCTCAACCACCATTGACGCCACCCTTGCGTCATTGATCAACGGGAGCTTCGCGGTGAACCTGCACACTGACGGGAACCCTGGGGTGTACAGTTCCTGCGGCGACATCGCGGTGACGGGTCAGTCGCTGACCATCGCTTTGGGCGAGTTGAACGGCTCCGGTCAGTCCGGGTGGGCCACACTTACAGCCCAAGGAGAGCAGGCTCTGGTCGTGGTCTCAGCCACTCCCGGAATCTCCGACCTGGCCCACATCCACGACGGAAACTGTCAGACTTTGGGCGGCGTGGCCCACGGGTTGAGCGATACCTCCGGAGACAGCTCGTCCGCCGTGGTTGACGCCACTTTGGGTTCATTGATCGCCGGCGCCTTCGCTATCAACCTGCATACCGACGGCAACCCTGGGGTCTACAGCTCCTGCGGCGACATCCGGAAGCCTCTGGCGGTGGCGACTCTGAGTGCCAGTAATGACGACACTCTTTATGAGATTCTGACCGACCAGCGCAACAACGGGGCCGGGCAGTGGTTGTTCGCGGGTAAGACAAGAAACGGCGAGGTGCGCCGGGGGCTGATAGCCTTCGACGTCGCCTCTGGGATCCCGGCCGGGTCCACCATCGTCGGCGTTTCGCTGACCATGACCGTGTCCCGGACCATCGCCCAGGCCACCGAAATCGGGCTTCACCGGGTTGAAAGCGAATGGCGGGAAGGGTCGGTCAACGCCTTCGGCAACGAGGGTTCAGGGGCCGGCGCCGACGCCCAGCCGGGAGACCCAAGCTGGACCCACCGGTCCTTTGATACCGCAGAATGGGACACCCCAGGCGGAGATTTCGCTCCCTCCGCCAGCGCCACCACCAACATAAACGGCCGCACGGCCCACACCTGGGCCTCCACCAGCCGACTGGTAGACGACGTCCAAAGCTGGCTAAACAACCCAGACGGCAACTACGGTTGGCTGGTTCTGGGGGATGAATCCAGGAATCAAACCACCAACCGTTTTAATACCAAAGAGAATGAAGACTCGGAAAGCGGACCGGTGTTGGTGGTGGAGTACCGGCCGGGGTAGGGGGATGCCCGGCTCACTACGGCCTAACAAACCCCAAATTATCCCGCAGCGTCCCCTCACCATACTCCCGCCGGAACAACCCTCTACGCTGCAGTTCCGGCACAACCAGGTTCACAAAATCCTCGTAGGCGCCGGGCATGTGGGTGGCGGCTAGGACGAAGCCGTCGCAGGCTTCGGCTTGGAACCAGGACTCCATCTGGTCGGCGACCTGGACTGGGGTGCCGGAGAATACAGTGAATTCGCTGAGGGTGCCCCGGCCGGACGCCTTTATGAAATCGTTGACGCTGGGGTTTTTGGTGCCGCTTAGCCCGATCACCCGGTCGAGGAAGCCCCTCAGGCCGGTCATGGACGCCAGTATCTCGTCGGATAGCGGCTCGTCTACGGGATGCTGGGAGAAGTCGTAGTTAAATACCTCGGAGAGGAGAGTCAGCGAGTCCGTCTGGTTAGCCAGGCTTTCTATTTGCTCCAGCTTTAGTTGCGCCTTTTCTTCCGTCTCATCCACCACCACGTACACCGCTGGGGCGACCCGCACCGAGTCCGGGTCACGGCCGGCTGCTTCTGCTCGAGAACGTAGGTCGTCTCGGTAGGCTTTGCACGCCTCGGGAGTGGGGTAGATCACGAACAGCAACTCGCCCCATCGGGCGGCAAACTCCCGACCTCGCGGCGATTGGCCCGCCTGGATCCGCACTGGATGGCCTTGGGGAGAGCGGGGCACGGTCAGCGGCCCACGCACCTGGAACGACTCTCCCGAATGGTTGACCCGGTGGACCTTGGCCGGGTCGGCAAACCTGCCCGTTTGCTTATCCAACAGCACCGCGCCGTCCTCCCAGGAGTCCCACAGCTCGGCGGTGGCCTGCATGAACTCGTCGGCCACGTCGTAACGATCATCGTGCTCGAGGTGCTCCGCCACGCCGAAGTTCCGGGCCTCTGAATCGTTCAATGAGGTCACGACGTTCCAGGCGACCCGGCCTTTGGTGAAGTGATCCAACGAGGCGAACAGACGAGCCACGTGGAAGGGCGGGTAATAGGTGGTCGAGTAGGTGGCGCCCAGACCCAGATGTTTGGTCGCCAGACCCATTGCGGTGATGATGGGGACCAGGTCCAGCTTGACTACCCGGACGCCGTGTTCAACCGCTTCTTCGAATGAGTCGCCGAAACGGTCGGGCATGGCCAAGCGGTCGTCGATGAACGCCAGATGGAATTTCCCCTGCTCCAATGTGGCCGCGATGCCCTGGTAGAACTCTAGGTCCAGGAAGCCGGGGACCGTGTCCGGATGACGCCACGAGCCGGTGTAGTTGGAGCAGTTGGAGGCCTGCAAAAACGCCACCAACAACATCTTCCGGTCCGTGTTATCAGCCATATCCCAACGCCCTCCAGGCGGTTATCGGATCAGACCAGCGATTCTTGGCCTGTATGTAAATGTGTGGTTGGACGTACCGGCGGCTTGGCCGTCAAAACGATCAGACTACAAGTCAAGGCGATTCCACCGAATAGCAGGAACACAAAGGTATAACTGCCCCGGGAATCGAATAGCACCCCTGCCAGCAGAGGCCCCGCGGCCTGGCCCATCAGGACACCGGTCTCGCTGATGCCCCTGATCCGGCCCAGCGAATCGCGGCCATAGTAATTAGCATACATGATGGACATGACCACATTGGTCCCCGCGGATACCAAGCCGATCAGCGCGGCCACCACGAAAGCTCCACCGATGGAATCCACCGTGAGCAGGAACAACGTGCTGCTGCCCAGGACCAAGAAGATCAGGCTATAGGCGTACCGCGGCTCGAACCTTTCCAGCACCCGGCCCCAGGTGATGCTGCTAACGGCGGCTACCCCCCAACTGAACGCCAAGGCCGACGCGGACGACGTGAGGGTCAGGCCTTGGTCCCGGTAATAGGCACCGATGTGGACGTTGGTGCCGGTGCTGACACCCAACGCGGCCATCCCCATGAAGAACAATATCCAGAACGACCGGGTCTTTAGGGCCTCGGCCACGGTCCAGGAATCGTTGATGTGGCCGGTCACCTCCGGGGAATCTGTATTAGCCGGCGGTGAGTCCTGGTCGTTATCAGGGAGCAGCCCGATGTCCTCAGGGCGTTCCACCACCAGAAACAGCGACGGCGCCACCGAGACCGCCAATACCACGATTCCCAGGCTGAGCCAGGCGGCCTTGATGCCATAGTTCTCGATCACCTGGGCTGTCAGAATCGTGAACACCAGTCCGCCGATGGCGCCGCAGAGGAAGATCACACCGATGGCCCGGCCCCGCTTTTTGATAAACCAGCGAGAAGCAACGGTGCTGGCGCCGATGGGCGCCGGTGTGTGGAAGACCACCCGGGCGGCGGCAAAGGCCAGATAAAAAGTTAGTGGGACTGTTGCCCAAGCCAAGGACATCATCGCCACGCCCATTACCAGCATGCTGACCACCAGCACCGGACGCACGCCGTAGCGGTCGATGGCCCAACCGATGGCCGGCGACAGCACCAGCGCAGCCAGCGCTCCGGCGCTGACGGCCCCACTGATCAGCGTTCGGCTCCAGCCGAACTCCTGGGACAAAGGAAAGATGAAGATCGTCAGCGTGGTGATATTGGGCGCCATACGGGCGAATACAGCCGTGCCCGATGCCCCAACCACGACCCATCCGTAATAGAAGGGCAGGGAATTTTTCAGCCTTGAAGCTATCCGCATGTAAATATCATCGCTAAGTAACCGCTCTGATCGGAGCTCTAGCCTTGAGCACCAACAGACTACAGGCGAGGGCCAGTACTACGAAAGCTGAGAATATCGTACTGTAGCCGCCCTGCAGGTCAAATAGAATACCGGCGATGACCGGTCCGGTCGCCTGCCCCAGCAGAACTCCCACCTCGCTAAGCCCCCGGATCTTGCCCAAAGACGACCGGCCGAAATAATTGGCGTAGATCACAGAGGGCACAACGTTGGAACCGGCGGAAACTACCCCGAACAGCCCGGCCGCCAGGAACACGCCGAGCGTTCCCCCAACGAATATCAGGTACAGGGTGCTCCCAGCCTGGAATAGGAACATCACGGAATAGGCGTAGCGCACGTCTATCCGATCGGTGACCCAACCCCAGGTCACGCTGCCGAAAGCCGAAACCGTCCAACTGAGACTCACCGCTAGCGCCGCGGACGTCGGCCCCAGACCTACATCCCGGAAATAGGCGCCCATGTGGACGCCGATACTGGTGTGGACGAAGAACGCGGCGAACCCCATGAAGACCAATATCCAAAAGGTCCTGGTGTGAACGGCTTCCCCAAGTGTCCAAGAGTCGGTATCGCCGGCCGCGCGGGCCGGCGGCCCGGTAGACCGGACCACGGACCGAGTATCCGGACTCTCAGGCGGCGCGCCATCGGGCAGCAGGCCGATGTCCTCGGGTTTTTCAGCCAGCAGCAGCAGCGATGGCGCAACAGAAAACAGCAGCACGACCAGGCCGATGGCGATCCAGGTCGCTTTCAGCCCGTGATTCTCGACCACCAGAGAGGCCAACATTGTGAAGACGATTCCGCCTATGGCGCCGAACAGGAAGATCATGCCGATGGCGCGGCCGCGTTTTCTGATGAACCACCGGGCGGCAACGGTGCTGGCGCCGATGGGAGCTGAGGTGTGGAAGACGACCCGCGCCGCGGCGAACGCTATATAAAATGTCAGTGGAGTCGTGGCCCAAGCCAAGGAGATCATCGCCAAGCCCAGGCCAGCCACGCTGACCGCCAGCACCGGGCGCGCGCCGAACCTGTCGATGGCCCAGCCCACAACAGGGGAGAGGACCAGCGCCGCCAATGCCCCGGCGCTGACAGATCCGGCGATGAGGGTACGGCTCCAGCCCAATTGCTGGGACATGGGGAAGATCAAGACGGTGAGCGTGGTGATCGCCGGCGCCATGCGAGCGAAAACGACCGTGCCGGCGGCGCCCACCACGATCCAGCCATAGTAGAAGGGGAATTTATCCCTCAGGCGGGACGCAAGTAACATTCAGGCAGCCTTGCCGCCCAGGATCACGGTAGGACGGAAGTGGAGATCATGTGTCAGGCCGGACCAGGCAGGAAACAGCCCTAAAGCGGGGCTTCCGATGTGCGGCACCCCAATGATACACAAATGCGAATCACGAGACTGGGCCCTCGATCTCAAACACTCGATATACCAGGCAATGGCCCGGGCATGGTCATTTTAAGATTGACTGTGGGCTCAGATGGTTAATATAATAAGGCGCCCCAAAACAGCCAAGTGAGCCCCGTATTTCGTGGCATTCCTATGCCACGCTGGGCCAAATAGGGCCATAACGGGACTGAGAATCTCCCACGGAGGAATAGCCCATGGCCCAACAGCAAGCAGCATTACTCAAACCCGAGTCCTTGGTCGCCGAGTTCAAGAAGAACGGCGTTACCCACATCGTGACCATTCCTGACAGCGAGACTAACTATCTTTACGAACTGATGCTAGAACAGGACTGGCTGGACGTCGTCCCCTCATCTCGTGAGGGCGAGACCTTCGCCATCGCCCTTGGACTGATCGTGGGCGGGAAAGTTCCCGTCTGTGTGATCCAAAACACCGGCATGATGGAATCCGGAGACTCCATCCGTGGCATGGCCATCGATTCAGGTTTCCCGCTGGTCATGCTTATCGGCTACCGGGGTTGGACGCGCCACGGCGTGATCACCGACTCCGCGGCCCGCTACACTGAGACATTCCTCCACGCCATGGGCATCAACTACTATCTGTTGGAGACTGATGACGACGCCTCGCGGATATCGGTGGCGTTCGAGGAGGCCCGCGCCAACAACCGGCCAGTTGCCGTTCTGGTAGGTGACGAATACCACGGCTTCAACCGGACGTAGGCAACCGCCTAGCCTCGGCGCACCCAAATTCCTACTTGATCAATTCATTTGGAGATAGCAAATGTTCGACTCAGCAGATATGTTCAGGGCCTTTCAACCGCATCGGGACAAGGCCATCGTATTGGTAACCGGCACCGCGGGCCGCGACTGGCGGGAAATCTCAGATAACGAGACCCGCGACCTGACCCTACAGGGCGCAATGGGCCAGACCAATTCGGCGGCCCTGGGATTCGCCCTTTCCCAGCCCAACGAAAAGGTGGTGCTCTTCGACTCGGAAGGGTCGCTTCAGATGAACATGGGCATCCTCGGCACCATCGCCGGGAAGAAGCCCAAGAACTTCTTCCACTTCCTGATGGACAACGAATGCTATGCCACCACGGGCGGGCAGCCGGTGCCCAATGCCTCGGAGATCAACTATGCCGGTATGGCCAGGGAAGCCGGCTATACCGCCACCTTCCAGTTCGACAACTTGGAAGAGTTCACCAACAACATCGAAGCGATCATGAAGGAAGAGGGACCCGTCTTCGTCGCAATGAAGATGATTCCCAAGATCGAGAACGAGCCCATCGGGCGCCGGGTGCGGAAACCCCAGCGGTCCAGGGCCGAGACCATCAAGGTGTTGCAGGCCGAACTGGGAATAACTGCCGCCTAGGCGTCTAGGCGTCTAGGCGTCTAGGTCTATTAACGGACCATATTCTCATTGGTTCCCGCCATACCGCCCCGCCCTCTATATTGACGATTACCAAGTCGGGGAATATGATGCGCAGGTGGTTTAGGTGTAACGCCGGACATATTCTTAACTATGTTACGGATCTTGAAACACCACGACGATTATAGTTGGATTTGAGCCTCATACCACCGATAATCGCCACGGATTTCCCAAGATGGACCCCGCCAAATTGTTGAGTTGGGAGGAAACAATTGTCTAATCAAGATATCTCATTAATGGCTCATCTCATGCGCCGCGCCGGGTTTGGCGCCCCATTGGAAGAACTGGAAGCCAGGGCGGCCAAAGGATATGACGCCACTGTCGAAGAACTGCTAGACCCCGAATCGCAGCCACCGATGGAGCGCGACATCATGATGCGCTACAAGACGGAATGGCTCTCGCAGGCCGGACTGGAAGGCCAACAAGAAGAGTGGGCCTTCCGTATGATTAACACCAAGCGCCCGCTTCAAGAGAAGATCGCCCTTTTCTGGCACGGTGTTTTCGTCACCGGCCATGCCAAGTGCGAATACCCCCGGCAACAGATGATGGAATTGGACATGTTCCGCACCGTCGGATTGGGCAGTTTCCATGAGCTGCTCATGGGTCTGTCCAAGGACCCGGCCATGGTCTTCTATCTGGACAACTGTATGAGCCACAAGGGCGCCATCAACGAGAACTGGGGCCGGGAACTATTAGAACTGTTCTCCCTGGGCGTCGGAATGGACGGCGATTTCAACTACAGCGAGGATGACGTCAAGGAAGCAGCCCGCGCCTTCACCGGCTGGACCGTGACCAACTCGGTTCCCCGCTACCCCTACGGCAAGTACGAAGCCAAGTTCATGTTCGACCCCCGCGACCACGACGCCGAAGAAAAGACCTTCCTGGGCGAGACCGGGAACTTCAACGGCGAAGACATCGTGGACATCATCGTGAAACAGCCCGCCACCGCCAGGTTCATCGCGCGGCACCTCTACAACTTCTTCGTCGCCGACGAGCCCCAGGTGCCGGCCTGGAAGGACACTCCACCCAGAGACGCCGAGGCCATCAAACAGTTGGAAGACGAGTATTTCCGCTCCAACTACGACATAACCTCGATGCTGCGGTTGCTGTTCAAGTCGGACTTCTTCAAAGAAGCCAAGTTCGCCAAGATCAAGAGCCCAGCCGAGACCGTGGCCGGAACCCTGCGCCTGGTGGGAGACTTTACATTCCCCAAGCCGGGCCTGGACGCCGTAGCCTTGAACATCCGGTACATGGGCCAGGACTTGCTGAACCCGCCCACAGTGGAGGGCTGGCACACAGGGCGCGAGTGGATCGATTCCGGGACGCTGGTGGAACGCATCAACTTCACCGCCGACCAGGTGGGCAACATCAACCATCCCGGCGTGAAGGACATCATCAGCCGAGTCGGGCAAACCGGGTCCGTATTGACCGCCGACCAGTTGGTTGACGGTTGTCTGGAGAATCTGGGCGCTTATCAATTGGCCGATGAGACCCGGAAGCAGCTGTTGGAACTGGCCGAAGGAGAAGGGGAGATTCGCAGAGACGCAGAGGAATTCCCCGTCCGGGTAGCGACCATGCTCCAGTCGATTGTTGCAACCACCGAGTACCTGTTCGCCTAAACCCTGACTTGGTTGCCAGACTAGACCCAATATTATGCCGCCTAGGACCGTGGATCGCGCGGTCCGGCGGCCCCGGAAACTTAAAAAGTAATTGATCCGGGAAGTTAGTTGGAGATTAAACAATGACATCGACGAAGAAAGAACCGGTTCTGGTGGTTCTTCAACTGGCCGGCGGCAACGACGCGTTAAACACCATCGTCCCGTACGGCAACCCCAAATACTATGACAACCGGCCCAACGTTATGATCTCGCAAGACCAGGTGTTGCCCATCAACGACGAGATCGGCTTCAACCCCAACATGGGGCCCATGAAGAGGTTATTCGACGAGGGTCATCTGGCGGTGATACAAGGCGTTGGATATCCTTCGGGCAGCCGCTCCCACTTCCGGTCCATGGACATCTGGCACACCTGCGAGCCGAACAAAGTCGGCGACGAAGGCTGGCTGGGCCGCGTCGTCCGTGAACTTGACCCCACCCAAGAAAACGTCCTCACCGCCGTCAACTTCGGCCGTGGTCTGCCCAGAGCGCTGGTTGCGCCGGGGGTGCCGGTAGCATCTGTCGGCAACCTGGAAACCTACGGCGTACTCACCGGAATCGACGACGTCGACCAGCGTCTTAAGGCGCTGGATGTCTTCTCGAAGGTGTACTCCCCCATGATCGGCCAAGGCCCGGTTTTGGACTATCTGGCCCACACCGGCCTGGACGCCCTGAAAGGGGCTGACATCCTGAGCGCCGCGCCTGAGATGTACTCCTCCACCGTGGAGTACGGCGGCGACGACGTCGGCCAATACATGAGGAACATCGTGCAGACCCACTTGGCCGGTTTCGGCAGCAGGGTGTTTTACACGACAGCCCCATACAACAGCTTCGACACCCACGCCGGTCAGTTGGCCAACCACACCCGGCTCTGGAGCGAGACCAGCCGGGCCGTAGCCGACTTCTACGATGACCTGGAAGAACACAACGCCGGGGAAGATGTGATGCTTTTGGTCTTCACCGAGTTCGGCCGCCGGGTTCACGACAACGGAGCCGGAACCGATCACGGCGCCGGCGGGCACGCCTTCATCATCGGTAAAAACGTGAAGGGCGGCCTCTACGGGGAGTACCCCTCGCTGGATGACGACAAGCTTGACGAGGGCGACCTGCAATTCAACACCGACTTCCGCAGCCTGTACACCACTATCTTGGAGAAGTGGATGGGCCTAGACGCCAAACCCATAGTGAACGGCGCCTTCGAGCACATCGACTTTATTTAGGTCAACTGGTCCAATATTAAATCAGACCGGTGAGGATAAAGATGACTACCACAGAGATTTCGCACATAAACGTGCAATACAGTAAAACCATTGGCCGTGGCGAGCAATTCGGGCCAGGTTTCACTTATCCGATAAACGTAGCCCGCGGCAAAGACGGCATAATGTATGTCCTCAACCGCAGTTCGGAGTATCGTCCGGAGGGGACTCGCGTCACCGTTTGCACCACCGACGAAGAGTTCATCTCGACATTCGCCCGCGGCGTCGCCCAGCAAGGCCCCCACGAGTATAACTTCGAGGATGGCTCGTTGGTGTGGCCCACCTGTATCGCCCTGGATAGCCAAGAGACCCTGTTCATCTGCGACGAATGGTTGCACCGGGTTTCCCAGTTTTCCAAGGACGGCGAATATCTGGGCAAATGGGAAGAGCGGCCCGGCTCCGGAGACGGCGAGCTTGACCGGCCGGCGGGCATGGTCTTTGATGCCGACGACAACCTCTACATCGTGGACAGTGGCAATCACCGGATCCAAAAATTCAGCAAAGACGGCAAGTTCCTGTCCAAGTGGGGGACGTTCGGCAGTGGTGATGGCGAGTTCAACATGCCCTGGGGGATCGCCATCGACAGTCAGGGCGATATCTACATCGCAGACTGGAGAAACGACCGGATTCAGAAATTCAATCCCGACGGCAAATTCCTAATGAAATTTGGGAGTTCAGGCTCAGGAGAAGGTGAATTCGACCGGCCAACCGGCGTTGCCGTCGACAGAGACGGAGTGATCTACGTGGCCGACTGGCTTAACGACCGGCTTCAGGTGTTCGATCACGAGGGCAATTTCGTAGCCGCGAAAACCGGAGAGGCCGGCATCTCCAAATGGGGCCAGGACAAGTTGGACGCGAATCCGGAGATGTGGGATGAGCGGGAAAGGGCCCAAGGACTGGAGCGCGAGAAGGATTTCTGGGGTCCGACGGGCGTGACCGTCGATGATGATGGGATGATTTTCGTCCCTGAGTCGGCCCGGAATCGCATCCAGGTCTACAAGAGCCAGTCGCCTACGTTCGCTGGTCCCCGCCTTTAGACCGACCAATCACCATTGGGCTGACGCAGCCCATACCCGACTGACGATAGGGCCTCGAATCTCGAGGCCCTATTTATCGCCAAATCATTTCTTCTGGTGTTGACGCGTGCCCATCAAAGTTGGCCGGACTCCCTTCTTAAGCTCTGAACCCATGTATTTCGACATGGACAAACGCGGCATCGAAGTCGAAGACGTGCCGGCTAACGAAATGATGGCGGCCATCTTAGAAGGGCGTCTGCAAGGCGGGCTTGTGCCGCTGGTAGACACTTTCGGCCTGGATTCAAGTTTACGGACAGTCTCGGGTTTTTGCGTGGCCACCGTTGCCATGGCCGTCAGCATCAAACTCCATTCCAAGGTGCCCATCGAGGAAATGACCGGAAGCCGCATCGCCATACCGGCAGACGCACCCACCGCCGTCAAGTTGCTCCAGGTCTTAATCGCACTGAAGCATGGAGTGAAAACGGGCGCCTACGTCGGCGCCGACGAACCCCATGACGCCCAACTTATGATCGGGAACCTCGGTTTGCGCCACCGGCGCGGCCTACGCGACCACCCACACACCTACGACCTGGGCGAAGAATGGACCCGATGGACCAGTCTTCCCTTCGTGTTCGCCCGGTGGGTGATGAGGACCGACCTTGAGCGGCAGGAAGCCATAGTCCTCGAAGACTCCCTCTACACCAGCCTCCAGGACTGGGCCGACGGTCTCTACCGCGTCTCAGGCCCCAGCGACCGCGTGCCGGTCCACCCCTCAGAGATACACACGTATACGCAGGGACTTCGGTACTTCATCGGCGTGCCTGAAGAGAGGTCTATCGCGCTGTTTCAGGGGTATTTGGGGGAGTTGGGGAACCAATAGCAGGCCAGATTATCTCCGTTCGTGGTGAGCTTGTCGAACCACTTTTCCACGACAAACTTGGTCTACTGGGGAGATTAGCCCTCATCCTAACCTTCTCCTCCTTCCGCGGAAAGACGACGGGAGAAGGGACTCCATGTATTCAGAGACGGATGGCTGATCTAGCGACCATGGTCTCGCACGGCGTAGGCGCGGGTTTTCAACCCGCTCAAATCTGCACCAACCATACTCCAACCGCTGAATCCAACTACGTCTGATACCGTTCGTGGTGAGCCCGTCGAACCACCGCTGAGGATAGGCGTGTTCTCCAGAATCAGCTCGGCTTATGCGCATCCTTCGACAGGCTCAGGTCCAGCACCCGTGCCATGTCCACCACTCGGGCATCCTCTTTGAAATGGGCGTCGGCGCCCAACTCGACAGCGTAGACTGGCGCGATCTTCTCCGGCCAGTCCAGGCACGAAGGTTGGTAGATGTCTCCCGCGTGAATAATCACATCAACGCCGTCAAATGCGGAAACTACCTCAGGCGGCGGCTCATCGCCGACACTGGGGTTGTGAGTGTCTGAGATCACTCCCACTCTCATATTGCGGACTGCGTTGAATATTTCGGGTGAATATTTAGGTTTAACCAACTTCCGGTATTCTACACGTATTTAGCGGTTGCCCTGTTGGTACAATTCCGGGTGGAATCACGAAAGACTTGCAGATAGGGAGAATGACAGAGGGCAACACAACACGACGGATCCCGGCCCTGCATGGCCATCGTCGGCCACAATCTTACTTACGAACAGGTCCAGGCGGCAATGAAGGCCATGATGGACCAAGCCAGGGCGACGTCGGAAACACCCGTCTGCATGGCGATAGTCGACGCTTCAGGGAACATGGAGCCGTTCGCGAAGATGGACAACGCCTGGGTGTTCACTCGGAGGCACTCGGTGCGTAAGGTGTACACCTCCGCCATCTTGGGCATCAACAGCGGAGACTGGGGCTAGAACATGTCCAACATCGGCAGGAGCGTCAGCGAGAACGGCGACCCGATGGTCACCTATGGATAGGGCGGCGTTGTCATCATCAAAGACGGCGCCATCCTAGGCGGCATCGGCGTTGGCGGGATACGCGGACACAACGCCGATGAAAACCTGGCCAAGATCGGGTTGCAGGCCATGGGCCTATCGCCCAGTTAAACTTGGCTTCGTGTGACCTTGTTGTCAGTTGAGCGTTATAGGACCTGGCGGAGCCTTGGGTCCAGCTTGTCCCGTAGCCAGTCGCCGAATAGGTTCAGCGACATCACGGTGAGCATTATCGCCAAACCAGGGAAGGTGGAGATCCACCAGAATCCGGCTAGCCGATCACGTCCATCCGCTACCATGGAACCCCAAGCCGCGGTGGGCGGGGGGACACCAGCCCCCAGGAAGCTCAACACAGATTCCAGAAGGATAACAATACCGATCTGCAGCGTGGCCACTACGATAAGAGTGTTGATGGTACCTGGGAAGATATGGACGAAGAGTATCCTCGGTGTCGAGGCCCCGGCCACCTTGGCCAACGCTACATAGTCTTGCGTCTTTAGCTGCAACACTTCGCCACGGATCTGACGGGCGAAACGCGGCCAAATAAAAAGGCAAAGCACGGTTACTATGATCGTGAAGGACTGACCCAGGGTCACCACAAGGACCAAGGCAACCAAGATCAGAGGCAGGGAGAGCATGACATCGACGAACCGCATGATCAGTTCGTCCACCCAGCCTCCGTACCAACCGGCGACCAGTCCCAGGGTCACCCCGATGGTGCCACCGACACCCAGGGTCACCACAGCCACTACCAGAGATATGCGGGCGCCGTAGATCACGCGGGACAATAGGTCCCTGCCCAACTGGTCGGTGCCCAGCAGGTATTTGGTGCTGCCGCCGCCCGCAATCTCAACTTCTACCGTATCGCCTACGGCGGCTTGCGGGTCTATCTCCTGGGCGTTCCTCAGGGTTATCAACCTTCCTTGTTCTTCCAAGGCGACGCTGGCTGCAACTGTTTTTAGCGCGCTTTCAGGGCCGGACCAGAAGGGCGGCAGATTACGCTCCCTCAGGTTGCCCCGGTCTGGGTCGTGGGGAGCGACCCATGGTGCTGCGATGCCCGAAACAAGCACCAAAGAGAGCAGAAAGACCGGCACTATGGGCCATACGCGTAATGCGCGCCAGATACCTGACAAGCTGATGAGCCGTGGCTTTGGGGGTGCGAGGATATCTGTGGTTTCTTGGGATGCCATCTGCTCTTCGCTCCTGGACCTTATGTGTAACGAATACGTGGGTCTATCACCGCGTATAGGACGTCTACCAGGAAGGACGCGGTCACGTACAAGAGAGTGAACACGATGACTACCGCCTGGAGGAGGGCATAATCAAGGCCGAACAAAGCGTCCACGGCAAGCTTGCCGAGTCCGGGCCAGGCGAACACAGTCTCCGTAACCAGGGAGCCAGTAACCAGTGCCCCAAGAGTAACGCCCGCAAAGGTCAACGCCGGTATAACGGCGTTTCGCAAGGCGTGCTTAAGGATGATAGTTCTGCTGGGCACTCCTTTGGCGCGGGCCAATTTGATGTACTCGGAGTCCAGCACGTCTAGCATCGCCGAGCGAATCAACCTCAAGTTGGCAGCCGCATAGAACCAGCCCAGCGTGATGGCTGGGAGAATTACGCCCCGTGGGTCTTCACGGCCGAACGGTGGTAACCAGCCCAGGTGCACTGAGAAGAAGAACATCAGCATTATTCCCAGCCAGAAAGGCGGCGCCGATTGACCGACGAGAGCCACGGCCCTGCCGAACTGGTCGACAAGGCTGCCTCTCTTGACCGCCGATATGATGCCCAGCGGAACGCCGATCAGCAGAGATAGCGCGAACGAGACCGTTGCTAGCTGAAGAGTGGCGGGAAGATGTTCCAGCACGATGTGCATGGCGGGCCGCCCCTGTTGGATCGACTCGCCGAATTCTCCCCGTATTGCGTCTTTGATGAATATCCCGTACTGCTGGTAATAGGGCTTGTCCAGTCCCAGGGCCTCCCCCAACCGATCCCAGTCCTCCATAGTGGAGTAGTCATCAAGCAGGAGGGCGCGAGGATCCCCGGCGGCCCTGCTCATAATGAAGATCACGAGTGAGACGACCATAACAGTAACGATGGCTACTAAGAAGCGGCGCACCAAGAACTTCTGCATGCCCTTACATCTCCAATCGAAGGCCGTCGATATCTGGTCGACACAGCGGTGAATGTCCAAGCCGGACGCACACCGTCAGAAATGCGCCCGGCTTGGAGGTTGTCGCCGTCCTAGGGCTTCTCGGCCCTAATTGCTATGGTCCTACCGGTGCTTGATGTACTCGTACCCATTGATGTTTCTGAGGTCCGTGAATTTAATATCAGCCTTCCATTCCTCGATGCGCGGACCCACCGGCCATACAGCGCCAACGCTGTAGAGCCCAATGTAGGTGAGTGCATTGTTGAAGAGCCAATTGCCCAACTCCGATTCCAGTCGCACCAAGTCCACCGGGTCTACGGCCGCGCTGATCCTGGGCATGATGTCTTCCATCCAAGGGTGGCTCGCGCCAGCATTCCAGGCTGCGTTCTCGGTGATCAGCGTCTGAGCTCCGACCGTTACGATTCGGGCGCCAGCGGCGTGGCAGGTGGCCCCCTGGTATGTGCGGGCGACCATTGTGGGCCGCAAAGTGGAATAGGGGAGACTCTGCAACTTTACGTTTAGCCCTATGTCGCCCCACATCTGCGCTATCGCACTGCACGCCTCCACTTCAGCGGGAGCGCCGCGCAACGATGGTGTGAGCGTGATGTCGAAACCGTCGGGGTAGCCGGCCTCGGAGAGAAGCTGCTTGGCACGTTCTGGGTTGTATTCCCAGTCGCCATCGATCTGCGATCCGTGGTTGCCCCAGAACCAGAGTTTGATCGGGTCGGCAAACCCTCTGAGCAGGGTCTCGATGATGGTATCCCGGTCGACGGAGATGGCCAGGGCTATCCGTATCTTGCGGGCGTTCTCCCACTCTGGGGAGTCTGTATGCCAATCGCTGGAGATCCACGGCACCTCGGGATCGTAGGACGCCCGGTTTTCGGTGTCGGGTTTAGAGGCTTCCGTATAGTAGCCTCCGTATAAGTTGATGGCGTAGTCGATGGCGTTGGACACCGATAGCAACTTCGCCCCTTCCACTTTTTCAATCTCTGGGATGGAGTCGAAGGCCATCAGGAATGTGTCCAGCAGGCCGGTCTGGAATCCGGCGATACGGGACGACTCCTCCGGAATCTCTCGGAAGATCAGCTCTGCGAAGGCCGGCGTCTGGCGCCAATGGTCTTCAACCGCCGCCATGCGCCAGAACTCGTTTTCTCGGTGCTCTTCCATCGACCAGGGCCCGGTGCCGGAGATGTCACGGTTGGCTTTTTCAACACCGATTTCATCAGACTGGGCTTTGCTCACTACCCAGTTGGAGGAGCCGGAAGGAGTTTTTGCCAACCAGTTCTCTAATGTCACGAGCTCTGAGATCGCTATGCCGGTGTTCACTTCAATGGTGTAGTCGTCGACCTCGGTGACACTGCCACCTTCAGCCGTCCAGAAGCCTTTGAAGTCTGGGGTCCTGGCATGCAATGGATTGACACCCCATCCTTCCACGTAGGAATAGATTACATCTGCGGCGGTCATCTCGCCGTAGCCCTTGTGGAACTGAACCCCCTTTTTGAGGTTGAAAGTCCAGGTCTTGAAATCGTCTGAGATGCTCCAGGACTCGGCTAGCCAGCCTTCAACCTCTTTGTTGATGTTGATGGTCACTAGCCCTTCGCTGATGGGAGCCGTCTGCTGAACGAAAAGGGCAGGGTTAACGGCCACTGAGGGGTGCCCTTGGAACGTTCCCAATTCCTTTTGGCCCACTGAGAGGGTACCTGCGGGCTTGACCTTGGCTGCCGACGCCTTAGCCGCCGCCGGTGTAGCAGTAGGCGCTGCCATCGTAACTCCTGCTACTTTAACTGGCGCTTTCGACTCAGCTTTCGACTCAGCTTTCGGCGCAGCTTTCGGCGCAGCTTTCGGCGCAGCTGCTTGAGGTGCCTCCGTTGCCGACGATCCGCACGCTACTAGAAACAGTAGCGACAGCATCAAGGACGAAAATAGAATGAAACCAGGCTTTTTGAACCGATCGAACATAATCTCCGAACCTCCAAACTTCAAAACGGCTAAGATCCTGTGGTCGCCCTTCGGCGCTATGAACGGATTTTGTTAATTGATTAGATTACCTAGTTTACTGAAAAGAGATATCAATATTTGAATTGATTCTTCTGTGATTCGTATCTGGTGATGGCAAATATAGTCTATCACGTTTGGTGACGTCAACCACCTATGTTGACTTATCTGGCTAATTGATGCTGCTCGGCAAAGTTGAGTTTGCCGATTTCCGATGAAATCTCATTCGCTCAACTACTGGAAAGCCGTTTAGGCCATGACCATTGTGATTGGTGTGAACCCTGGGTTGCCGGTTTTCTCCTGCGCCTTCCCCAGCGTCCCCATAGTGAGAGTTGAGTCCAGCCGGTTTACTCAACGCGGTTTTATTGTGTTTGCAATTGGTGAGATTATCGGAATAAGAAAAAAATCGCTTTGTGGTCAACGGCGGGCATTCATTCTGATCGTTGACCCAGTGTCTGCATCCAATGTTCGCAGGTCCATTCCGAAAGTCCGCCGCCCTCCGATTCAAGATCGGCTCAAGGAACTCAAACGTTGGGCTTTCTTAATAACAAACGTCAGTCCGTATTCTTGGAGTCTCCCCTGTCTCTACCATAAACAACCATCTCTAGGCGACTCTGGATATCTGGTCGAGCCAAGTGCTGATTGAGAGTATGCCAATACCTGATGCTAAGATGGATGCAGGTGGCGTTTGCTCAACCCAGGACGAACGGATTTTTGTTCGGCTTTCGTCCCTCAGAGCAGCCTAACCGTCTCTTCCCGCACATAATCCCGCAATTCTTGGGGCATGGGATCGAGGCTCCCGGCCAGGGCATTCTCGGCGATACGTTCGGGGCGGGAGGTGGCGGGGATGGTTATGCTGACCCTGGAGTCGGCCACCACCCAGGCCAATAGCGCCTGAGCCCAGGTCTGGATCCCAAGCTCTTTCAACGGTGTCAGGTCCGGTTCTCCCTTGAGTTCTTTGACGAATCGGCCCTTCTTGAGGGGTTCCATGACCATGACGCCGGTGCCCAGTTCCTCGGCCAGGGGCAGCAGTTCCGCTTCAACCTCACGCTGGACCACGTTGTAGGGGATCTGCACGGTGTCTATCCGGCCGAACCGCATCAGGTCCATGATGGCCGGGTAGGCCTCAACCACCATCGCGGTGACGCCAATCATCCCAATCTTGCCCTCATCTTGTAAGCGTTCCAGAGTGGGCAGATGGGTCTGGTAGTCAATCATGTTGTGTATCTGAAGCAGATCTATGTAGCCTGTGTTGAAGTTTTCGAACGACTGGAGGATCTGCCGTTCGCCGGCCTCTTTGCCTTCGATGCGGACCTTGGTTGCCAGATAGAATTTGTCCCGTATCCCTTCCGTCGCGATGCCCACAGCTTTCTCGGCGGCACCGTATGCCGCGGCCGAATCGATGAAATTAATCTTGGCGGAGATGCAATTTTCGATTATCTGCCGACGGGTCACCAGATCAGACTCTTCAGTAACGTCGAAGGCACGAAGGGTGCCCAACCCGATCACCGAGACACCCAGTGTGCCAAGCTCGCGTTTTTCCAAATCGACTCACCTCTTTCTCGTCTGGGATTCCCTTGATCATTCGCCGCGTTCCTTGAATTCGGCGTGGGCGGCCGACAGCAGCTTGGGGTCAAGCAGCAGGTCGCAGGCCGTAAGCGTCATGGCCTTCGCCACGTTGATGGCGGCGTTCAGGGCGTACTCGGAGATGGCGGTCTCGGTCATCTCCCGGGAATGGGAGGCGACGGGCTCTTCACTCACGGCGTAGCGCAGTTCATATGACGGCAGGGCTTGGCTGACGTTGCCGAAATCGGTGGAGGCGGCGCTGCCTTGGCGGCCAGGCAGTGGTTGATCCAAGGGGAGGCCTGCCACACCAGCGTTATTCAATAACAGACCCGCGATCACCGAATTTGGGCGGACGTTTTCGTAGAAGGGGTAGTATTCCTCCACCTCCAGACGGCACCCGGTCATGGCGGCGGCCCCTTCTGCGGCCTGCAGTACCCGGCCGACTACAACATCGCTCAGGTAATCCCGGTCGCGGCAGCGGAGCATGAAGTTGGCGGCGGCGTATTCGGGCACCACGTTTGGCGCCATCCCGCCGTCGGTGATGATGCCGTGGATGCGGACGTCTTCCTTTAGGTGCTGCCGGAGGGAGTCGATGCCGCCAAACAGATGGATCACGCCGTTCAAGGCGTTGATGCCTTCATGGGGCATGGCCGCGGCGTGGGCGGCCTTTCCGTGGAAGATGTACCGGTAGCCCACCATGGCCAGGCTCCAGCTTTCGCCCATGGGTATGTCGGTGGGTATGACCGTCCTGTTCGATGAAGGGTGAGAAGAAAGCACAGCGTCCACGCCTTCGAACACCCCGGCGTCCAACATTCGGATCTTGCCACCGCCGCCCTCTTCGGCCGGGGTGCCGATGACCATCACCTTGCCGGGCAGATTTTCTAGATTGGCTTGCAGCCCCAGTCCGGCGCCGATGGCGGCCATGGCGATCAGGTTGTGCCCGCAGCCGTGGCCGATCTCCGGTAGGGCGTCATACTCCGCCAGAATAGCCACCGTCGGGCCATCGCCGCCTCCACCGGGAAGCGTCGCCGTAAACGCGGTCTCAACGCCTCCAACGCCCCGTTCTATCTGGAAACCGTGTCGTTCCAGGGTGCCAGAAAGCAACTCGGCGGCGTACTGCTCTTGGTAATTCAGCTCGGGGTGGGCGTGGATGTCCAGAGCGACCTCCACCAGTTCAGACCGGGCTGCCTCGATGGCCTGGGCGGTGGTCTCCGACAGTTTTTCTTTGGCTATGGTCATAGTGTCCTCTGTTCTTGTTGCATGATTGACAGGCGTAATTCAATTGTCCAGACTCTACGCCATTTTCACTTTGAACGCATCTGAATCTGGGCGCGAGCCACCGTTTCTTGTTAGAATCTATCCACCTCGAGAAAAACACTGCGGGTCACGACGCCTAAGGAGATTGAAGATGCCTGACAAATTGGGATGGCGCGCAAATTGGGGAGTTATCGCACCCTCGACCAACACTTCGGTCCAACCCGAGTTCGACGAGATGCGGCCCAGGGGCGTCACCAACCATATGTCACGGATCTGGATCCCGAACGACCCCGTAACCAGCGACGAAGAATTCAATAACCTTATGTTGAACATCCGGAAAGAATGGGACAACGCCATCCTCCGGGTGATGACCTGCAATCCGGATTATCTGGTGATGGGAATGTCCTCGGAAACCTTCTGGGGCGGCCTGGCCCAGGCCAACGAATTGCGCGCCCGCATGACCGAGATGACCGGGCTGCGGGTCGCCATGGGCTCAGACGCGTGCCAGGCGGCCCTGAGATGCTACGGAGACATCAAGCGGATCGGCGTCCTGACGCCGTACTGGCCGATCGCCGACAAAAACGTGAAGCTGTTCTTGGAAGACTGCGGGTTTGAAGTTGTGGTGATCAAAGGACTGTGTTGCGAGGGCCCCACGGAAATGGCCCAAGTGACCGAGAAGGTGATGTTGGACGCCCTGCTGGAGTTGAATGAACACAACGTCGAGGCTCTGCTCCAGTGCGGCACCAACCTGGCGATGGCCCGGCTGGCCGCGGAAGCTGAAAAGTGGCTGAAGAAGCCGGTGGTGGCCATCAACACGGCCACCTACTGGTACGCCATGCGGGACAATGGCATGGACGATGTCATCGATGGGTTCGGGTCGCTGATGACCGACTTCAAGGAACTTCCCAAACTATACTTCGACAAAGTGAAAGAGCAGGCCGCGAACGCCTAAACCAAGGAGTCGATAGATGCCCCAAGGCAACCTCAAAAACACGAAACGGACCAAGTTGGTCCGGAACCCGGCAAGGGCCGATTATGACCGCGATATGGTCAATCAGATAATCGACGCGACACCTCTCTGCCACGTCTCCTATATCATCGATGGACGTCCTTACGTTACGCCAACTTTGCAGTGGCGTGAGGGTGACACGATCTACTGGCACGGCTCCTCGGCCAGCCGGTTCCTGCGCCAGATCGTAGGGAAAGATGTCTGTATGGCCATCACCCATTTCGATGGGTTCGTACTCGCCCGCTCCGCCTTTCATCACTCGATCAACTACCGTTCGGTCATGCTCTTCGGCAAGGCAATCAAGATCGAAGACTCCGAGAAGAATGCTCTCTTGGAAAGTTTCGTTGAGAATCTGATACCAGGCCGCTTGGAGAACCTCCGCCAGATGACCGACAAAGAGGCCAAGGCGACCACCGTGTTCTCCATGCCAATAGACGAAGGTTCCGCCAAAGTCCGGTCCGGCCCTCCGGTGGACGATGATGAAGACTATTCCTTGCCCATCTGGGCCGGAGTGCTGCCACTGAGCCAGGTGTTGCAAGACCCCGTGCCCGACCCTAAGAACCTTGAAGGCCTTGAAGTCCCGGCCCACATCCGCGATTTCAAGATCGGTTGATTCCTCAATTTCTGATTCCATAGGAGAAAACAGCATGGCCGACCGGATACGTTTGGGAATAATCGGCGCCAGTCCCACGGTGGGTTGGGCGCACCGCTCGCACCTGCCGGCGATCGCCGCCAGCCCGGAGTTCGAATTGACGGGGGTCTGCACCACTCGGATGGAGACCGCCGAAGAGGCCAAAAAGCAATACGGCGCCAGGCTGGCCTTCGATGACTACCACAAGATGCTGGCCCACCCAGAGATCGATGCCGTGGCTGTGGTACTGCGGGTGCCAACCCATTACCAGATCACCAAAGACGCGCTGAACGCCGGCAAGCACGTGTTCACCGAGTGGCCCCTGGGCGCCACCATCGAGGAAGCCACCGAGTTGGCTGAACTGGCCGAGTCAAAAGGTTTGCGGGCCGTCGTAGGGCTGCAATCCCGGGCCGCGCCAGCCATCCTGCATATGAAAGAGCTGGTGGAAGAAGGCTACGTCGGCGAGATCATATCCTGCTCCATGCGTTTGATCCGGGGCGGAGTCTTGGAACGGCCGTCGGGGCGCACCTGGCAGCGGGACAACGAGTTGGGCGCGCATACCCTGACCATCGCCGCCGGACACTCCATCGACGCCCTGCGCTTCGTGGCCGGTGAGTTCAGTGAAGTCTCGTCTATCGTGTCGACCCAGGTCGATCAATGGTACGAGACCGACACCAAGAAGATGCTGGACGTAACATCACCGGACAACATCATAGTCAGCGGACGGTTGGCCAATGGGGCGGTTGTCTCGGTCCACGTCGCCAGCAACCCCTGGGCCGGCAGCGGCTACCGGATGGAGATCTACGGCCGGAAAGGGACATTGGTGGCCACCTCTGAAGATTCCCCTCAACTGGGCGAGGTCTACCTACAGGGAGCCCAAGGCACGGACAATTTGGAAGACATCACGGTCCCAGACAAGCACACCAACGTGCTAGAGGGGATGCCCAAGGGTCCGCCCCATAACGTGGGCCAGTTGTACTTCCAATTCGGCGCAGCCATCCGGGGCCAGTCAGCCACCTACCCCGACTTTGACACCGCGGTGGACCTACACCGGCTGATCGATAACATCCGGCTGGCGTCTGACGACGGCCGGACGGTTGGCACGGCGGGGTAGGAAGTTTTTCTCGCTACTGTCACTCTGAGTGAAGCGAAGCGTCTGCCGGTAGCGGTCCTGTCAGGCAAACTTCTGGAGAAAACCCCCGGTCCAACCAGGACAGTCGGCAGATTCTTCGCCGCTGCGGCTGGCTCAGAATGACAGTTAGGCGAGGAACCCGTTCCTGAGAACCACGGACCGATACCTTAAACCGGCAGCAACTTCTCCGTGACGTTGTCCGGCAGCTCAGCCTCGAAGGCGTTTAGGTAGAAAGACGTTTGGGCGTAGTGGCCCATGAGTGTCGTGAGTTCCACTAGGTGCTGTGCTCCGAACTCTTTGAGCGCTTTGTTGAATGTTGCATCGCTAATTTTGTGGTCCTTGAAGAACTCGTTGCCGTAGTTGACGATCGCTTCTTCGTCGGGCGCCATTGCCGGCAGCGGTTGCCGGTCGCGGATGGCGTCGACCAAAGCGTCGGCGACCCCCTCCTTTCGGGCGGCGGGGGCGTGGGCATTCCACACGTATTGGCAGTCCATGGCCCTGGCGGTGGTAATGATTGCAAGTTCCAAGATCCGTTTTGGGAACTGGGTCTCATACCGCAAGTAGCTGGTCAGGTGATTGCGCCGCTTGGCCATCTCCGGGCTGTTGATGGTGAAAGAACCGGGGCCGCCGGTGATGGACCCACCGGTCGCTGCGGTGAGCTCGCCGAACGCCTCCCGGAACTCCTCGGGCACCATGTCGCTTGAAACCACGGGTAAACGCGCCATTATCTTCCTCCGTATCTGGGGCAGTATCCAAGTATCCGGCGGAGAGTCTATCACTCCTAGGCTTGCTTCAGAAGCCCTAACTAAGCGGCAAGTAGCCTGGCAGACCCAGCGCGAACCACGCCTAAATGCTCACCGGCCTGGGTAATCTCCCTTCGAAAAAAGGCCGGGCGGCTCGTATCGTGGTAATATCGGCTGCAATCGATTTCATTTATCGTGTGTAATACATAGGAGGAAGAAACCTAATGTATGACCGTATCTTCGTGCCGCTGGACGGCTCTCCCTTTGCTGAACAGGTTTTGCCTTACGTCACGCGAATCGCCACTGGCATGGGCATCCCGGTCCATCTGATGCAAGTTGTCCCCCGGTGTCCGAGGCTTTGGCTGACCCGGCCCACGGCCTATACCAGAGCGGGATCTCAGCGGGGGCCCACGACCAAGCCATGGATTACCTAAACGGGGTCAAGCGGAATATTTCCGGCGTGGAGATCACCTGCGACGCGCATGAAGGCGACGCCGTTACCCACATTATCGAAGAGGCCGACAAGTCGCCTGAGTCGTTGGTGGCCATGTCCAGCCACGGCCGCTCCGGAATCACGCGGCTACTGATGGGCAGCATTACCGACAAGGTCCTCCACCATACTAAAAACGCCATGTTGATCTTCCGGGAACATCGAGACGGCGACCCGGAACCGGATACTAAACTGGAAACGATAATCGTTCCTTTGGATGGCTCTCCGACGGCGGAGCAGGTCCTCCCCCACGTTGCGGCCTTGGCCCTCGCTTTGAATCTCAAGGTCACGCTGCTCCGCGCAGCCGCCACGGCGGAACATTTCAGCGGCGTAACGGGCGTCCATCAGATCAACGGCATCTCCGGGCTTCATTTCCAAAACTTCGAGACGATGACTCAAGCCGCGGGAAACCAGGCGTCGGAGTACATCACGGAGCAGGAAAATTCGCTGCGGAGGCAGGGGATCGCCTCGGTCGACCACAAGATAATCCCGGGTTCCGCCGCCAACGTCATCGTGGATGTGGCGTTAGAGACGCCCGACAACCTGGTGGCGATGACCACCCACGGCCACTCGGGGCCGGGCCGTTGGACGTTGGGCAGCGTGACCGACAGGGTTGTGCGCCATTCGGGAGACCCGGTGTTGGTGATCAGGACCAGCTGACGGTCGTTCCGGAATTAGCGTGGGGGAAGATCAGGTGATGACGCCCTCGGCTACGAGGCGGGACATCTCTTCTTGGTCCATACCCAGCACTCCGCCGTAGATCTCTTGGTTGTGCTCGCCGCACTGGGGGGTCGGGCCGGCAGTGGTGGGCGTTTTGGAAAACTTGATAATGGTGGGACCAGGCACCAGTATCTTCTTTCCCTCGGGCAATTCTTCTTCCATCATCACCTCCCGCTCCCAGAGGTGCTTGTCAGCCAGAACTTCGGGGATGCTAAGGGCTGGCCCCACTGGGATGTCGGCTGCCACCAGCGATGCTTCCACCTCTTTCACCGGTCGCTCTTCGCACCAAAGCTGCAGCAACTCCATGCGGATCTCGGCCTTGTCGGTGGCGAACATGGGGGCGGCGAACTCGGGGTCGGTGGACAGATCGTCGTAGCCCATGACTTTTAGCATGCGTTCCCACATTCCGGCGCGGGCGGCCCCGGTGGACACGTAGCCGTCCTTGCACTTGATGAACGAACCGGCGCGGGTGAAGTCATTGGTGCCCGTGTCGTGGCACATGGCCAAGGCGACCTCTTCGAGTGTGATGCCGGCGTCCAGCATAGCCACTTCGAGCCACTGGCCCTCGCCGGTGCGGTCCCGATGGCGCAAAGCTCCAAGGATACCAATAGTTGCGTGCAACGCGGCCGTCCGGTCCATGATCGGACCCTCGGCCATCACCGGCTGATCGAAACCGCGTCCGGTCTGGTGGCCGATGCCGCTCATGGCCTGGATGATGGGGTCGAAGCACTGCCGGTCGCGGTACGGCCCGTACTGGCCGAAGCCTGAGACCGAGGCCAGGATGATGCCGGGGTTAACCTCGCACATCTTCTCGTAGCTGAAGCCCATCTTCTCCATGGTGCCGGGCCGGAAGTTCTCCAGCACCACGTCGGAGACCTCCAACAACCGGAAGAACAACTCTTTGCCCTCGGGATGGCGGGTGTTGAGGGTGACGCTCTTCTTGCCCCGGTTGTAGGCCGCGAACTGGACGCTCATCTCCCCGACGAATGGGCCGGCGTTACGCAGGTCGCTGGACTTGCTCCACTCCAGCTTGATGACCTCGGCGCCCATGTCACGAAGGATCATGCCGCCCCTGGGAGCGGCCTGCCAGCGGGCCAATTCCAAGATTCTCACGCCGTCCAGCACGCCTGGAGGTTGGTTCGGGGGCATGTGTTTCTCCTCAAACTCAGGTTTTCGCGAGACTGTGAGAGTATAGCGCGATTCTTTGAGGGATGGCGTGGGCCCAACCGTCATTCCAGCCTCAGCTGGAATGCAGGAATGTCTTACATAAATATGTCTGACGAATGCAGGCAATCTGGATTCTGGCCTTCGCCAGAATGACGATAGGGGTGTTGCGATACTTCGGGGCATTATCCGCAAGCAACAAAGAAGGCCCCCTGCTCCCGCGGGAGCAGGGGGCCTTCTTGAGTTCAAGGCGGCGGGTCTAGTCCAAAAACGCTAGAGGTTTTCTATCACGGTGGTGATGCCCATACCGGCGCCGATGCACTGGGTGGCCACACCGTATTTGGAGTTGGAGCGGCGGAGCTCGTGGGCCAGCGAGAGCACCAACCGCGCGCCGGTAGCGCCTAGGGGATGGCCGATGGCCAAAGCGCCGCCGTTGACGTTCAACTTCTCCATGGGGATGCCCAGTTCGCGGGCGCTGGGGATGATCTGGGCCGCGAAGGCCTCATTGAACTCGACGCGGTCGATCTGATCCATGGTCAGTCCGGCGTATTTCATGGCTTTGTTGGTGGCGGGAATGGGACCCAGGCCCATCAACTGAGGCTTTACACCGGCGACTCCGAACCCGATTATCCGGGCCAATGGCTCGAGACCCAAGGCCAGGGCTTTCTCCTCGCTCATGACCAAGATGGCGCTGACGCCGTCGTTGGTGGGCGACGAATTCCCGGGGGTGATGACTATCTCATTACCGCCATAGCTCTCCACGCCGGGGATAGGGTTCAGGTTCATCAGGGCCTCGAAGTTGGTCCCTGGCCGGATGCACTCATCCTGGTTGAAATCGATCGTCGCGCCGCGTTCGTCGGGAAGCCATTTGCCCTGGTCGTCGAACACCGGTTGTTCCACTTCCAAAGGCACAATCTCGTCCCGGAACCGCCCTGCCTCATAGGCGTCGATAGCCTTCTGATGACTGGGCACGGCATACTCGTCCAGGTCGGCGCGGGTGAGGCCATAGACTTCGGCCACGTTCTGGGCCGTCTGCAACATCGAGACCTTGGGCGGAGAATCCAGTATGAAGTCAGGGAAGGGCACCGAGAAATGCTCAGAGTGGTCCGGGGACATGTCCCGCTGGGCCTTGGTGAACTCTACGGGGATGGGCTCAGTGATGCGGGTGAATGGGCCCTCGTCGCCGGGGATGGTGCGGGCCATGCGCTCGGCGCCCAAGGCGATGCCGCAGTCGGTGGCGCCGACCATTATTGACTGGGCGATGCGGTGCAGGGTTTCCATGCTGGAACCGCACTGGCGGTTGGAGTTGAAGGTGGATACCTCGGGCGGCAGACCGGCCATCCGGGCCACGCGGCCCATGTCCACGAACTCGGCGTTGCCCAGCACGTTCCCAAGACCAACGTCATCGATCATATGGTCTTCGACTTTGGGATTCCTTTCCAACAGGCTCCGTACAACCTTGGCGCCGAGTTCGTCCAGACGGGTGGCAACCAGTTTGCCACGGACGGCCCTGGCGAAGGGGGAACGGACGCCGTCAACGATCACTACATTTCGAAGTTCCATGACTTACCTCTCGTTAGAGTTTTGAGTGTTATTCGCGTGTATAAGAATTGGCTATCAGGGTACCACAGGGCGGGTTGGCGTGGGCCGCAGGTGTCACTACAATGCGGGACGTTACTGACCGATTTTTTGGAGTTAGCTATGACAACCTTGGATGAACGATACCAGAAGGGAATCGAAACACGCACCAAGTTTGGCGGCGGCACGCTGACCGCTGGCTCGACCCCCGTGGCTTGGCCGATGGCTCCGGACCTGGAGCGCATCGCCAATGAGTTTCTGTTCGGCAGTGTCTGGCACCGCCCCGCGCTGAAAGACAGGCAACGGGAGATGATCACCCTGACCTGCCTGACAGTGCTGAAGCGGGACAACCAGACCCGCCGGCACCTGGGCAACGGCTTGAATCTGGGGCTGACACCTGTCGAGGTCGTCGAGGTGTTGCTGCATTCCATGTTCTACAGCGGAATCCCTGCAACCCTGGACGCTCTGGCAATCGCCAAAGAGGTCTTTGAAGAGAGGGGCATCGACTACACCCCCCAGCAGGTGTTTGACACCACCGAGTCGCCCGAGGACCTTTATAACCGTGGCGTCGCTCGACGCGTGGAATACATGGGGCCGCCCGCAGGCGATGCACCGGGTCCTGTGACCGAAGCGGAGAAAGAATTCGGCCGTCTGACTGCGGAATACTACTGGGGTTCAATCTGGACCCGGCCGGGGCTAACCCTGCCGGAGCGTTCCATCTGCACCATGGCGGCGTTGACCGCCCTAGGGCGGCACACTCAGTTGGCCAGCCACATACGCGGCGGGTTGAACGTGGGTCTGTCTCAAGAGGAGATCGTGGAGGTCTTCATCCACGCCACGTTTTACTGTGGGTTGCCGTTTGTCCGCTCGTCTATAGACCTGGCGAACGAGATTTTCCGGGCGGGGTAAGCGGTCGTAATTTCAGGTTTGACTTGCGGATGAAAGCCCACCCTCATCCTAACCTTCTCCCACGAGCGGGAGAAGGGACTTCTTGACTGCAGCAGTATTTGGTACCTACTCCGGGTCTTTCAGGTAGGGGAACATGGCCAGGGGCGTGGCGGCCAGCAAGCCGGCGTCCACGGGGAGGGTGACGCCGGAGATCCAGCGGGCCTCATCGGAGGCGAGGAACAGAATGGCGTAGGCTACGTCCCACGGCGTGCCGTCGACCCCTAGGGGTCCGGCGCGGCGGCGCAAATCCAGCATCTCGTCGGAGCTGTGCCGGGCGACCATGGGGCTGTAGACGTGGCCGGGGGCGATGCAGTTGACGCGGATGTTGTCCCGGCCGTAGTGGACCGCCATGGAATTGCTGAGGCCCAGTATCCCGCCCTTTGACGCGGCGTAGGCATGGCTTGGCCGTCCGCCGCCGGCCCGGAGACCGACGATGGACGACAGGTTGACAATCGACCCGCCGCCGTCCTTGATCATCTCGGGGATGGCGAACTTGCTGGTCAACATCACGCTCTTCAGGTTGACGTCGATCACCGTGTCCCAGAATTCTTCGTCAACGTCCGTGACCGAGCCGGGGCCGCTGATGCCAACGTTATTGATCAGGACGTTTAACTTCCCGTAATTACTAACTGCAGCCTCAGTCATCTCCTGGCAAGAATCTATGTTTGTCACGTCGCCGACGAAGATGGTGGCATCGCCGCCCTCTTCTTTGATCTGGGCCAGCGTGACCTCGGCGTTCTTCTCGTCACGGTCGACCAGCAGCACCTTGGCCCCTTGGCGGGTAAACAGCAAGGAAATGGCCTGGCCGATACCGACGAAATCGCCGCTGCCGGTGGCGCCGGCGCCGCTCACGATGGCGACCTTGCCTTCTAGTCTGTTGCCTTGCGTTGTCATGGGGCCTCCGGTTGTCTGGTTATGGATGGGTAGGATGTCCGGGGTGGAGTATATATTAATCCGCTGTGAGTGGCCCTTTGGGCGCTGGTTTCAATCTATTTGCTGAAGTTACGCACAAACACTTGACAACTCCATTCCGTTTGTGCTAAGATGCTTCGCAAGTTGCCAAGAGATTGGGGCTTATTTTTTTGCCCAGTTTATTTGCCACGAAACCACAGCCTCCCCCTTCATCTACCGGTTCCAATAATGGATCTCCTCAGCGACCGCTGAGGTTTTTTTGTGGATGATCCATTGCACCGCCAAAACAAACCAGGAGATTCATGAGCAAGCTATTCTCGCCGATCGCCGTCCGGGGCGAAGAGATCCCCAACCTCCTATTCGTGGCGCCGATGTGCCAATACTCCTCAGAAACTGAAGACGGGCGTTGCACCGGCCGGCACACCGTCCATTACGGAACCCGCGCCGTGGGCGGAGCTGGACTGGTCATGCTGGAAGCATCGTCGGTCTCGCCCAACGGCCGCATAACCCCCTGGGACCTCGGCTTGTGGGACGAGGGCCATGGCCGCCATGGGTCCGGTGGTCGACGCCATCGTCAGCAACGGCGCGACTCCGGCGATACAACTGGCCCATGCCGGCCGCAAGGCCTCCCACACCCAACCTTGGGAAGGCGGCAAGATGTTGGCGGCCAGCGACGGCGGATGGGAAACCATCGCGCCAAGCCCCATCAGCTTCCAGGAAGACTGGGATGTCCCACGCGAAATGACTCTGGATGACATCGGGCAGGTCGTGGACGACTGTGCCAGTTCCGCCAAGTTGGCCGTGAACGCCGGCATGAAGGTCATCGAACTGCACCTGGCCCACAGCTACCTCGCCTGCGAGTTCCTCTCACCCCTTTCCAATCACCCGGAAGACGACTACGGCGGTTCCCTCGAAAACCGGGCCCGCTTCCCGCTGGAAGTCACCGAAGCGGTGCGAAATGCCATCCCCGACTCCATGCCCTTGTTCGTCAGGGTGTCGGCCACGGAGTACATGGACAACGACTGGGGCGTGGACGAATGCGTGGAGTTCAGCCGCTGGCTCAAGAACGAAGGGGTAGACCTGATCGACTGTTCGTCGGGAGGAAACTCATCTACCCAGACGCTGACGCCGTTCCCCGGCTACCAGGTCCAGTTCTCGGCCCGCATCCGCAGCGAAGCAGAGGTCGCCACCGGGGCGGTCGGTCTGATCACCGAGGCGGCCCAGGCCGAGAAGATCTTGGATGACGGCGAGGCCGACGTGGTCCTACTGGCTCGGGAACTGCTTCGGAACCCGTACTGGCCGATCCACGCGCAGACCGAATTGGACGGGGAGGCGACTTGGCCGTCGCCTTACAAACGGGTTGCTGAATTGCGCAATTACCCAGCGCCGCCTCGTTAGCGGTTTGCGGGTGCAACGGGGTTGCATCGAATAAGGACGAGCCCTTATTCTTCGTCCCGACGCATCGGGACTAGCTCACAATGACAGAGCCAAGACGGCAGTTGCCCAATGCCATTCCACCCCTTTGTCATTCCGAGCGAAGCGAGGAATCTCGTTGCCGGTGGAAGACCAACTGCTGGTTCCGCAAACGATACCAACCTTGAAGTAAAGCAAAGAGATTCTTCGCCGCTGCGGCTGGCTCAGAATGACAGTGCTGAGGAGTGAACAAAGGTCTGGACCAACTACGCTTCCCATTCCTCGAGACGCCGCTCCAGCTCCGACTGAGTCTGGATGTGCTGTTCCCCAAGGCGGGTCATCTCCTTGAAGTCCTGGCTGACGGTGGCTTTCTGAAGCTGAGTTTCAATCTCTTTCAGCCGGTCTTCCAGCTCCACTATGACCTGTTCCATGTTGATTACGGGCGCCACCGGGTTCCGGCGTTTCGGTCCTGAGAGCTTGACGGGCTGCAGGCGCGGGGCTGGCTTTTCTCTCTCCTGAAGCCGGGCCGCCGCCGCAGCGGCTTCGGCCTCCCGTTGAGCGTCGGACCATTCCTCGAATGTTCCTGGGAAGACGGTGACCTTGCCATCCGCCGTGATCAACAAAGATTCGGCGAGCAGCGAGACCAGGTGCCGGTCATGGGACACCAGCAAAATGGTGCCCGGATAGCTCAGCAAGACCTGCTCCAACGCCTCCCTGCTGGGGATATCGAAATGGGTGGTGGGCTCGTCCAGCACCAGCAGATTGGGTTCGGTGATCAAGAGCCGAGCCAACGCCAGCCGGCTCTTCTCGCCTCCACTACAGTCGCCCACCTGCCGGAATACGTCTTCGCCTTGAAACAGGAACCGGGCCAGATAGGACCGTGCCTGCTCGAAGGGCATGTTCTTGATCTCCAAGAACGATTCCAAGACGGTCTGTTCGTCCTCCAGGGAATCCATCCCCTGGCTGTAGTAGCCGACTTTGACGCTCTGGCCCAGGGCTACCGAGCCGTTCAGAGGCGGGATATCACCAAGAACGGTCTTGATGAAGGTGGTCTTGCCGGTGCCGTTGTCGCCGATCACCGCGGTCCGGGAGCCCCGTGACAGTTTCAGGTCGGGGACAGTCAGCAGTTGTGTAGACTCGCCGCCCTCGATGTATCCGACTTTTAGGTCATGGGTGCTCAGCACCACCTGCCCGGTCCGGCTGGCGGCTGCCGACGATATCGATATAGAGCGGTCTACATCCGGACGGTCGATACGCTCCAATCGCCCGAGTCGTGTCTCCCGGCCCTTGGCTTCCCGTGACCTCTGGCCGGCACGGTAGCGGTCGATGAACGCTTGTTCCTTGGCGATGAATTCTTGCTGCGCCTCGTATTCCTTCGCCTGCCGCACATCGCGTTCGCCTTTGATCACCCGGTACTTGGAAAAGTTCCCGGGGAAGACGTTCATGCGGCCATGGTCGATCTCCCATATCTGGGTGGCCATCTCATCCAGGAAATAACGGTCGTGGGAGACCACCACCACTGCAGGCGCGAAGTGGGTCAGGTAGCGTTCCAACCAGGTGACACCCTTGAGGTCCAGGTAGTTCGTGGGTTCGTCCAGCACCAGCAGGTCGGGGTTGCCCAAAAGCGCATTCGCCAGCGCCGCCCTGGTCCGCTCACCGCCGCTGGCCGAAGCCGCTGGGGAGTCCAGGGTTTCCTTGCTCAAGCCGAGGCCTTCCACCATGCGTTCAACATCACGCTGGTAGGTGTAGCCGCCCAGGGCTTCATACCGGTCCAAAAGGGCCGCGTAACGCCGTCCGGCCTCTTCTGAGTCTCCATTCGACTGCTGGGCAGCCGATTCCAGCTCCTGCTCCAATGCCATGACCTTGCTGAAAGCTTTAAGGACTTCTTCCCGCAGGGTGCCGCCGGTCTCCATCTGGGGACGCTGTGGCACGTATCCGATCTGGGTCCCGCGTGTTCGGGCCACCCGTCCCTCACTGGCGTCCTGCTGTCCCACCAACACTCTGAGAAGGGAGGTCTTGCCGCCGCCGTTGGGGCCGACGATGCCGATGCGTGCCCTCTCGTTGATGTCCAAGTCGACGCCCGAAAAGATGATGTCGGCGCCGTAATGGACGGCCAGATCAGAGGTGGAAACCAGAGGCATGAGGTCGGCGGAACTCCAGCGGCAAGTTGGTATCAACTAACTATAACTGAATCCTGAAGCCGAAGAGGCGCTTGCTGCTATCTTGGAGCGTCAAAGGCCGTGGTAGACTTCCGGCGTGGACGGCGTGTATCCGGTCATCTTTCCAACCCGTCAAATCCGGTGAATCCCTTTTCAAGGAAGGGACCCAACATCCTACCCCCGAGCGCGCCAGAGTGACGAAAAAAAGAAAGCCCCGATTCAGGATGGGCTACATCGTCAGCCGGGTCCACCGGTGGCTGTATGTCTTGCTCAAAGGCCGTTTTGTGTCCGGGCGGGGCGGCGCCAGCTTTTTACTTCTCAGCACCAAAGGCCGGATCTCCCAACGGATGAGGTCGGTGCCCCTGCTGTACCTGATATACAACGGCGACCCTTGTGTCATAGCTTCAAAGGGAGGGAGCCATCTGGCGCCTGACTGGCTGCTGAACATTCGGGACGACCCAGGAGTCCTGGTGCAGATCGGCGGTGTCAGTCAGAACGGGTCCGCGCGAATCGCGTCCGAGGAGGAGCGCGCCGAGCTTTGGCCGAGATTCGTTGCATCTTATCCGGGTTACGAGGGCTACCAAGCCCACACCACTCGGCAGTTTCCCATCGTCATAATCAACCGCCCGGGCGGCTAGCCACCATGTTCGGCAACGGCTCCAAGATGTATACTAGCCCCACGATTCAGCATTCAGAATAAGCAGGTAGGAGGGACCCATGTCGACCGAAACTCAGAGTCAGACTTCGGTGAAATCCCAGCCGCTGGTCAAGATCACGGAGATGGACCATATCGTGCTTCGCAACAAGGACGTGGAGGTTTCGCTCCGGTTCTACACGGAAGTATTGGGCCTCAAGGCCGAGCGTGTGGAGGAATGGCAGGCCGGGGATGTCCGGTTCCCCTCCGCCAGGATCAATGCCGACACCATCATCGATTTCTTCGGCTCCGACCAAGAGCCCATCACCAAGGATGGCATCAAGAACCAGGACCACTTCTGCATGGTCATCGAACCTACGGACATGGAAGCACTGAAGACGAAATTCGAGGCCATGGGCGTGGAGATTCAGGCCGGTCCCGGCAAGCGCTGGGGCTCCCACGGAGATGGCATCTCCCTCTACATCTACGACCCGGACGACAACGTGGTGGAGCTTCGCCACTACTAGGACTCATCGACGTTGCACGGACGTTGACTAGATTCTCGAAGAGTGGCCAATCGCAAGTTGATCGGCCACTCTTGTCTTGGGCGGTGTAAGGGCGGATGACACAAGGCTGGACCATTCCGGATTACAACATCAGGGAAAGCAGGCGGGCGAGGCGGATGACGATTAAGGTTTCGTCTTGGACGGGGCTGGAGGTGGTGGTACCCGTGGGCTTCAACCGGAGTCATATCGCGGAGTTCATCCAGTCCAAATCCCGTTGGATCAAAAACGCCCTCGAAAGGTCTCACCCTGTCGAGGAACTGAAACGCCCGGAGTCTGTCCAACTCGGGTTGCTGAACGCCATCTGGAGTATGGGGTATTGCCCTTCTTCGGAAAACCGTGTGAGCGTGTTGGAACAACCAGGTAATGTGCTGCTACTGACCGGCCCCGTGAGAAGGCCAGCGACGGTTGCGGTGGCGCTGAACCAATGGCTCCAGAAGCGGGCGGCAAGGGTATTGAAACCCTGGCTGGGCCGGTTGGGCGCAGAGCTGTCTCTACCCTTCAGCCGGGTCTCTGTGCGGCGGCAGAAAACGAAATGGGGAAGTTGCTCCGCCGAGAAATCCATCAGCCTGAACCGGAACCTGCTCTTTCTGCCAGAACCGTTGGCCCGGTATGTATTGGTCCATGAGCTATGCCACTGCCGCCAACTGGACCATTCCGAGAAGTTCTGGGACTTCTTGGAGACCTTCGAGCCCAATGCTCGTCAGACCGCCGCCAAAGTCAGAGAGGCGTCGGAATCGGTGCCTCGCTGGGCAATGGTGTAGTTCCGCCCTGCTAGAAGCGTCGGAGTTTTGGCGCGATCAGGGCGAGCACGAGCATCATCGCTATGCCAAACAAACCCGAGAGCACCGCCGAGGCCGGCGCCCCAAGCGCCCCAGCAACTGCCCCGGCGCCGAGGCTGCCAAAGGCGTGGGCGTAGATTGCCAGGGTCCTCAGCCCCATCAGTCGGCCGCGGAACTCGGGGCGTCCGGTCTTCATTAAAACCGTGAGCACCAACACGAGGCTCGACGAGAACATCATCCCCGTGACCACCAAGATTCCCACCGACAAGTAAAAGTTCGTCGAGAGAGCGAACAAGATCATGGTGGAGTGCCAACCCATAACCGCCAGGATGCAGAACATTCCGGTGTGCTTCAGGTTGGGTATGGACGCCCAGAACATGGACCCGGCGAGACCACCGATGCCGAAGGATGAGATGAGTATGCCGAGCCCAACGGAGTCGCGGTCCAAGATGTCCTTGGCGAATATGGGCACCAGCGTGGTGTGGAATGAGAACCCTGTTATGTTGAAGATGACGGCCACCAGCAGCACCGACCAGAGCAACTGCTCGCCTTTCACGTATCTCAACCCCTGGGCCACCAGCGTAAACACCGACTCTCCTTTCTGAGTCTCACTCACCCGCGTGACGCCCATCAAGAAAGTGGCCAAGCCGCTGGCGATATACAGCGACGCCACCAGCACGTAGGCGCCCTCCGGGCCGGAGACGCGAAACATCAATCCCCCGAGGACCGGGCCGACGATCAATGCGATATTGCCGGCGGCGCTGATCAGCGCAACGGCGTTCGGAATCCGGTCGGTCGGTACGCTATCCACCGCCAAGGACTGGGCCGTCGGCATCTGGAATATTCGGGCCAGTCCTCCGCCCATTGTGATGACGAAGATGTGCCAGACCTCGATCAGTCCACTGACGATCAACACGAGCATGACCAAAGCTAGGGAAGCCAAGATCGCCTGAATGATGATCATCAAGGTCCGCCGGGGAAGTAGATCAGCGGTGGCGCCGGCGAACAGGGCTAGAAAATTGAACCCCATCCGGGCCGCCGCAGTTAAGCCGACCAGAAACGGCGAATCCGTGACGTTGAGGACATACCAGACAACCACAATCATCTCCATCTGGGACCCCATCTGGGAAATGGAGATCGCCGACCATATGAGGCCAAAGTTGCGCTGACGGAGTATGGAGATGGGCCCGGCTGCCCGGCTTAGGTTTGAGATCACTGGTTAATGGAGAACCAAGCGGGAGACATGGAGGAATCGAGACCGCCTTTTGAGATGATGCCGTTCGGGGCCGGTCGCGACGGAAAGTTCGGGGAACGCAGACCGTGTCGCCGAATCGGGCCTCAAAAAGGGTACCGCGCCTGCCTGGGCCTGTCCAATCAAACCGGGCACGAATTAAAGGGTCTCCCATGAGCCAGGGGTCGGTTGACGGCGCCTTTAAGCGATAATACGATGTCTCTCCACTGAAACGATGGACGATCCGCAAAAGCCAAATCTTAGGAATGTTGATGACTTTCGAACCTGTGGTCTTGGAAGTCAAGTACGTTCGCCTTGAACCCCTTGGCGAGCAACACAAAGAGGGCGTCTGCCGGGCGATATCGGACGGCGAACTATGGAAAATATTCGTGACCATCGTTCCCCATCCGGACGATATCGACCAATTCTTGGCTAATGCCAAAAGCGCCCACGAGCGTGGCGAAGGCCTAGCCTTTGCCACCATCGCCAAAGATAGTAACGGCCAAGTCGCCGGCTCAACTCGATTCATGGCAGCCAACCTGGCTAACCAGCGCGTCGAGATCGGCTTCACCTTCCTCGGCAAAACCTGGCAGAGCTCGCCGATCAACACTGAGGCCAAACTGCTGATGCTCACCCACGCCTTCGAAACCTAGGGGTTGAACCGGGTAGAGTTTATGACCGATTACCTGAACACAACCTCACGCCAAGCGATACTGCGTCTCGGGGCCAAGGAAGAGGGCGTGTTGCGGAACCACATGGTGATGCCCAACGGGCGGGTAAGGGACTCTGTGGTCTTCAGCATCATTAAGAATGAATGGCCTGGGGTAAAGCATAACCTGGAGTACAAGCTGGGGTAGGGTCGATGGAGGTCAGGACGTCGGGTGGCCCAACCGTCCCAGAACGCCCGTGCAGACCGAACAGCATTTGCGGCAAAAAGGCGGGTTGGAAACCCGCACCTACGCTCCCATTCGTCATTCTGGCGAAGGCCAGAATCCAGAAAAACCTGCCTGATTCATTGAAAATTTGACCGCCAAAGCCTGTCCTGCAGAGCCGCTCCTTCGCCAGTTCAAGTCCTGTGCCAATTTGACTTGCCTGGTTTCCAGCCTTCGCTGGAATGACGGTGGGGGGCGTAATGGATCATCTAATGCTTACGCCCCTCCCGGCATGACCTCTTCAACGAAGTATCTTATGGAGCGCATGGCGTATTTGTGGGGGATGTTGCCCCATGCGAAGACGCTGATGAAGTAGTTGATTCCTGATTCTTCAATGGCCCGCCAGACCTGTTCTTTAACGGTCTGTGGCGACCCGGCGATGATCCTCTCGTCGGCCAGCAGGGCGTCGAAATCGTACAGCCATTTAAGGTTGTCGGAGTGTCCGACGTTCCACAGGTAGTTGATGTTGTCGCACCACGCCTTCCAAGCGGTCCGGGCCTCGGCAACGGCCTCAGCGTCCGTGGGCGCGATGTAGATGTGGCGGGTCTGGCCTTGCTTCGGTTCGGACGCGCCATCGTTGATCCGGCCCGAATCTCCTTTGTGCTTGTCCCATACCTCTTGATACAGGTCGAAATGCTGTTTGGTGGCAGCGTTGGTGTCGAAGATATGGCTGGTGTGGATGCCGTTCTTGGCCATCCATGGCACGGTCTCGATATTTCCGCTGGCGTACCAGATGGGCGGGTGGGGCTGTTGGTAAGGCCTGATCCAGAATTTGATGTCCTTATAGGCGTAAAACTCGCCTTCGTGGTCCAGCGTCTCATCGTTCAAGCCCTTAAGAAGCACCGCCAAGGCCTCGTCGAACCTGGCCCGCCCTTCTTCCGGATCGACTCCGAACCGGGCGACCTCGTAGGGGACGATGCCCCGGCCCACGCCCAATTCCAGGCGGCCGTGGCTCAGGTGGTCCAGCATGCAGACCTCTTGGATCAAGCGCAGCGGGTTGTATAGAGGCAGCAGATACACCAAGGGACCCATGCGGATGCGGGAGGTCCGTTGGGCAACGGCCGAGAGATACATCCCGGGAGAATTGGCAATACTCAGAGGCGTGGTGTGGTGCTCGGCCACGTGGTAGCAGAAGAAGTCCTGCTGGTCGGCGTATTCCACAAGACTAAGCCGGTCATCGAATATCTGAGACGGCGAGTTCTCATCCCACTCTACCCAGTCGAAGATACCCCAGTGGATGTCCTTGCCGTCCTTGGTCTTGCTAGTCATAAGCTACACCTCTGATCGCCGCTGAGAAAGCTTCTGTTAGGACTCGATGCCGCTGTCGAATTGAACAATTATGCCGTCGGGATCGAAGGCGAAAAACGTTCGGACATTGCCCTGTGCATCGGCGAAGGCCTCGATGCCACCGGCAATCTCGACCCCCTTGCCCACCAATTCATCGGCCAACGCGCGAAGATTCTTGACCGTGAACGACAGGTGGCTGACGCCAACCTGGTCCAGTTTGATGGGCTCGCCGTCCGCCTGGTCGCCGGGGTGACTGGTCATCACCAAGAAGGGCTCACTGCCCCAGCCGATGTGCACGGTGCGGCGGGTCTTGCGGTTGTGCTTATAGGTATGGGTTAGTCCGCCGGTGCTGGTGTCTTCGATCTCGTCCTTGGATATCTTCATTCCCAGAATGTCCCGGTAAAACGCCAGGGACTTGTCCATGTCGCTGACGCAAACTGCTATGTGAGAGATACCTGTGGCTTCCATCTCGTCATGCCTCCGTATGAAAATAATTAACGGTTTCGCCTGAGGCGCCAATCCTAATCCGGCTCCCGGTATTTGTCAAAAACCCCATGCCTGGTCAGTCGAGGAAATCCGAGTCCTTGCGCCACCTGATGTAGTCGGTTAGACCTGCCTTCAGGTCATACTTGGGCGTCCAACCAAGGTCATCGAAAAGGCGGTGTCCCGAGAGAGGGCCCCGGGAGTAATTCTCGCTTCCTGACTCCGCCGTCGCCGTGGGAGTAACAACCTGGGTACTAGGCGACAGCTCGACAACGGCGTCCAATATCTCCTGGAACGTCAGCCAGATCCCGGTGGTGAGGTTGTAGAGGCCGTGGGGCAGCGCCTGGGCATCCAGCACCGCCCGGATCCCGTCGGCGATATCCGCAACATAGATGTAGTCCCGGCCTTGGTCCATATCCTCCGCGGTAATGGGTTCTCCCCGGACCGCCCGGCCGGTCCAGTCGTAAAACACGGACATGACAGCCCGGTGGCCGGTGACCCGTTCCATAGGGCCGTAGGGCGTGCTCAGGCGCACGCTGGCGGTGGAGATTCCGTGCAGTTCGCCGTAGCGCCGCGTGATCATCTCACTGGCGAATTTGGTGATGCCATATAGGTTCTCCGGGGCCGGTGGGGTCTCTTCATTCAGCGTCTGGTCGCCGGGCAGGGCTGCTCCGTAGGCAGCCCCGGAACTGACGTAAACGAACCGGGAAACCCTTTGTGTGCGGGCCAGTTCCAGCAGATTGGCGGTGCCCTCCAAATTGATGGCGACGACGTCCCGGCTGCGCTCGATCTCCAACGCCTCTCGGTTAACCGTATAGACCGCCGCGTGAACGATCTTTTCGAGCCGATGGTTTTGGCCCAATGTTTCCACGGACTTACGGTCCACGATGTCGCCCTGAACGAAGGTAACGGTTGAGGCATCGCCGCCGAGAAAATCCTGGAGCAAATGGTCCGGCCCATTGATATCAAAACTGACCACCTGATGGCCGTTGCGGGCCAAGTCCCGAACGATGTTCGCCCCCACGAATCCCGTACCGCCGGTCACGAGTGTCACCATGGCTCGCCTCCCGAATACCACCCAGTTTGTCCGGATGCAATGCTGTTAATCTGCGCACTATCGTTTGTTCTGCGGATGTAGTCAATCAGAACTATCCCATAATCCTACCCATGGCGAGCCATTCCGAATCTGTCTGCTGGTACAATACCGGCGTGACGACACTCCTGGAAGCTAAATCTCTGACCAAACATTATGGTCGGATTATCGCTCTGGACTCTGTGGACTTCGAGGTGCAGTAAGGGATCACCGGACTACTTGGACCCAACGGCGCAGGCAAGAGCACGGCCATCAAGCTCTTCTTGGGTCTGCTCAAACCAACGTCTGGCTCCGCCGAGGTGCTGGGCGAGTTGCCCTACGAATCGGTGGACATTCGGGCCCGCCTGGGCTACATGCCCGAACACGACTGCCTGCCCACCGCCATCACGGCCTCCGAGTTCCTGACCCACATGGTCCAGGTGAGCGGCATCCCTCCATCTCAGGCCCGCACCCGCGCGGCAGACATACTGCGGCACGTTGGCCTGGAAGAAGAACGCTACCGTCCCATCGGGCAGTACTCCACCGGTATGAAACAACGGGTCAAGCTGGCCCAATCGCTGGCCCACGACCCGGTCATCGTGCTGCTAGACGAGCCCACGGCCGGCCTGGACCCCAGTGGCCGCGAGGACATGCTGCGGCTGATC
>Ga0208570_1000057_pt1 | contig 59947 bp, 64 predicted proteins | sample DeeseametaMP1202_FD_184192 | JGI IMG/M metagenome (GOLD analysis project Ga0208570, IMG submission 184192) | Marine microbial communities from the Deep Indian Ocean - MP1202 (SPAdes) | ecosystem: Environmental > Aquatic > Marine > Oceanic | place: South Indian Ocean | collected 2011-03-08
TGAGCGTAAACCGACCCGACAACTCCGTACCCCATGGGCAACGCCGTAGACACCAGCACGAAGAATGCCAACATCACGGTGGTCATGCGGAATATCAAACTAGTCTGGTATATCTTCGTGAACATGTGGAGCACCTTGTCTCTTAAGATTCGGGACTTAAATGGGCCTAGGCCCGGGAGGCCATATTAGACAGCAGCGCACGAAAAGTTGTCGGCCAAGCGGGTGAACCGGAGTTGCACCACTGCGGCGTCCTCTCCCGTGACGGTCATCGTGAAAGATATCTGTTCATCCAAGCAGTTCCAGGCGCCGATCAGTCCGCCGCCTACTATAGTATTGCCCGCGCCGGTCGACTTGAACCCCAGCACTAAAGCGGGTTCCAGGCCAACCGAAATGTCCGCTTCGCTAACCGTTTCCAATGTGAGGCCCGGCTGGCTGTCCTGCAGCATGGCGAAAGTGCCAGAGACAAGGCCCTGATTGGTCACACCGTTGATGGGCACCCAACTCAAGATGACATTTACACCGCTATATTCAAGCTGCACCATCCCCTGGGTTGCCGTGTTTCCCGGGAGACTGGTGAGATAAGCCCCGCGGTCAAGTACCAAGGAAAAGCCGAACTCGTCAAACACTGCTGAAGGTTCAGGTGTCGCGGTTGGAGCCACTGTTGGAGCCACTGTTGGAGCCACTGTTGGAACCACTGTTGGAACCACCTGTGGTGGCGCAGCCGTTGGCGCCAAGGTGGGATCGGGCGAAGCCACAGTGGCCTGGACTGGCATCGGTGGGGCATCGGCCCCGCCACCGCAGGCGGCCAGCATCGAGACAACCGCGGTGGCCACCAAAGCTAAGGCCAGCTTTCTCCTTTTGGACTTGAACATAGTACCAGTTAGACCTCCAGAGACGATTGAATCTAGCGGGCCCAGTAAGGCCAGCGCTTACCCGCTGGGTTACGGTGATAGACCTCATGTCAAATTGACAGTAAAACCAAGAACATACCAACCAAAATCGGTCGTAATTATAACCAGGCATTCGGACAGTTGTACAGTTTCCCAGCTTGAGTGGCAAAAAGAAAAACGGACCACATGATAACCACTTGCCCGGGTTTGTTTGCCGCCTTTTGGGCCGTCTCTCAAGGCCGCCTCTTGGAACAGTACCTCCGTCTCCAGTATCAGGGTGACTGAGTCCGGGCTGTGGTAGTATTTGGCAACAGTGGGGGCCAACCCAGGCTCGTTTGAAGTCAAATGGTCTGGAGCGCCTACCGACTACCACCGTAGGCCTAGCTCGCCACGCAAGGAGATAACTGAAGCATGAAACCACTTGAGGGGATCAGGGTGTTGGACCTGACCCGGGCACTGGCCGGACCATTCTGCACACTGATGCTGGGAGACTACGGCGCCGATGTAATCAAGATCGAGATTCCAGGTTCCGGCGACGACACTCGAACATGGGGCCCTCCGTTCATTGGCGAAGAAAGCGCCTATTTTCTATCGATAAACCGGAACAAACGGAGCTTGACCCTCAATTTCAAAGAGGAAAAAGCCCGGCAGATTTTCTTGGACCTGGCAAAGAACGCTGACGTTGTGGTGGAGAACTTCACCCCAGGCGTGATGGACCGTTTCGGCCTAGGCTACGACGCGGTGAAAGCCGTCAATCCAGGCATCGTCTTCTGCTCCATATCCGGGTTCGGCCAGACCGGGCCCTACAAGAGCCGGCCGGCCTACGACCAGATCATGCAGGGCATCAGCGGCTTGATGAGCATCACCGGCGAGCCCGACGGCGATCCTCAAAAGGTGGGTATCGCGGTGGCCGATATCGGCGCCGGAATGTGGGCGGCGTTCGCGGTCATGGCCGCTATCCACAACCGATCGCATGAAGGCGAGGGCCAGGGCCAGTACATCGACATCTCAATGATGGACGCCCAGGTGGCTTGGCTCACCTATCAGGCGGCCAATTTCTTCGCCACCGGAGAGACGCCCAAACGTTTGGGCGCGGCCCATCCCAACCTGGTGCCCTACCAAGGGTTCATGTGCCAAGACAATAAGTATCTCAATCTGGCTGTGGGCTCGGAGCGGATCTGGGACCGGTTCTGCGAGGGAATGGGGATGCCGGAGTTGAAGGAAAACCCTGACTATACGACCAACGTGGAACGGTCGGCGAACCGCAGCAAGATCGTGCCCCTCCTTCAAGAGATATTCATCAAGAAACCGGTTGCCCACTGGGTGGAGAAACTGCAGAAATTCAGCGTGCCCTGCGGCCCGATCAACGACCTGGCGGACGTCTTCTCCGACCCGCAGTTAATCTCCAGGGATATGGTCTTGGAGATGGCCCATCCCACATTGGGCAAGATCAAGCAGACCGGGCTGCCCATCAAGTTCTCCCGCACACCTGGCGGTCTGGACCGTCACCCTCCTCTGTTGGGAGAGCACAATCAAGAATTACTACATGACCTGGGGTTCTCCGCTGCTGAGATCGAGGAGCTCAAGGTGCAAGAGGTAATCTAGCCCGCCAGGCGTTAGGCGAAATTTCGATTGCCCAAACCAGCTTCGATTGGGGAATTGTGCCGGAGCATTTCCCATGATAGTCTGGCCCGTGTTCCAGGGTCTTTTGATGGACCGCCCCGGGAAGATCGGGGCTCTCCAAGACCTAGACCCGGGAGGTTGACCGTCCATGGACCTAGGACTAAAAGACCGCGTTGCCATAGTTGGAGGCTCCAGCAGAGGTATGGGCCGGGCCATCGCGTTGGCGTTTGCCCAAGAAGGGGCCAACGTGGCGATCTCCGCCCGCACCGAAACCGACCTCCGCCATACGGAGATCGAACTGGCGCGCGTGGGCTCCCAGCAACACGTGCTGGCGATCCCCGCTGACCTGTCCGTCTCCCGGGACATCCGCCGCGTGGTGCGGGACACCTTCAACCGGTTCGGCCAGATCGGCATCTTGGTCACCCACATGGGCTTCGGTCCTCCGGGCCGGCCTTCAGAATTCAATGACGAGACGATCATGACTGCCCTTGAGGATAACTTCCTGAGTTCAGTCCGGTTCGCCAGAGAAGTCATCCCATACATGAAACAGCAGCGTTGGGGGCGCATAGTCCACCTGCTGCCGTCGTTGGGCCGGAGATCGGCCAACGGCGCAGCCCTTTCCGCCACCTCCCAATTGGCCTTGGTGGGCTATTCCAAGATGCTGGCCAACGAGCTGGCCCCATTCAATATCACGGTGAACAACCTGATTTCGGGGCCTGTGGAAACCGACTACCTGACATCGGCGTTTGAGTCGGAGGCCCAGGAGTCTGGAAAAGCGTTCGAAGAATTGATGAAAGAAACGGTCGCCACCATTCCCATGGGTCGGCTGGGCAAACCTGAGGAAGTGGGCGACTTGGTCGCGTTTCTAGCCTCGGATAGGGCCTCATTCATCACCGGCACCAGCGTGGTGCTGGACGGCGGCATGCGCCAACTAGTTCCTTAAAACAGCAGGTGAAAGGCCCAGCATCCGGAATTATGGAACAACAACAGGTCTACAGCACGGCCCAAGAGTACCTCTGCCAAGAGGGTATACCTGGCTGGTTGGTTTATGACTACCGCCAAGCCAACCCCGTGTTCGGGCTGGTTGTCTCGGCATCAGGGCATGTCACCCGGCCTTGTTATTTCTATCTCCCCGCCCAGGGGGAGCCGACGCTGTTGGTCCATCACGTCGATGCCGGGAAGTTCGCCGACTCCGAAGTACAGGTTGCCGTCTACAGCAGCCGGGACTCCATGCTCACTGCGCTCCGTGGGCTGCTTGCCGGGGCGAGCAAGGTCGCCATGGAGTACTCGCCCGAAAACGCGTTGCCTCGGGTTTCCAGAGTGGACGCGGGAACGGTGGAATTGGTGCGGAGCCTTGGTCCCGAAGTCGTCTCTTCCGCAGACTTGATGCAGTACGCCACCCACCAATGGACGCCAGAACAACTGGCTGACCACCGCACAACCGCCGACAAGCTGGCCGTGATCGTGAACGAGGCTTTTGCCTATGCCGGGGAACACCTGGCGCACGGCGTCAACGAGTTCGAGGTGGCCGAGTTCATCCGGGACCGGTTCGCCCAGGAGGGAATCGCCTCCCCCGACGGACCCATCGTGGCGGTCAACGCCAACGCCTCAGACCCACACTACGAACCCTCGGCTGAACGGTATAGCGCTATAAAGCAGGGCGACTGGCTGCTGATCGATCTTTGGGCCAAGGGCGTAGCCGACGGCAGCGTCTACGCCGACATCACCTGGGTGGCCTACGTGGGAGACACCGTGCCGCGGCGGCAACAAGAGATCTTCGACATCGTCATCGGCGCACGGGACGCGGCGCTCCATTATCTGGAGGACGCCCACAATCAGGGGAACGCCGTTCAGGGTTGGCAGGCCGACCAGGTGGCCCGCAATTTCATCGCCAGCCACGGCTACGGCGAGTACTTCACCCACAGGCTGGGCCATAGCATTGGCTTCGAGGTCCACAGCGAAGCGGTCAACCTGGACGGTTTCGAGACCCACGACACCCGCCGCATCATCCCCGGCATCTGCTTCTCCATCGAGCCTGGCATCTATCTGCCCGAGTTCGGCGTCCGTTCGGAGATCGACGTGTTCATGTCGGCCGACGGCCCCTACGCCAGCTCCCCCGTCCAACACGAGGTAGTGCTTATCAAGGGCGGGTAAGAGTCACAGTCCGGCCCGGACTTCAATGCCGTCGCTTGGGAACCTGGCGTCTAGGGAATAGACAACGTTCCGGCCTGAACTTCTAGCCGCCGCCCAGATCAGCGCGTCGGCGACTGATATACGTCCTGATGGCCGGCACATGAGCAATGCATGTACGACTGTTCCTTTTCCCAGCCCGTAACAATTTATGTTTTGCTTGCCAACGAGTTCCAGGAGATGATTGACAACCCTTTCCCTGGTTAGCCGGTACACCGATCTCAACACATGGTCGATTTCAGCCAGTATCACACCATCGACCCAGAGGTCCTCTTGACCGTCGATGACCTCGGCCGCCTGGTCAGCCATCTGCGGGACGTCGCGAGTCAAATACCGGACAACCAGGGAAGTATCCAAGAAACCGCTCACGAGCCCTGCTCCCACCTTTTCACTCTCTCCCAGGCCGCGGCCTCCCCGGCTTTCTCCCTCGCCTTGTCCCACTCCTCACCGGGTTGGATCACTACATCCGTGTATGGAGCTAAGGACCCCAGCAGCGACCTATTGTGCTCCGGAGGCACAAAATGTATCTCCAGGTGGCCATCAACGATCATCTGCAGGGCCCACCAGCCTGGCTCCACACCCAATTTGTCCCTGATCTCTTTTGAGATCACCACTTGACCTTTTTGTCCAACCACATTAGGCATGGTATTACTTATTCCAATTAGTATGACTTAATCAAATTAGTATAACATTCGATAACGAGTCATATACGATAGCCTGCGGTGGGAAAATCTCGGCACCCCGGTTGCCCTTGCCCTGTGTTGCCATTAGAATTGCCGCGACTCCACACCTGATCTATCGAGGGCGATGCTATGAGATTCTCTCTGGCCTATGAAATGCAGCGGCCAATGCTCGACGACCACGCGGTGATCGAAGAAACCATCGAACAGTGCATCCTGGCGGACGAGATGGGATTCGACGCCGTCTGGTTCGTGGAACACCACTTCCTAACCACATTTTCCGGGTCGCCTTGTCCCGAGGTTATCTTCGGGGCGCTCAGCCGGTTGACCAAACGCATCCGCCTGGGATTCGGCGTCTCAGTGCTGCCATATCACCACCCGGTGCGCGTGGCGGAAAGGGTGGCAATGGTTGACCAACTCTCCCACGGCCGGGTTGAGTTCGGCACCGGCCGGTCCGCTCCCTACGAGCAGATGGGCATGGGCATCGACCCCCGGGACACGAGGGAGATGTGGGACGAGTCCTTGAGCATGATTCCCAAGATCTGGGAGTCGGACTATTTCGAATTCGAGGGCAAGTTCTGGAACGTGCCGCCCCGGCAGGTGCTGCCGAAGCCATACCAGCAGCCCCATCCCCCCATCTGGGTTGCTGCGCTGCAACCGGCAACCTATGAGATCGCAGCTCAGAAAGGGATCGGGGTCATGGCGCTGGGCGTCAACGCTCCGTCGATCTTGGAACCGGAGATCAAGAAATACAAGGCCGCGGTCAAAAACGCGAACCCCGTAGGCGCATTCACCAACGACCAGTGGCTGAGCTCTTGTTTCGGCCTCTGCGGAGAGGATAACAAGGCCACCCAGGAACTCTCGGCCCAATCATTGAAGACTTTCTTCGGCCCAGGCCGGCCCTACGTCCAGGACCAGAAGGACGTCTACGAGAAACTGTTGGAGCAGTGGGGCGGTATCCCCGATCACCTGGTCCAGAACTTCGCCAGGTATATTCCAGAGGTTAAAGAGACCTCGACAGACGCCGATGGCAACTCGGCCACTAATATCGATTTGTCGGGAGGCAGCGCCCTAGCCCAGAAGATCTGGGAGGAATTCGATGCAGAGACCATGGCCGAGCGGGGCGTGATCGTGGCCGGAGACCCGGAAGCCTGCATCAAAGCCGCCAGACTCCACCAGGAAACCGGCGTGGACGAACTCCAGTTCTTGATGGCCACTGAGACCGTGGACCACCAAACGGTTATGAAGTCGATCGAGATGTTCGGGAAACACGTGATCCCCGAGTTCCGCGACGGCAACGGCCCGATAGCGCCGGACTGCCCGCTGGGCTAGCTGGGCGCGCCCAGACCCTTCGTACCTGCCGGTCGCGGCGCGACGCTGTCATTCCGATCCTTCCGGAGAAGGAGTGGAATCTCTTTTCTTGACTTCAAAGCTGGTATCGTCGCGGGGCCGGCCGTTGGTCTCCCATCAGCAACGAGATTCCTCTCTTCGCTCGGAATGACAAAGGCGGCGGTCTCCCATGTTCAATGGCAAACCGCCGCCCGAGTGCTTGTTGTGCCCTGGGTTGCTATCTCTCTTCGCCGGCGTCCACTTCGCGAACTCCGGGATGACTCATTTTTCCCATCCCAGTCGGTCCATCGCCGTAAAAGCACGGCATGCCGTGCCCCTACGGCTCAAAATCTTGTCCTATTCCAGATCGGCGATCCTGGGACCCACCTCGTTCTTGAGAAGCTCCAGGCACTCGTGCTGCCACTGGTGGTCGTCTGGGTCCTGGGTGACGGCCAGCAGGGTGCCGAAACCGCCTACTTCACCGTGGATCTTACGGATCTGGTCGGCGCATTCTTGAGGGTCGCCCACTATCCAGATGTTGTCCATCAGATATTCCACGTCGATGGCCGAATCGGGCAGATCAGGGTTGGTCTTGGCGCCGGCCAATAGGCTGGGTTGACGGTTTGGCTCCTGATGTACCTGGTAGTTGCGCACCAAGACCTCGTTGGCCCGATCTCTGGCCTCCTGGGCCGTGGGCGCAACCAAAACGTCCCGGGCGATGCGCCAGTTGCTGCGGTTCACGTCGCGGCCCGCGCTGGTTGCCCCAGCTTCATATTCCTCCCAATGTCCGGTCAGGTTGGGCACCGAGAGGGTTGGGCTGCTCATGGGGATCCAGCCTTGGACGCCGGCGTTCCTGATTGAGTCGGAACGGATGGTGGTGGCCGCGGCGCTGATGGGCGGATGCGGCACCTGGAAGGGCTTCATGTGGAGGCCACGCTCCTTCACGGGGTCCAACTCAGGGGCTGAGATGTCAAAATATTTGCCGTGGTGCTCAAATTTGCCCTCGTTCTGCCAGATCTTCAGCACCACCTCCAGTACTTCGGCTGAGCGTTCGCCGACGCCCCGCCTGTCGCTGGGATCCAGCCCGTAGAGCTCCAAGTCAGTTGGGATGGCCCGGGTGCCGATACCCCAGTAGAACCGGCCGCGGCACAGGTGGTCCAGCATGGCCAGCCGGTGAGCAAGGTCAACCGGATTGTGGATGGCCAAAAGGGTTACGCCGGTGCCGAAGATGATGTTCTCAGTCATGCCTGACGCCTTGGCGATTAGCAGTTCCGGCGCCGGGGCGTTCTCCCACCGCTCCGTGATGTGTTCCCCGATCCAGGCTTCGGTGTAGCCAAGTTGGTCGGCCTTTACGATCAAGGATAAGTCCCGGTCATAAGAATCGGCATAGGTACGATGGGGTGGATGCAACGGCATCATGAATAGTCCGAATTCCATCGGTGCTCCTTTCGGTGACGGCGAACGACCAAGGGCTTCCGCACCGGGGGGTCTGCCGTGGCTGATACTAAGTCAGGCACCTACCGGTGTCAAGCGAGCCCAGGCGTGAGACAGGCACAAAACAGGCGCTTTCGCCGACCCGGCGGCACGTTCGACCTGGAATACTCGCCGTGGTAAACTCCAACGCGTATCAGCGATCAACAGACAGGAACAATGGTTATGAAAAAGGTAGTTAGCGAAACCAGCGGCGCGGTTTTCAGTCTCCCTTGGTTCGTGGCTAAGGACGAGGGGTTCTTCGCCGAAGAGGGAATCGACATGGAGTTTGTCGAGTCCATCGCCGTGAAGGTTGACGAGCATACCGCCAACCCGGAAGATATCGACCCGATCTTGGGCCACACACCTTTCGAGGACCAGAAAGTCGCGATCTACCGGGCTTGAGAAGAGGGTCAGGTCCGTCGGGCCTACGAGAGCAAACAGGGCGCCAAGGTGATTGGACTACGCTCCGCCGTAGCAAGCCAGGCGCTGATGGTTAGGCCGCAATCCGACCATTACTACCCCAGTTCGCTGGCAAACAAGCCGATCGCCGTCCAGTTCCATGCCGGTTCCCATTACACTGCGCTCCGGTTGCTGGAGGGCTACATACCCTCGGAAAAGATCAAGCTGCTGCACTACGGAAGCCCGCGCTACCGGTTCGAAGCCTTGATGAGCGGTGAGGTCGACGCCGCCATGCTGATGGAGCCATGGATCGCTCTGGCCGAGAAGAACGGCTGCCGGGCGGTCTGCGAAGGCCACTACCTGGGCGCCGAGAACGCCAGCGACAACATGGACGAGGAGACCTTCGCCGCCATCAACCGGGCCGTCTCCAAGGCCGTGGACCTGATCAACTCAGACAAGAAGCGGTTCATACACTACCTGATCGACCAGCCCAAATTCGCGCCGGTGGCGGCGGAATGGGGCGGTCTCACCGCGGACGATTTCCATCTACCGCGTCTGCGCTACGCCTACCCAAGGCCCTACACGGAAGAGCAACTGGAAGACACCTACAATTGGATGGTGCGCTGGGAGCTGCTGAACGCCTCGGTCTGCGCCACCGATTTCGTGGACAACCGGGAATCTGAGCCGGTGGCGGCCGACGGCTAGCGGCTTTTCAAGGCTAATCAGGAACTTTGAGGAGGGGCTGCCGGTAAACGGCAGCCCTTCCTTCGTTTTTCCGGCGAAGCGGTGATTCTCCGACCAAGCGCGGTATCCGTAGGCGCAGGTTTTTAACCTGCTGACGCTTGACCTGAGAATGGTTGCGTGGGGCGCACGGCGTTCGCCCGAGCAAGGCGGGTTAAAAACCCGCGCCTACGAGTCTGCTTCGGCATTTCGGTATTTCTCCGGAACGGCGGAAAGAATTCCCACATAAAGTACAATTGGGCTGACTCAACCAATGGGAGAGGTGCCATGCCCCTCAGAATCAGACGGCGCTCCAACGTTGCCGTGATCGAAGTCCACGGGGTCATCGGAAATCACGTGAAGATACCGGAGTTCTCGCGCCTGATCGAATCCGTGGCCGTGAACCCACGCCTAAAGGCGCTCTTGTTGGACATAGATTCGCCGGGCGGGTCGGCCACCGGGTCCGAGGTCCTCCACCGGGCTATCCAGAGGGTGGCTGAAGAGAAGCCCGTCTACGCCTACGTGCGGGGGTTGGGGGCTTCAGGCGGCTACTATCTGGCCTGCGCCGCCAGCAAGATCTACGCCCTTCCAACAGCGATGGTCGGGTCCATCGGCGTGATCTACCTCCGCCCGGTGATAGAACAACTGCTGTCAAAAGTGGGAGTCGAGTTCTCGGTCTACAAGAGCGGGGAATTCAAGGACATGACAGGCTTCTGGCGCAGTCCCACAGACCGTGAATCGGCGAAGTTCCAAGAACTGATCGACGAGATCTTCGATAACTTCGTCAAAGTAGTGACGGAGGGACGCTCCCTGGAGGAGACAGCAGTCCGGGAAATTGCCACGGGCGAGATGATGACCGCCCGACGGGGAATCGAGGCTGGCCTGGTGGACGTTATCGGCGATTTTAAAGACGCTCTTGAGGCTGCCGCCGAAGCCGGCGGTTGCCGGCCCACGCCCCGTTTCATACGTCCAGGACGCAGCCTGGGCCAACGGATATTTTCCCGCACCGGAATCGGTCAGCACAGCGGAGGGCAGGCGCTGCTTGAGGGACTTGGGAGAATGATGGCCGGGGGAATCTATTATCTGGAGCCAGGGCACATCGCCGGTGGGGACTTCAGTTCCTGGGAAACCAGCTAACCCACCAGCCGCTTGGCTTCCTGCCAGAGTTCTTCTTTCTGTTCCAGAGGCAGGGCGTTGAAGTCCAGACCTTGGTCGGCGGCAAGTTTTTCCATGCCAAGGTACCGCTTGCCGAATCGCCGGTTGGCCTGACGCAATACATCTTCGGCGTGGGCGCCAGACCAACGGGTCAGATTGACCATGGTGAACAGCAGGTCGCCTAGTTCGTGGACCTTCTCTTCCGGGGTAACAGCCGCTTTCAGCTCAGCCACCTCTTCCACGATCTTGTCCAAGACCCCGGAGATATCGTCCCACTCGAACCCCGCCTTGCCCACCCGGTCCTGCATCAACTGGGCGTAAGCCAGGGCCGGCATATCGACGGGAATACCTTCGACAGGCGATTTGCTTTCCCCTTTTTCCTTGCGTTCTTGGGCCTTGATCTGCTCCCAGTTCCGCTCCACCTCCCGGGCGTCCTCGGCGTGCCCATCGGCAAAAACATGAGGGTGGCGGCGGACCAGCTTGCTGTTAATCTTGCGAAGAACATCCGTGAGATCAAAGTCGCCGGCGTCTTTGGCTATATCGGCGTGGAAAGTGACCTGGACCAGCAGGTCCCCCAGTTCCTCGGATAAGACTGCGGGGTTGCCTTGGTCGATAGCTTCGATAACCTCGTAGGACTCTTCCAACAAGTTGCGTTTCAGGGACTCGTGGGTCTGTTCCCGGTCCCAGGGGCAGCCACCCGGCGCGCGCAGCCTGGCGACGATGTCGATCAACGTCTGAAACGTGCCCAGTTCCTGATCGGAAAAGAGGTCGCTGGAAGCTGCCTGGTTGGGGAATGAATCCTCTGGCGGTGGCATGGACGAATTATAGATTGAGCGCCGGTTGCTTCACAAGCTGGCCAGTGCTAAGTTAGATTAGACCGCCAGGCGTACTTCTCTTGAAAACTGCGGGGAAACCGCGGGGATTCTAAGACCTGTACCGGTCGGCAAAACGGAGATTACATGGGCCGCATCGGCTGGGTCCCCTGGGCGCTTTTCATCGCTGCAGTGCCGCTATTTTTGATCACCGCCAGCGTTACCTGGGCGTTCAATAGCCCCGGCTTGTACAACGACGGGTTCGAGAAGTATTCCATCTCCCGCATCTCCGGCATCACAGACAGCGACCTGCGTCAGGTGGGCGCCGACATCCGCGGCTACATCAACTCCGGGGACGAGCCGCTCAGCGTGCAGACCCGGATCTTCGGCGAAGAACGAGACCTGTTCAACGACCGGGAAGTGGCCCACATGAAAGACGTGAAGCGTTTGGTGTGGGGCGTATACATCTTGGCCTTGGTCTCGGCCGTCTATCTGGCGGCCATGACGGTGACTGGGTTTGCCAGGCATCGCAGCCGGTTCGCAGAGCACTTGGCCAGGCGGGCGCTCTACGGCGGGGGCCTGACCCTGGCGCTGTTGGTGATCTTCGGCTTATCGGCCTTGGTGGACTTTGAAAGCCTGTTCATAAAGTTCCACCAGTTGAGTTTCGCCAATGACTTCTGGCAGCTTGACCCAAGGACCGATTATCTGGTCCGCATCTTCCCCGACGCCTTCTGGGTCGATGCCACAGTCTGGGTGGCGGTCCCGGCGGTCACTGGGGCGTTGGTGTTGACCGTGGTTGGAAGCGCCTTCCTAGTCTACCGGCGGTACACCGGATGGCAAAGGGAGTTGCGAGGCCTGGAAAGCGCGCGGGAGATATGAACAGACCCAGCTTTGATACCGGCAAGCAATACGGCGGCCAGACAAGATCTTGCGAATAAAAAAGAAACAGGGGCAAGTGACACTTGCCCCTGTTTCGTGCGAGTCCTGGTGATCGCGGTCTACTATTGTGTTTTAGGGGCCGCAGCCACATCCGCCGCCGCAGCAACCGCCACCACTTAACGGGGGCAGTGGGCCCATGGATGTGGGCATCTCGCTGCTGCCGCCCTTGGTAACAGCCGCGAACACTGAGATGGCGCGCTTGGCCGGCTGCTCACAATTGGGGCAATCGGCGCCGGCGGCGCTCATCGATTGTAGTTTTTCGAACCTATGGTTACAGGTGGGGCAGATATACTCGTACAGAGGCATGGTGGCAACCTCGCTAATATCGGGTCCGGCAACGGCCGGGAATAACTGAACTGAATTTAACCGAAAGAAATATGAACCGTCAAGGGCATCACCATCGTTAGGCAAGAACAAGACCAGGATTCCAGTCCTTCAACAAGGCGGCCGCGCCGGCGTCTCCAGACACTGGACTCGTGGCGGGCCTACCGGAACTTCCGGTTCCTCTGGGTGGCCAACTTCTTCGCCAACACCGCTCAGTGGCTTCAACTGCTTTCCGTGGGTTGGCTGGTGCGTGATCTGACCGATTCTTTCGCGTCTTCGGGGCTCCTGGTGGTCGCCGTAGGCGGAATGACCACCTTGCCGACGCTGGTCGTGGGCCCCTGGGCCGGTGTGTTGGGCGACCGGGTGAACCGCAGAAAATTGGTCATGGCGGTCCAAAGTTTCATGACTGTAGCGGCGATCACGTTCGCATTCGTCGTGCACTCCGGGCACATAGAGTGGTGGCACGCTTACATCTACGTGTTCGTATCGGGGATATGCTGGTCCATATCCATAACGATGCGTCAGACGCTGGTGGCCAACACTGTACCCAGGGAAGCCTTGGTCAACGCCTACGCCTCCAACACCTTGACCATCACCGGCACCCGGATGATTGGCCCGTTTATCGGTGGGGTCCTCATAACGACCATCGGCTTCACTTGGAATTTCGCCATCGAAGCCAGTTTGTATGCGGCGACCGTGCTGGCGTTCTGGCCCATGAAAACCCCCTTCCTGCAGCATCGCCCGGCGGACTCCAATGCTTCCCCGCTGTCCGATTTTCTGGAGGGCCTGCGGTACGTCAGGAAGCAGGAGCGGGTGATCTGGAACCTGATGGTGGTTGGACTCATACCGAACGTATTGCTCCACCCAGTCTGGTTCGTACTGCCGGTGTTCACCGTGGAAGTCCTCCACCGGACCGCCGACACGGGTGGGGTCCTCCTGGCCGTTACCGGTTTTGGCGGGCTTCTCTCAGCACTGACCATCGCCTCGGTGGGATTCGGCGCAAACCGCGGACTGATCTGCCTGTGGGCCGTTTTGGTCTCATCGGCCGCCGTAGTCCTTTTCGCCTATTCTCCGTGGCTGGTCCCAGCCGCGATCTTGATCGGACTGATGTCTCTGGCCCAGGCGACGTTCCGGACTTCGTCCAGCACTTTGATCCAGTCAATGGTGCCCGACCATCTGCGGAGCCGCATCACCAGCCTGCATCTTTACAGCCAGGGGTTCGTCTTCATGTCTAGCCTGGCCGTGGGGTTGTTGGTTGACCTGACAACCGTGGTGGTGGCCCTGGCCGCCGTTGGCATCGCCGGTCTCGTCTTGGGTTCGATATCCTACCTGGTCCTCCCCAGGGTGAGGCAGGCGCGCTGATTTCCACCAATATGGCTAGGCGTGATTTTGGCGAACTAAGGTGTAATCTAGGGTAGTGATTTCCCGCATCAAGACCAGCCCCAACTTCAAATGGTGGATATTCAGCACCATCGCCATCGGGACGTTTCTTTCGGTGATCGACCACGGCAGTGTCCAGGTAGCATTACCCAGCATCGAGCGCCATTTTGGCGCGGACCTTCCCACCGTCCAGTGGATCGTGGTGGGCTACGCTTTGGCCATCAGTGTCCTGATCCTGCCCATGGGCCGTCTGGGCGACATCATCGGCCGGAAGCAGGTATACGTAGCCGGAATGGTCATCTTCGTGGCCGCCGCCGGGCTGGCCGGGTTATCGCCCAATCTCGGTTCGTTAATCACCGCCAAGATCTTTCAGGGTGTGGGCTCGGCCATGGTCCAAAGCGCGGGTATCGCAATGGTGGTCTCCTCCTTCCCTGGAACTGAGCGAGGCAAAGCTTTAGGCACCCACCTCAGCGTGGTCGGCGCGGGGGCCGTCGCGGGGCCGGCCATCGGGGGTCTGCTGGTCAGCGTATTCGGTTGGCAGGCCGTGTTTTTCGCCAACGTGCCCATCGGGATCTTCACAATCATCATCTCCGCTATGGTCCTCCCATTGGACAAGCCTGAACCTGCAGAGGGGGAAGCGCGTCAGCGGTTCGACTGGGGCGGCGCGGTGTTCTCCGGTCTGGCCCTTTTGGCGTTCTTATTGGTTGTGGGCAACGGCAACGAACTGGGTTGGAAATCCGGTGTGATGGTTTCGGGGGCAGCGGCCGCCGTAATCGCGGGAGTCGCATTCGTTTGGTGGGAGCTGCGCTCGCCGTCGCCCATGCTGGACATACGGCTATTCAAGCGGAAACTGGTGAGCCTCGGCGTGGCCGCGGGCTGGTTCTCATTCCTGGGAAGCTCGGCTTCCAGGTTCATGATGCCATTTTACCTACAGCGGGTGCTGGAGATGGAGCCCTGGAAAGTGGGCTTGTTGTTGATACCGCCGGCCCTGTGCATGGTGGTCCTGGGTCCGATCACAGGCCGGTTGTCGGACCGCTTCGGGTGGCAGGGCCTAACCGTGGGAGGACTCTCCCTGTCCGCCGCGGCCTGGTTCGTGATGGCCACCACTCTCACGGAGTCATCCCCGGTCTTGTTGATCGTCATCTTGTTGATGTGCCAAAGCACGGGGACCGCGCTGTTCAACTCGCCCAACAACAGCTCCATCTTGAGCGCGGTGGACCGGGCGCAGTACGGAGTGGTCTCTGCCTTAACGCAATTGGTGCGAAATTCGGCCAACGTGACCAGCATCGCCATCGCCACCACGGTCGTCGTGGCTACCATGGGCGCCAGGGGAGTGGAACCAAGCCTGGACGCCGTTTCTCCGGCCGTGGCCGACGCCTTCGTAGCCGGTCTCAGGTGGGCATTCTGGATGATGGGAGGGCTCCTCCTGGTGGGGATATCTTTGGCGGTAATGCGAGGCGGACGCCCGAAACCGGCGCAAGAAACCCGGCCAGAATCCATAACGGCTGGACCTGCATCTGAGTGATTTGAGGGCCATGCGAGGCGTGACCGGTCAGCTTGACACCCCTAATTATGAGTGTCAGACTTACTTTTCATTCGTGTTAGCTGGCGGGGCGCTTATTGCGGCCCGTTGACCTATCCCGTATTACAGAAGTGACGGAGGAATTCAAATGGCAGGCGTCAATATCGAGATTCGAGAAAACGGTCCACTGCGCGTTACCGGGCCCATCACCATAACCGACAAAGACGGCAAAGAATACACCATACCCGAGGGCCAGTGGGCGAGCCTATGCCGCTGCGGCGGGTCTGGGAACAAGCCATTCTGTGATTCCGCTCACCGGGACGCCGGTTTCGAGGCTGAGTCCTCAGCCCATTAAGCATCTACAGCCGCGATAGCTAGTCTAGCGATTCGTGCGGTAAGCCTGTCTATCGGCGATAACATTTAGTAATGGAGGAATTCCAATGGCAGACGTGAACATCGAAGTTCGGGAGAACGGTCCCCTCCGTTTTACCGGTCCGATCACCATCACTGACAAGGACGGTAAAAATTACACGGTGCCAGACGGCGAGGCAGTATCAATATGCCGCTGTGGTCACTCCACAAACAAACCTTTCTGCACCGGGAGCCACCGTGAAGCCGGGTTCGAGGCTGAGTCCTCGGCCGATTAAACTTCTAGGCCAAGAAACGGCAACGAAAAACTGGCGTCCCGATGTTTCGGGACGCCAGTTTTATATCTCCAGCAGCCGGCGCAGCTAGTTGGACCGGTAGATCTTACGTATCCCGCGCACCGATTTCAGCCGGTCCTCGGCCAAGCGGTCCGCAGCCTCGCCGGTGGTGATTTCTTCAACCTTGGATATGGCGATCACCCGGTCCATGGTCTCATAGATGCGCTCGGTCTTTTCCCGGGCCCGGTCCGAGTTGTATGCCCGGCCGATCTCGGCTTCGGCGTTGATGATGCCACCGCTGTTCAAGATGTAGTCGGGACCGTACACGATGCCTAGACGATGCAACTCCTCGCCGTCAGTGGCAGACAAAAGTTGGTTGTTAGCGCCTCCGGCGACCACCTTGCACTTGAGTTGGGGGATCGTCTCCGTGTTTAGCACTCCGCCCAGGGCGCACGGGGCGAAGATGTCGCAGTCGACGCGGTAGATGTCATCGGGCTTTACCACAGTCAGACCCATGTCCCTGGCACGGTCCAGCGCGTCGTCAAAAACGTCGGTCACCACCAACTTTGCGTCTTCTTTCATCAGATGGTGCGCGGTGTAGGTCGCGACCTTGCCAAAGCCCTGCAACGCCACGGTCTTGCCGGTCAGCGACTCCTTCCCCCAGGCCTCTTTGGCGCAGGACTTCATCCCCATATAGACGCCCAACCCGGTCATTATAGAGGTGTCTCCGCTGCCGCCGGAGCTGAGGGGCAGGCCGACCACATAGTCGGTCTCTTGCTTGATGTATTCCAGGTCGCGGCCGGTGCTGCCGACATCGGTTGTGGTAAGGTAACGGCCGCCCAGGGTGTCCACGAAACGCCCGTAAGCGCGGACCAGAGCCTCGGTTTTCTCGGTGTGGGAGTCGGCGATGATCACACCTTTGCCGCCGCCCAGGGGCAGGTCGGCCGCCGCCGCTTTGTAGGTCATGGCCCGGGACAACCTAAGGGCGTCCCAGAGCGCCTCTTGCTCTGACTTATAGGGCCAGATGCGGGTGCCGCCGCAGGACGGGCCCAAGGTTGTGTCATGGATGGCGATGATTGCCTTCAGGCCGGATCCAGCATCGGAGACCATCACCACCTGCTCGTGGCCCTCGGCCCCCATCTGCTCAAGTATCTCCAACTTCAGCCCCCTTACCGCGGTTATCGGCTGGTCTTTCCGCTAGGCGCGCGGAAGACTCGTCTGTCAAATAGTTGGGATGCGGGGCGGTCTGCTCCGGATTTCCGGGGCACATGCCCTGCTACTTAATTATAGCCCTCCGGGCGGTCGGTTCCTTGCCGCCGGCCCATTTATAGAAGGCAGAGATCTGATATTCCCCGCAACCGTCGCCTCCCCCAGATTCAGGTGCTACAATCCAGGTCGATAAATTAAAGTACCTTCCGGAGGAAATAGATGGCCCAGCAGTATTCAGCGCCGCCGGCGATGACCCTTGACGACAGCAAGTCGTATTCGGCGACGTTCAAGACCAATCACGGCGATATCGAGATAGAACTATTCCGGTCCCAGGCGCCGGTGACGGTGAACAACTTCGTTTTCTTGGCCAGGGACGGCTTCTACAACGACGTGATCATTCACCGGGTAATCCCCGGCTTCATGATTCAGGGCGGAGACCCGGACGGCACAGGGATGGGAGGGCCAGGCTACAAATTCCAAGATGAGTTCGACACCTCTTTGACTTTCGGCACTACTGGTATCTTGGCGATGGCCAATTCCGGCCCCGCCACCAACGGCAGCCAGTTCTTCATCACCGTCGCGCCGACTCCCCACCTGAACGGGAAGCACACCATCTTTGGAAAGGTGACCAGCGGCCAAGATATAGCCGACGCCATCTCCAACGTGGCCCAGGCGTCAGGGAACCGTCCAACCGAGCCCATCGTCATCGAACGCATAGAGATACAGGAGTCGTAGGCAAAGAAGAACGACTGACAGCGGGTCGAGCACCCGATTAAGACCATAGAAAAGAAGCTGAATGGCGCCTTAGTCTGCCGCGGTGGGCACGGGCGCTTTTTTCTTTTCGGGACGTTTGGCCAGAACGAAACACGCGGCCCCGGCCAGGTTTGTGACGACCATTATCATGAACGCGTCGGTGTAAGTTCCCTGGACATCCCGCATCCAGCCGACCAGCGGCGCGGCGATCAGCAGCAAGACGTTCATTGGAACGGTGGAGAGTCCCAAGATCTTCCCGAAGGACGCCGAGCCGAAGTAATCGCCTCTGATGGCGATGGTCAGGGGATTACGCCCTCCGAAGCCCGCTCCGAAGAGGATCGCAAACCAATAGAACGTGGACAGCGAGTCAGCGAAAACCAACACAACCACACCAGCCGCTTGCAAACAAGTAAATAAGGCTAGGGCCAACCTGATGGGGATCCGGCTTCCCACGTAGCCCCCCACCAGTTGGAATCCCATGGCCACGCCGGTATAAACGGAAACCACGAAGGCAGCGTCCGGCAACTCGTAGCCCTTATCAATCATCAGAAGCCCCAGGTGAGCCATGATGGCCAGAATCACCATCGATGTGAAACCGTGGCCAAAGGCTATCAGCCAGAAAGCCGGGGTCCTGAGAGCTTCAGAGGTCGTGAAGTCATCTTCAATGGGAACGGTGGACGCCGCCGCACCGCCGCTATCGGCGGGAACTCGACTGGGAGCAGGCTTGTCACCATCTGGCAACAGCCCATAGTCTTCGGGGTAGTTCCGAATCAGCCTGGAAATCGGCCAGGCAACCGCAACCATGAAGACTCCCAATATGGTCGCTGTCGTACGCCAGCCCACGTCCCAGATGTCGGGATCTATGGACCAGGCAATCACCGGCACCAATATTAACGCGCCCGCCCGGCTGCCCATATTGGACCAGCCCAGTGCCATGGCTCGACGCCGGTGAAACCAACGAGTGAGCATGGTCATCAGAGGGATCCAGCTGCCCAGACCCTGGCCCACGGCCATCAGGACGTAGGCCAAGTAAAACATCCAGAGATTTTGTACTTGGCCAAAGAAGACGAATCCGCCTCCCAAAATCACGAGGCCAATAAACACCATGCGGCGAGTGCCGACTTTGTCGGTGAGATAACCTTCGAGGGGACCCATCAGGCCGCCCTCCACCCGGGTGAAGGTGAGAGCGAATCCCAACTGGGTGCGGTTCCAGCCAAACTCGCGTTCCAAGGCCACCGCCCAAACGCTCATGGCGTGGAACAACGGGACGGTGGAGATCACCATTACAAACCCGCTGACGCCTACCAGCCACCAACCATAGAAGATGCCTTTGGTCGGGCCAGAGGTACGGGTCCCAGAAGGAGGTGGAGAAGAAATTGCCTATAGACTCCAAAGCGGGCAATTCAGATGCAGCCGCGCCCGGAAGAGCATATCACAGGGCTACATAATTAATTAAAGCTATTATCGCTAAACCTAATTATCTGGACTCGCGGCTCAATTCGACCCAGGCCTGATAAACCCGGTTCTTTGCTAGTCCGGTGGTCTCGGCCACCGCGGCCACGGCGTCTTTCGCCCTGACCCCGTCTTTCTTCAGGCCGGACAGCATCCGGTGCAGGTCCAACTCCGTGGCAGCTTCATCCTCGGCCGCCGGTCCTGGTTGCCCGGATTCTGCGACCAGCCTGCCCTGGATGACCACCACGACTTCACCTCTGGGCGAGTCAAAATGGTCCAACGCCTGGGCTGCGTCGCCACGGAAGACCTCTTCATACAGCTTGGTCAATTCCCGGCATACCGCCAATGGCCTACCGCCAAACACTGTGTCCAAGTCGGCCAACGTGGCGCGCAAGCGGTGGGGCGCCTCAAAAACGACCAAGGGGACAGCCGATGTCGATGCCTCGCGCAAGGCCGTCAACCGGTCCTTCTTGCGCCTGGGCAGAAACCCTAAGAACATGAAGGCGTCGCCGGAGAACCCTGAGAGCGCAAGGGCTGCGGTAACCGCTGAGGGGCCCGGCACAACCTCAACTTTGAAACCGGCCTGGGCGGCAGCAACCACCAATTCGCTCCCCGGATCGCTGATCCCCGGCATCCCGGCATCGGTGACGAGAGCAACGTCGCCTTCCGCAAGCTCCGCCAAGACCCGGTCCATCTTCTCCCGCCAATTGTGCTGGTGAAAGCTGGTGGTCCGGGGACGGATGCCCAGGTGGCTCAATAGACGCCGGGTTACCCGGGTGTCCTCGGCCGCAACAAGAGAGACTTCCGCCAGTATCCGGGCCGCCCGGGGCGTCAGGTCTTCGAGGTTCCCGATGGGGGTCCCTACTATATATAAGGTTGGCACCGTCTGTTCCCGCTTTGATATGTCCAAAATCACTGCGCGCCGTTCATTATATGGCACCGGCTCTTGCCGGATGAGTACTCCCAAAGTAAGCTCTCTTAGGCGGTCTGAAGGTTATCCAGAACGCTCGACTTATAAACCGAATCGCCCAGGAGGGAAAATGGCAAAGCTGACCGGAGCCCATCTCTTCATTCGATGTCTCAAGTTGGAGGGCATCGAGAAGGTGTTCACCATCGTCGGCGACACCATCTTGCCCTTGGTGGATGCGGCGGAAGACGAGGGCATCCAGTTCATCGACGCCCGGCATGAAGGCGCGGCGCTGCACATGGCCGACGGATATGCCCGGATCACCGGCCGTCCGGCGGCGGGCATCTTCACCGGCGGGCCCGGCTTTTCCAATGCCATTTCCGCCCTTCCGGCCATCTACACCTCCGAGACCCCGGTCATATTCATCGCCGGGGCGGCCGAGATGCCCGAGAAGGGTATGTCGGCCTTCCAGGAGATCGACCAGATCGGCATGACCACACCTGTGACCAAGGGCTCATGGCTGATCCACGACAAGACCCGCATCCCTGAGTTCGTGGCCACCGCCTTCCGCACCGCGACTACCGGACGGCCCGGCCCCGTTCACCTTACGTTGCCCATCGACATTCAAGAAGCGGAGATCTCCGAAGACGAACTCCCTCAATACATGCCTCAAGAATACCGGCCAACGGGACGTCCTCAAGGAGACCCCGCCCTGATCGAACAGGCGGCTTCCTTATTAAGAGGCGCCAAGAAGCCGGTGATCATCGCCGGCAACCCGGCCCGCTATTCGGTGGACCCGGCCCAACTCCAAGAGCTGGCCGAATCGACGGGCATCCCGGTGTTCACCGTGGAGCAGGCCCGGGGCCTACTGGACGACGAACATCCCCTGTGTTTCGGCTACGCAGACGGAGCACTGAACCCAACGGCGCGGCGCTTCCGGGAGGCCGACGTCGTCCTGCTCCTGGGCAAGCGTCTGGACCACCGGTACCGCTACGGCGGTATTTTCTCCGACTCGGCCAAGATCATTCAGGCAGACCCGTCCGCCGCTGAGATCGGCCGCAACCGGGGCGTGGCCGTGGGGATCGAAGCGGACCTGGGCGCGGTGGTGGAACAGATCACCGCTGCCTGCAAGGCCGCGAGCGGTACTAAGGAGAACATCGCCCCATGGCTTGAACAACTCAACAAAGATGCGTCGGCTTGGGACGCCGAGCTGCGGGCCAAAGCAGACGGCCAAGAGCCCATGCATCCCCTGGACGTCTACACCAACCTGGAACAACATATAGATGAGGACACGGTGCTGGTGATGGACGGCGGCGATTATGTGCAATGGGGCCGGTCGTTCTTGAAGGCCCGGAAGCCGGGCCGTTTCCAGAGGCTTGGTCCTTTGAGCCACCTGGGCGCGGCAGTGCCCTACGCCATGGCCGCCAAACTGGCCTATCCCGAAAGCAAGGTGATCGCATTTTCAGGAGACGGGGCGTTCGGGTTCTATTCCATGGAATACGACACCTGTATCCGGCACAACATCAACATAACCACCGTGTTGGGCAACGACCACACCTGGGGCATCGACAAGACGTTCCAGGTGGCCTATTACAACCGCGCCGTGGGGACCGACCTGCGGCCGATACGGTACGACAAGGTCGTGGAGGCCATCGGCGCTTACACCGAGCACGTAGACAAACCGGCGGATGTCGGGCCAGCGGTGGGACGGGCCTTGGCATCGGGCCGTCCTGCCCTGGTTGATGTGGCGATCCGGTCCGGCGCCAGCCCTCTTGCGGATGCCATGATCGCCCGCCGGACCGGCGGTTAAAGCAATTGTTGACGATATACATAAGATATCGAGCGGTAAATACGAGTACATCGTAGAAAAACCTACGACTCTCGAAAATATCAAATAATCCTTTGAAGTCTATTGGATAATCGAATACTGTATTGGCCAAGAAATAGGGTTGACAAATAAATAGGCCGCCGCTAATGTGATGGATAAGGCTAAACCCCGAGCCCAGCGATATACAATTTTGGGAGGGACATGCATGTTAAAGATTGGCCATGAGGTCGTTAGGCCTGGATTACACGCAGGTGACGAACCTGTAACGATTCCAGTTCCTGAAGAATTAGAAACGGTTCCGGGCATCCCCCTGGAGCACCGTGAGGTTGACTGGTACGCCCGCGAGTATCCTCTGGAGACCATGAACATCACAGAGAGGGCATCTCGTGACTGGGCAAACACCATCCGTGATACCCACGTAGAGATGCGTGAGATTCGGAAAGAGCATGACAACCTGAACCGCCCGTTGATCATGGCCGCCCGCTTGACCGGCGACCAAGAGCCGACGGCTGAGGCCACCGGCGAAGATGTCACCGATGTCATCAAGGCCAAGGCCCGCGAACTTGGCTACATCGAGGTGGGCTTCACCGCCTACGACCACCGGTACACCTACCAATCGAAGAAGGACTGGGTCCTCTTCCCTCACGCCCTCTGCTTGGCCTATGAGCAGGACTTCGAGCCCACCCAGACGATTCCCAGCGTTGACGCCGAGATCGTCCACTCCAGCACCTACCGCACCGAAGGCGCCGCGGGTCTGGAGATGGCAAAGTTCATCCAGAGTCTGGGCTACCGCGCCCAGGTCCACAGCCCCAACGACAACACCGGCCCCTACATCCCCATGTTCGTGGAAGCCGGTCTTGGTTCCTTGGGCGCATGCGGCTACCTGCTGACCCCTCATGTCGGCTCCCGCTGCCGCATCATGATCATAACCACCGACGCCAACGTAACCCATGACAAGCCCGTCGACTACGGCATCCACGCTTTCTGTCAGGTCTGTCAGGTCTGCGTGAACCGCTGCCCCGGCCGCGCACTGATGCGCGACAAGGTCTGGTGGAGAGGCATCGAGAAGCACAAGCTTTACTTCAAGCGCTGCCGCCCCGTCATGGCCCGCTACCTGGGCTGCGGTGTCTGCATGAAGGTCTGCCCCATCCAGAAGTACGGCATGGCTACCGTCATGACGCACTATGCTGAGACGGGTCAGGTCCTAGGCAAGGGCACCCATGACCTAGAAGGCTACGAGCTAGAGGGCAAGGGCTACTTCGGACCCGGCGAACTGCCGGTGTTCGAGCGCGAGTTCTTCAACTCCATGCCTACCGGCGACACCGAGAACTGGGCCTTCGAGAACCTGAAAGCCAAGGCTACCGAAGCTGGCGGAGCCGTCAGTGACGAGATGCTGCAGGAGTTCAAAGAGAACCTCGAGGTCGGTATGGGTCAGAGCCGTGACAACCTCGCAATGATGGAGATGGAAGACTACATTTAGTAGCCAACCAGACCCACCAAACCGTAGGCAACAAAATAGGCCGTCCCGATAAATCGGGACGGCCTATTTATGTTTAGTGCCCAGCGGTCTACCGGCGCTTACGCCAACGCCGCATCACCCTCCCCCGCGCCTCCGGCGAGGACCTTAGCCACAAACTCCTGGATAACATGCGCGGGAACGGACATGCCGACTTCCAGGCCGGCCATCATGGTGCTGATGCCGATCAGGCGGCCTTGGTGATCCACCAGCGGACCGCCTGAATACCCGGGCCTAAGGGCCAGGTCTACTGCGACCCAGTCCCTTCCCTCGCCTGGGGCTTCAGGCAGGTCCGGTCCAGCGCCGATCACTATCCCAGCGGCGGCCGCGCCGGACACACCCCAGGGATGACCAATGGCCATCACCCACTGACCCGCCCGCAAAGACCTGGAGTCTCCCACCTCGATGGGATAGAGTTCCGACAGGTCCCCATCAGCACCTTCGACCTTCAATACGGCTACGTCGGAGTCCTCGTCTTTGGCCAGTAACTCCGCGGTCACCACCACGCCGTCCGGCAGGGTCACTTGCAGCCTGTCACCGGTACTGCGGCGGCGTCCTTTCCCAGAAACTACGTGGGCGTTGGTGACGACCAGCCCGTCAGAATTGAACACCACACCCGAGCCAGACCCATGGTGTCCCGCCGTTACTTGGACCAGGCTTTTTCGCACCCGGTCCGCAAATTCGCCGAGATCTGAATTCAATTGGGGTATCAAAGTAGTCATCTTCACCCGCCTACGGATGGGCCGTTGGCGAAACGGTCAACTCAACCAACTCGCCGCCCCGGAGGATTCGCACCGTCACCGAGTTTCCGATGCGGTCGCCGTCCAATCCGTTGAATAGATCGTCCATGTGCCGTAGAGGGGACCCTCCCAGGGCAACTAGCGTGTCGCCCAAGAACAACCCACCCTTCTCAGCCGCGCTGTCCGGCTCAACCGAGACCAGCAACAACCCTGTCTCCTGATCCAGCTCTTTGGCGACCGCAGCCGGCAGCCGAGTCGGCTGGGCGCCGACGCCGAGGTAGTCCCGGCGAACGCTGCCGTGTTCTTGCAGGTCGCGCACCACCCGTTCGAGAGTCGGAGCAGGCACGGTGATCGAGACGCCGCGCACCAACGCCGAGGTGTTCAGGCCGCTTGAGCGTCGACCAACGGCCCTCCTGAGAACCCGGGGTACATCACTGTGTCGGTCTGAAGGTAACGGTCCACGGGCCCACCGGCGGGAGTGCGCCAAGCCTTACCCAATGCCGAGATGATTCCCATCGTGGCCCGGACGTTGGCCCCCGGCCGGCCCAGCGACAAGGCAAAGTGGCCCACACGAAGATTCTCGGGATCGGCCTATTCAGGTGCTTTCAACCCTTGTTTAGATGTTCGAAGCAGCGCCAGGTCAGTGCTGGGGTCACGGCCGACGAGCTCGGCCGCCACGGACTCCCCGTCCTGGAACCCAACTTTGATATTCTCGTCCCGCTCCAATACGTGGTGAGAGGTAACGATCAACCCCTCGGCGTCCCAGATGATACCGGTGGCTGGCAGAGGGTCGCGCCCTTCCACCCGCACCAGGCCGTCAGCCGCCGACGCAACCGCGTCTGCTAAGGCGTCTAAAAGATCGGGCAATACTGTTGACATATTCGACTCCTGATTCTCGGCCCACGATCGCCTCAAGTTCGGTGGTGAAGGCGAACCGGTTGGATTTCGCGGTGATCTCACCGCTTATATCCAGGCTACCAACGGGGAGCAGCCGGGGCATCCCGCATCCGGCTAGGGCCGGACCTAGAACAACAGGCAGGTCAGAGGGGAAGCAGTCCCAGCCGGGTGGCCAGGGTCACTGCCTCGGTGCGGTTCTGGGCATTTAGCTTGCCCATGATGGAATTCACGTGGAACTTGACGGTGTGTTCGCTCACTTCCAGGCGGGAGGCCACACCTTTGTTGGGCAGCCCCTCGGCGAGAAGCCTCAGGACATCGTTCTCCCGGGGAGTCAACGGCGAGACGGATCCGGGGCCCGATGGGGACAGGCCTAGGTCTCCGGATAGTGCAGGGTCAGTCACTTGCAGCCCGTGGCTCAGTGCGGCCAGGGCTGCGGCCAACGTCTCTGGGGATGAGTTTCGGCCCAAGACCGTTTGAGCGCCTGCTTTGCGCGCTTGGCCGGCCTGGTCCACCGTGGCAGCCAGTGCCAGCACTGCAGGGGAGTTCTCGGAAAGGAGTCCAAGGTTGTGGGAGGCCGACGCCGTTTCCCAGGAAACGTCCCACACGATGACGTCCGGGTCATAAACGTCCGCCGACAGGAACGAGTCTTCATCTCCGGAAACCTGCCCCACCACTGTCAGGCCCGGTTGCTGGTCCAGCACCGACGCCAGGCCGGCGCGGGACAAACGGTCGAGAGAGACCACCAGGACACGGAGTTCCGTCATATTATTATGGTTGTTTCAAGAGGTCCTTTTGGCCCAGTTGAACGCCGGTCTAACCGGCGCCTTGGACAAAAACGATGTTCATCCATTATAGACTGCGCGTGTTTAATCACCCTCCGGCGAAAGAAAAACATGAGTCATCCCGGAGTTTGCGGGGTGGATGCCGACGTAGAGGGAGAGCAACACAGGGCACAAAAAGGACGTGGGGCCGGTTTGCCATTGAACACGGGAGACCGCCGACTTTGTCATTCCGAGCGAAGAGAGGAATCTCGTCGCTGATGGGAGACTAACTGCCGGTCCCGCGACGATACCAGCTTTGAAGTCAAGCAAAGAGATTCTTCGCCGCTGCCGCTGGCTCAGAATGGCAGGTAGCGAATGTGGTAGCTCTGCCCCACTGTCATTGCGATGAGAGTCGCTTCAACGCCATTTGCCCAACAGTGTGCCATCCAACGGGAAACTCCGGAACGCCTCATGTTTGGTATGCGGTGCTGCTGGGTCTTACTAGAGTTGGTCCACGCTGATGTCCGGTTTTGGGATTCCGTCGCTGGCCGGTTGGTCCTGTTTTAGGGCCTCCGCCAGGCGGGCCACCTCTTTTAGGTAAGTGTCGCGGTCGCCGGACTGGCCGGTCAGATCAAAAACCACATGCTCCGCGGCAAGGTTTCGAGCGGTCCGAACCTTTGGGATCGTTAGCGTGTCGTCGGTCGCGCCCAGATACAGACACCAGTTCTCCGTCGAAAGTTGCATCTGCTTGGCGGCGGTGATGTCGTTCAAGATCGTCTCCACCTCCAAAGAAGCCGCCGACCCCAGGATCACCATCTTGTCGTAGTTCCGCAGCCAACGCTCGATCTCCTCTTGGTCCGAGGCGCTATGCCGGTCCACCAAGGCGTTTCCGCGCACCACCTGGGAGAACACCCAGCAGCGCACGCCCTGTTCCCGCAGGTCGTCCCGCAGAGTTTTGGCGAACTCTTCCTGTTCGTCGATACAAGATATGAAGCATTCCCTCAGGCTGGTGGCATCAGCATTGGCCGCCGGCAAAAATCCAGTGGCGGCGGCGGGCAGGCCGGCGCCCAGCAAGAACGCTTCCGGTATCTGGCCGTGGGAGCGGAACAACGAGTCCAGGCCGATGGTGCTCGGCGCATCGTGCCGGACTTGGTCGAGACCTTTAGTACCACTCATGTCGCAGTCTTGGAATACCGAATAACCAAACAGGCTGCCGGTCATGTCGGCATCGGTCAGGTTAACGCTCCAGAACTGGGTCTGGAAGAAGTCGCTGCCGGTGCACTTAGCATTGGTCATATTCGTCCGGACCAACGATGCTCCCGCAAAGCTGGCGCCGGTCAGATCGGCGTCGGTCAAGTTTGCCCCGGACAGGTTGACCCTGGAGAGATTGGCGTTGACCAGTTTCGCGCCGGTCAGGTTGGCTTCAGAGAGGACAGCACGGTCCATGTCGGCGCCCGAAAGGTCGGCGCCCCGGAGGTCCGCGCCCCGCAGGTTAGCGCCGTTCAGCCTTGTGCGGGTGAGGTTGGTCTCCCTGAGATTCGCGTGGTAAAGATGGCATGGATTCATGTAACAGCCGGAGAGATTCGCGCGCTGCAAGACCGCTCCCATGAGGTCAGCGTCCCTGATGTCGGCGCCGCTGATGTCGACTTGAGGCGCCCTAACGTAGCTCATGTAGGCTGCGTTCAGGTCCAGGTTGTCGTCGGGGTTGGCTTCCCGCCAGCGGGCGACGTGGTCGCGGCCCCGCTTAACGAGTTGTACATGCTCCATATTCGCCATGCTATATGCTCCAGACTAGAATCGAATCGGGCCGCGAAGACCCTAATGCCGGCCCTCTAACCTAGCTGCTGGTCTTGATTATCGCCCGTTTGTGGGTGCCGTCACCGATCTTAGTGTCGCCTTCGAAAGCCTCCACCTGGAAGGTCAGACGATTGCGCTCAACTTCGATGAGTTCCGCGTGGGCGATGATGGTGGCGCCGATATCGGCCGGCGCAAGGTGACGCACGTTCACTTCGATACCGACCGAAACCTCTCCGTCTTGCAGGTGGCCGGCGAGAGCGGCCATGGCCGATTGTTCCATAAGTTGAATCATCGCGGGAGTGCTGAATTTACTTACGTGGCCCGCCACGTTGTGCTCGCACACCAGCGTTTGTTTTTCACCCTTCATGCCAGGGTTGATATCGGGGCTAGCCATGCCGTCTGTCCTCCAGCGGACTCATCTTGCCGGCGAATCCCCACCGCAGCCGGTCCAGGCTTCGGGCGTTCGCTCACCCATGATAGCAGATAGTCCGCTAGGCGCAATCCACGCCTTGGCTGATGTTCGATTCAGGGCCGGTTTTAACCCTTTCGTACAACCCCTATAATGGTACAAATGCTTTGACGGACGCGGCGGGAACGTGTCCGAAACTCAAGGGACCTCCTTCATGCCGACCAAACGAGATTTTCTTTCCGTAACCGACATCACGCCGGACGAGACCTTGCACCTGCTCAAACGGGCCCAGGAAATCAAGCTGGCGCCCAAAGACGGACAGGGCCCCAAGCCGTTGGCCGGCAAGACCGTGGCCCTCTTGTTCGACAAGCCTTCCCTCCGCACCAAGGTGAGCTTCCAGGTGGGCATCCAGGAATTGGGCGGGTATTCGGTATTCCTGGCAAAGGAGGAGGTGGAACTGGGCGGACGCGAGCCAGTATCCGACGTGGCCAAAGTGCTATCGGGATACGTGGACTGCATCGTGGCCCGTCTCTCCGACCACGAACTGCTGGTGGAACTGGCGAAGTACGCCAGCATCCCGGTGGTGAACGCACTGTCAGACCTGGAGCACCCCTGCCAGATCATGGCCGACCTGCTCACCATCTATGAGCACAAAGACAGCCTGGATGGCCTCAGCCTCGCGTATGTGGGCGACGGAAATAATGTGGCGCGGAGCCTTTGTTTAGCCCTGCCCGCGATGGGAATGAATTTCACCAGCGCCTCGCCGCAAGGGTATACTTTAGATGAAGCATCGGTGCAGCAAGCCCGAGCCAGGGCCAATGGGTCATCGGTCCAAGTACGGACCGTCGCCAGCCCCGCGGAAGCGGTGGCTGGGGCCGACGTGGTTTATACCGATGTCTGGTCCAGCATGGGTGTCGAAGAAAGCCCCGAAGAAGCCATGGCCCGGCAGTCGGCCTTTGACGGCTACGCCGTAGACCCTGAACTTATGCAGCGGGCCAATGCCGGCGCTCTGTTCATGCACGATATGCCCGCCCATTACGGAGAAGAAGTCCCGCGGGGCATGCTAGAGCATCCGCAATCGGTGGTGTTCACCCAGGCGCACAACCGGCTGCACGCCCAAAAAACAGTCTTGGAATTTCTACTCGCCGGGAACTGAGTCCTTCCCAGGACGGGCCCAAATTCTCGAGCGTCGTTGCTAGTGGTGTTGATTTGGCAATCCCCATAGTCGCAATCATAGGCCGGCCTAACGTCGGCAAGTCGTCCCTCTTCAACCGGATCGTCGGCCGACGTCAGGCCATCGTCAGCGACGTGGCGGGAACCACCCGCGACCGTCTGATGGCCGACGCCTGGTGGGAGGACTACCATTTCATCTTGCTGGACACGGGCGGTCTGGAATCCAACCCGGAAGGCGTCATCAGGCAGTTGGTCCAGGAGCAAGCCGAGATGGCGGTGGCCGACGCCGACGTGATCATCTTGGTGACCGACGTGGTGGAAGGCATGACTCCCTCGGACATCACCGCCGCCGAGATGCTGCGTGCCACCAAGAAACCGGTGGTGCTGGCCGTCAATAAAGTCGACAACGACACTCGGGAATTCGGCGCTCCCGAGTTCTACGGCTTGGGAATGGGCGACCCGGAGCCCATCAGCGCCTTTCATAATTACGGCATCCACAGCCTGATGGAGCGGGTAACCGCCAACATGGTGGCCGACCCGGTAGGTCCGGACGAAGAACTTCAGCAGCTGGATGAGGCCGCACCCGCCTACGAGCGGGGCGCGTTGAACCTGGCCATCGTGGGCCGGACCAACGTGGGTAAATCCAGTCTGCTAAACGCGATTCTGGGACAAGAACGCTCCATCGTAAGCGAGGTGGCCGGGACCACCAGGGACGCTCTGGATACACAGATCACTTACAACGGCCGCGAAGTCATTGTCATAGATACCGCCGGGATCCGCCGCCCTGGCCAGGTGTCCCAGGGAATCGAGAAATACAGCGTGATCCGGGCCGTTGGCGCGGTGAACCGCAGCGACATCACGCTCCTGGTGACCGATGCTTCAGAATTGGCCACCAGCCAGGACGCCCACATCGCCGGCCTGGCCTGGGAGATCTGCCGCGGGTTGATCGTGGTGATCAACAAATGGGACTTATTCGCCGATGAAGGCGTCGGCGCCCGCTACCGCGCCGCAGCCACCGTCCGGGACCGGCTCCATTTCATGCCCTACGTGCCGATCGTCTTCACATCGGCATTGGAGGGCGAGGGTATCAAGACATTGATGGACACCGCCCAGGACCTCTGGACCGAACGCATGCGGTTGGTGCGCTCACGGGACCTCCAGTTCATGCTGGCCGACGCGTTGGCCGACCACCAACCGCCGGTGGTCAGGAAGCACCGGGGCCAGCGGGTGCAGATCAACCGGCTGCAGCAGGTTGGGATAAATCCGCCGACCTTCCTTTTCACCGTCAACAATCCTGAACTGGTACACTTCACGTACCAGCGCTATCTGGAAAACAAGATTCGCGACACATTCGGCTTTGACCGCACCCACCTGAAATTGGTGTTCAGAGCCCGGTGATTTACTTTGAATCCGAGCGACCGTCCGCAACGTCAACTCCATGAATAGACCCTTCAAATCAATCATCATCCAGGCGGTAGCCATTCCTTTCATAATCGCCGGGGTCGTGATCGTCCTATTGACCATGGACGGCCAGTCTGAGGCGGCCCGATACAGCGCTGTTTTACCGTTGGCCTATCTGCTGGGTTCCATCTCCTGGGGCTACATGCTCTTGCAGTGGAAGATGGGCGTGGACGTACGGGAATTCGGCAGCGGGCGTACCGGGATGTCAAACGTACTCCGCACCGGCGGCGCGAAATCAGCCGTTGTTGTACTCACTCTGGATATCGGAAAGGGGGTGATGGCGGTGGTCCTCGCCCGGGAAGTGATCGGCACCAACGGCGCTGAGGTAGCCGCCGGACTGATCGTGCTGGCGGGCCACAATTGGCCGGTATTCCTTCAGTTCAAGGGAGGCCGGGGCATCCTGACGGCCCTGGGGGGCTTGGCGCTGATGGTGCCGGTGGCCGCCATAATCGCTACCGCCACGTTCTTAACCGTGATCGCGCTGAGCCGGTATATCTCCCTGGGTTCGGTGATAGGCGTCACGATCGGGGCGTTGGCCATCCTGGCGCTGGCGCTGGCCGGTGTGAACTCGGGCACCTATATGGTCTACGGATTCATCGCCTGCGCCATGCTCGTCTGGCAACACCGCGACAACCTCCAGCGGATCCGCGACGGCAACGAACGCCGGCTGGGCCAACCCGCCACCAAAGTGGAGTAATCCCCTAGCTACGCGACTCGACTCCCCTTATTTTTCCAAATAGACTAGATTTGTCCATTCCCCAAGCTGGGCTCGGACCTTCTCTGGCGGTTTCTTTTTGAGCGATCAAGCGGCAATCATCGGCGCCACTACCTGGGGCACAACTTTGGGCATCTTACTAGCCCAGAATGATGTCCCAGTTACCCTGCTGGCCCGTACTGAAGCCGAGGCCGAGACTCTGGCTTCCCAAGGCCGGAACTCGAGGTTCCTGCCCGATGCTCCATTCCCAGATCACCTGAGCGTGACCGGTGAGCCCGAGTTGGCGCTAAAACAAAGCAACCTGGTGATTATCGCTGTGCCCTCGGACCGGCTGCGGGAGAACGTGCAACGGATCAGACCTCACCTCCGGGCCGGGGCGATCGTCCTCAGCGCTACCAAGGGTCTGGAACTGCCAACGGCCAGGCGGATGAGCCAGGTGCTGGAAGATGAACTGCCTGCCGCTTTCCACGAAGACATCTGCGTTCTGTCCGGCCCCAACTTGGCCAAGGAGATCGTGGCAGGCAAAGCGGCATCGACGGTGATCGCCAGCACGAACCCGGACGCGGCGCAGAAGGCGCAGAACGCGCTCATGTCGGCGGTTTTCCGGGTATACACCAGCCCCGACGTGCTGGGAGTGGAACTGGCCGGGGCTCTGAAGAATATCGTCGCGTTGGGGGCCGGCATCGGCGACGGCTTGGACGCCGGGGAGAACGCCAAAGCGGCATTTATAACTCGGGGACTGGCCGAGATGACGCGTCTGGGCATCGCCGCCGGCGCCGACCCATTGACCTTCGCCGGACTGGCCGGGCTGGGCGACGTGGTTGCCACCTGCTCCAGCCGCCTCAGCCGCAACCGGCACGTGGGCGAAGAACTGGCCAAGGGCCGCACTTGGCCGGAGATCCGCGAGTCAATGGACAACGTGGCTGAAGGGGTGAACACCACCCAGGCCGCTTTGGTCCTGGCGGGGGAACTGGGAGTGGAGATGCCCATCGCCGAGATGGCGTCGCGGGTGCTCTTCGACGGGCTATCCCCGCAGAAAGCCATGGCGGAGCTGATGTCACGGCCCGCCCGGTCGGAGTGGTAGGTCTACCGCATCTGCCCTAGACCCAACTCCGGCTTCGTTTCTAGCAGCCAGGCCGCCGCCACTCTCCGGTGGCATGGCTCCCCCTCCGGTTCAAAGCACAGTAGCGTGAAGTCCTCATCCGGCTTGAGAGAACCCAGCCAATCTTGGAAATCCGCCTCCCAGTCGTAGTTGGTCTGGAGCTCTTCGCGGTACCGTTCCGTGAGAGCGGCGAAGTCCAAACCCCCCTCCCGGTATTCGGCCAGCAACCGGCGTGAGGGATACAAGAATGGCTGCACCTCCCAACGGGTGGTCTGCCCCCGGGGGTGCGCCCTGGAGATCCGGTAGACCGTCCCCTGCCAATGCTCCGGATGATAGAAACTGGCGGTATATAGCACGTCTCGATCTATTGCTCCACGGCGTTGGCGTCAGCCGAACTAGGACGCCGGGAGGCTTGACGCGCCACAAATAGCACCGCTCCAATGAGGATCACGCTGAGATAGGTGATAGCCCGGTCGATCAAGACCAAAGCCGCGGCCGCAGTGGCGCTCAGGCTGGAAAGGCGCACCGCCAACCCGCCGACACCCGACTCCACCGCCCCAACTCCGCCCGGAGTCGGCACCAAACTGAGCAGCGAATTGGCCAGTGTTAGGAACACCACCAAAGCGAAGCTGATGTCGAACCCCAACGCCTGAACGACCAGGTATAGCCTGGCGATCTCGGCGGCCCAGCCAAGCAGACCCAATGCCGTGGCCATGGGCAGCCGCTGAAAACTCCCCATGGTGCCCTCGTGAAACCGGTCGTAGCGAACGGCCAGCCAGGGCGGCATTCGACGCACGAGCAGTCCTCTGGCCCAAGTCATGGCCACCAGCATCACCGCCAGTCCCACGACAAAAGATATGGCCAACCCCAGCACCACCCAGGTCACGCTGTTGCCGCGGTCCAACAGAAACGGCACGGATGCCAGCATCAACAACGCCACCAGAACGGCATCCATAGCCCGTTCCGCCAGGATGGTGCCAATGGTCCGGGAAAACGAGCCGCCCTGCTCGTCCCGGTAGAGGTAGGCACGGTAGGCGTCCCCCAAACGGAGCCAGCCAACAGAATTCGCGAACCAACCCAGAAGCACCAACTGGCTGCAGTAAAGCACGCCTGGCACTTCAGTTCCAGGAGTTGAGGTATTCTGCAACAGCAGCCGCCAGCGTGCCCCACGGAAGAAAAAAGTGGTGTAATGCACAACGAACGCTAGTGCCAGATACCAGGGGTTGGAGCCCGCCACCCGGTCCCATGTAGAGCTCAGATCAATGCCGAACCTGGTAACGATGAAGACCAAAAAGAGAGCGGCGAACACCATCGAGATGATGGCCGGCAGGGATAGGACTCGCCGCAAGATCGATGGCGGGGTAGACGGCGCCCTGTCCTGAGAAGATTTGTCTTGGTTGGGCTCGAAGGCCATCAGATTACGGGCCGGGCTGACCGGCGTAGGCCGCCCGGAGATAAAGCATGACTAGCGGAGCTGCTCGGGCAGGTTGAACGAGATATCCTCTTCAACTCCGGACACCATGGTCACGTTATCGGGGGCCAGTCTCTCGATCACACTTTCCACCAGCACCTCGGGAGTGGAAGCACCGGAGGTTATACCCACTTTCTCGGCGCCTTCCAGCCACGACGCGTCAATCTCTTCCGGTCCGTTGATCAGATAAGCCGGCACACCCAAAGACTCGGCGACTTCTCTGAGCCGGTTGCAATTGGAACTATTCTCGGCCCCGATGACCAGCACCAGGTCAACGCTGCCGGCCATCTGTTTGACCGCGTCCTGCCGGTTGGTGGTGGCGTAACAGATGTCGTTTCGGACCACTGCATTCGGGAATTTTTCTCTGATCGATTCAATGGCCTGGGCAGTGTCGGCCACGGACAGTGTTGTTTGGGTCAACACCGCCACTTCCTGATCTGAATCCCAACTTGAGAGTTCCTGACCGGAGTCGCCGTCGATCAGGGTCATCTCCACCTGGCCCATAGTGCCTCTGACTTCCTGGTGGCCCTGGTGGCCAACCAACACTACTTTCTTGCCCTCGCGGTGATATTTCTTGGCTTCGTTGTGTACCTTGGTGACCAGTGGGCAGACAGCGTCGATGACCTTTAGATCGCGGGCCTTGGCCTTCACGAAGTCTTCAGGTGGCGAACCGTGGGCGGAGAATATCACCAGGGATCCCTCAGGAATCTCATCCACATCTTCCACGGTAATGGCGCCCCGGCGCTCCAGATCATTGACCACATAGGGATTGTGGACGATCTGATGCTTGACGTATACCGGCGGCCCATACTTCCTGAGACAGATATCGACCACGTCGATGGCCCGCACCACTCCGGCGCAGAATCCCCTGGGCGAACCGAGTAAAACCTCCATGGTCTGTCCTCCTATATCGGACCCGGCGCGGGCTCAGCCCGCATCAGGTAAAAAGCGCTGCGAAACCCGGATGTGAATCCGGGTCTAAAGCGATTGCCAATCAATAATAGCGTATGCGTCTGTCTTTTCATACGTTTTCCAGCCTGGCTGAATCCCCTCGAATTCGGCTGTTCCAGTCTCAAGCCCTATGCTATAATCTCCCTTGCTCCAACACTACCTCCGGTGCAACTATGCCCGATTACCAGCACATAATTCTCGAAAAAGACCTAGACGAGCACATCGCCCGGTTAACCATTAACAGGCCTGAACGCAGGAACGCCCTCAACGATGCCGCGACTGACGAGATGGGTCAGGCCATCGACGATGTGGCGGCGGACGACGATATCCGAGTCCTGGTGCTGACCGGGGCAGGACAAGCCTTCTGTGCCGGCGCCGATCTGGCCACCTTGAAAGGCGGCAGCGATCCCGGATTCTTGGCAGCGGAAAACACCGACGACATCCGCCGGGGTTTCCGGCTGGCCCAAAAATGATCCTGGGCTTGCAGCGGATGGAGAAACCGGTGATCGCCATGATTAACGGCACCGCCGTGGGGGCCGGCTTCGACCTGGCCTGCGTCTGCGACATCCGCATCGCTTCTCCCAAGGCCCGATTCATGGTGGCCTACGTCAAGATTGGTCTGTTCCCAGGCCTCGGCGGCACCTGGCTCTACCCTCGGGTCCTAGGCAGCATGGGCAAGGCGGCGGAAATGCTGTTCACCGGCGATTTCATGGAGGCCGACGAAGCCTACCGGTTGGGGTTCTTGAACCGTCTTGTTGACGAGGATGAATTGGAGTCGACTACGATGGAAATGGCGCGGAAGATCGCCGCCGGTCCGCCCATCGCCATCCGGCTTTCCAAGCTCATGCTCTACAAAGGTCTTGAGTTTGACCTGGATACGGCCTTGAAGATGGCCGCCGCTGCGGAGACAATCACGTTGACTTCCTACGACCATGAGGAGGGGACCAGGGCGATCAGGGAATCACGAAAGCCATTTTACGAGGGCCGCTAAATGAACCCGATCCTCGACGAGCTGAAAGTCTTCACCGGCAACGGGCACCCAGAATTGGCCAAGTCGGTGTGCGAATATCTGGATATTCCCCTTGGGCAGGCTGAAGTCTTCAAGTTTGCCAACGACAACACGTTCGTTCGGATCCACGAGAATATACGCCAGCGCGACGTTTTCATCATCCAGCCCACCTGTTACCCGGTCAACGACAACCTCATGGAACTGTTGATTATGATCGACGCCTGCAAACGGGCGTCGGCGGGCCGCATCACCGCCGTTGTTCCCTATTACGGCTACGGGCGTACGGATAAGAAAGACCAGCCCCGCGTTCCCATCACCGCGCGGTTGGTGGCCGACCTTCTGACCGCCGCCGGCGCCGACCGCCTGTTGACCGTCGACCTGCACGCCGGTCAGATCCAGGGATTCTTCAACATCCCCGTGGATGAACTGACCACCCTGCCGTTAATGGGCGATTATTTCGCCGCCAAAGAGATTCAAGACCTGGTTGTGGTGGCCGTCGACATCGGAATCAGCAAGAAGGCGCGTGATATCGCAGAACGACTCGGCGCCCCGTTGGCCATCATTGAAAAAAGACGGATGAGCAACGACGACACCAGTGAAACCATGAACGTGATCGGTGACGTGGAAGGCAAGACCGCGCTGGTCTTCGACGACGAAATAGTCACCGGCGGGTCCATAGTAAATGCCGCCAAAGTGCTGTCCGAACAAGGCGTGGAAGATATCTTTTGCTGCGTGACACACCCCGTGCTGTCCAAAGACGGGCCTGATGTCCTGGCCAAGAGCAAATTCACCGAGGTGGTGGTGACCGACACCATCCCCATGCCGGCCGAGAAACGCAACGGCAAGTTCACAGTTATCTCGGTCGCACCCCTGTTGGGTGAGGCGATCTACCGCATCCACAAAGGCCAGTCCGTCGGCGACCTGTTCAAGTAAAATCCCCACGGCATTTCCCACCCCAGGCTATCTCCCTCGCAGTTATTTCGCGGTATAATTTGCCGTCTGGCATAACCGGCCATTCGCGTTATGCACTAACCAGCGTATCCCAGCGTATCTAGGAGGCCACTTCCCCATGTATGACCTGATCGTAAAGGGCGGCACCGTCGTCGACCCCTCCCAGAACCTCCACGGCGTGAGCGATGTCGCCATCGAGGACGGCAAGATCGCCAAGATCGCCGCAGACATCCCCGCCGAAGAAGCAAAACGGGTTGTTGAAGTTAAGGGCAAGGTCGTAACCCCCGGACTGATTGATATCCACACCCACGTGTACTCCGGGGTAACCGACAACGGAGTGGACCCGGACATCGGCGGCGTCCGGGCCGGAGTCACAACCATGGTTGACGCGGGTAGTTCCGGTTGCGACACCTTCTGGGGGTTCCCAGCCCACATAATCCCCAACGCCGCGACTGAGATCATCTGCTTCCTGCACATCTGCCGGACCGGTCTGGCCACCAATCCAGACATCTTCAGCCCCGAAAGCATCGACCTGGACAAGACTATTCAGACCATCAAGGACAGCAACGGCGTGATCACCGGCGTAAAGGCCCGGATGGTTTCCCCCGCTCTGGAGATCATGGGGATGGAGATGCCGAAGATGGCCAAACGGGCGGCGGTGGAGGCCGGAGTGCCGCTCATGGTGCACATCGGCGACACGCTGAAACGCTACGACGCCAATGTGATTCGGGAACTGCTGCCTATCTTGGACAAGGGCGACATCGTAACTCACTACTTCACCGGCAACCCCGGAGGAGTGCTGGACAGCAATGGCAAGTTAGTGCCTGAGGCCAAAGAGGCCCATGACCGGGGTGTTTGGCTGGACACGGCTCACGGCCGCATGAACTTCACCTTCGACGTGGCCCAAAAGGTCTTGGACCAGGGAGTGCTGCCCCACTGCATCAGCACCGACCTGACCGTGCCAGGCCGCCAGATAACGGTCCACAGCATGACCGAGATGATGACGCGGTTCCTGGCCATGGGATTCACCTTCGATCAGGTTGTGACCATGTCCACTGAGAACCCGGCCAAGGCCGTGGCGGTGGACGGCCGCCTGGGCACCTTGGCCATCGGCAAGCAGGCCGACCTATCGGTCCTGGAGATCAAAGACGGTGACTGGATGGTCTATGACATCCTGGGCGACGGCAAGAAGAGCGAAAAAGCCGTGATTCCAATTATGGCCATCAAGAAGGGCGAGATCTACGAAGCGGGCTGGGGTCCCCGTCCCTGGGGCTGGGAGCCGGACACGGCGTAGAGGATCCAAACCGGAGCACGAACCGTGATGCGGCGTAGGCGCGGGTTTTCAACCCGCCCTGCAGTCGGCAGTCTATGCTCAAGAATCGAAACCGCATCGCAACGGAAGAATTTGCTTGCCTTTCTGAATGGTGAATTCCGCAAACTGAGCGGGTTAAAACCCGCGCCTACGAGGGGGTTCCGAATCCGGCATACGGGATTCCAACTAGGCTAGTGTCATTCATCCACGTAGGGGCGGGTCTCTGACCCGCCCTGGTCCACAAACACCGATCCCTCAGCGTCGAAACCACGCCGTTGGGTAAGGCCCAGTTCATTCCGGAACGTGACTCCTGCAAGCAGGGCGGGTTTCCAACCCGTCCCTACGACGGTGTTTCTGACTTCGTTTCGGCCTCAGTCTTGGCTTCCGGCTTCTTCTTGCGTCTACGCAATGGCCGGGTCAATTTCCGCAACTGGGACGACAGGCTGAACCGGCGTTTCACGTTTTCGGCGATCATCGGCGCCACTTTCTGGTTACCGACGACCAATGGGGCCATCCATGCCCGGAGCTCTTTCATGGTGGGGGTCTTTTCTTCCCAACTGGGCACCAGACACTCCATGGGATGCCAGCGTTTCTCGCCCCGAAAGCGGGTCATAACCGTGCCGCCCGCCTCGACCACCGCCAACACCCCCGCGGCCATGTCCCAGAGCCTGGGAGCGCCAAACATAGCGTATTGCAGCACGCCCCGGGCCGTCATGGCCAATTCGTAGGCGATGCTGCCGGTGGTGCGCACCTCCCCGGCCTTGCCGGCCAATTTTCCAGTGAACCCCTGGCCGACCCCGAAGTAGCCGGGCACTCCGATCAGGCGGCTGGGCACCGGCTCATCCGACGCGTAGACCGACACGGCCTCGTCGTCGGCGAAGCAACCTCCGCCCTTGCGGCAATGGAGCACGAACCCGCCATCCGGGTTGGGCCAGGGCACGTACATCGCGGCAGCCATGGGCCAGCCCCGATACAGAATTCCGATCGACGACGCGTACACGGGCAGTCCATTCATGAAGTTGGTGGTGCCGTCCAAAGGGTCCAGCACCCAGAGGATATCCTTGGCCGGTTCCTCGGACTCCTTCTCTTCCTTGGTGCCCTCTTCCCCCAGGATGCCGTGGTCCGGGAACCGCTCGGCGATCTCGGCGGCCAGATATGCTTGGGCTTCTTTGTCGGCGGCGGTCACCGGGTCGCGTTCATGTTCGTCTTTGAATTCGACGGCTATCTGCTTGCCGAAATGCCCGGCCAAGATGCGGCCCGCCCCACGGGCGATCTCTACCGCATGCTGTTCGATCTCCTGGGCCAGGGCATCATCCCAAAGCTGCAAAACACAACCAACAACACTGGATTTCGCCTCTCCGCGACGGGTTTGGAGTATAGCATGGGCCAGCTTCAAGGCCGCGCCTGGTATAATCCTCGTTGCTGCCTCCGGCAGACAGACTTAGAAAGAATGAACCACCCCGAAATCTCGGGCGTAAAGAGGACAAATATGGACTTGGGGCTGAAAGACAAGGTTGCCATCGTCGGCGGGGCCAGCAAGGGACTGGGCCGTGCCTCCGCCCAGGTGTTGGCTGAAGAGGGCGCAAAGGTGACCATCTGCAGCCGCACCAGCGCCGACCTGGAGACGGCGGCCAACGAGATTCGCGAGTCCACCGGCGCCGAGGTCTTGACCTACGCCGCCGACCTGGACAAATTGGAGTCGATCACTGGTCTGATCTCCGCCACGGTGGAAAAGTTCGGCGGGTTGGACATACTGGTGAACAACTCAGGAGGACCGCCCCTGGCCCGGGCTGCCGACGCCACCGAAGAACAATGGGAGACCGCGGTCCACCGGTCGCTGATCTTCTTCGGACGCATGTGCCGGGAGAGCATCCCGCACATGAAAGCACGGGGCGGCGGGCGCATCATCAACATCCTGGCCAGCACGGTCTACAACCCCATCCCTAATCTGGCGCTTTCCGGCGCCACCCGTATGGGGGTCGTCGCCTACTCCAAAAGCCTGGCCGACGAGGTGGGCCGGGACGGCATTCTGGTAAACAACGTTTGCCCAGGGTCCATCCTCAGCGAGCGCATGATCTCCAACGTCACTTCCCGGGCGAAAGAGCTAGGCATCAGCGTAGAAGAGGGCCTGGCCATTCGCGCCAAGGAGACTGCCCTGGGCCGAGCGGGAGAGCCCGTGGAGCTGGCCAACCTAGTGGCCTTCCTAGCCTCAGACAAGTCCACCTACATCACCGGCACCACCATCCTGGTGGACGGCGGGCTGGTGCGGTCTGTGATGTAGAGAATGAGCATAAATGGCATTTGAACGCAGACATCTAAAGGAACCCACGGACGCCGCCGGTTACTTGGACCGGGGGAACCGGTTCAGCCGTAATGGCGTGTACGGGAAGGCCATAGAGGACTACAACAAGGCCCTTGAGATGGACTCGGAGTTCGCCGACGCCTACTACAATCGTGGCTGTTCGTGGTACGAGGTGGGCAAGTATAACGAGGCGATCTCCGACCTGACAAGGGCCATCGAATGTGACCCGCTGGCCGACCATTACTACGGCCAGCGCGCTCTGGTCTACCTCTTTGACGACCAACCGGAATTATCCCAGGCCGACCAGGACAGTGCCGAGGAATTGCGGGTCAGAGCCCAGGAAGGTTGAGCCGGAACGGACGCAACGCAAGACCGTAGGGGCGGGTCTCTGACCTGCCCTTTTTGACGTCAAACCAATCTCTGGCTGAGTCGCGTGTTTCGCCTGCTCCACCACGGTATACCCGAGCCAGGGTGGGTTAGAAACCCACCCCTACGGCTATGAAAATCCATCGTTGTTGGTGGCATAGGCCGCCGAAAGGCCTCGTAGGCGCGGGCCAAAGACCCGCGTGCGTGTTTGCGTCAAACGTTGTTCTTGGCGGAATAACGTGACTCTGCGGACCATAAATGGTCAATGCATGGTACGGCGGGTTGAAAACCCGCGCCTACGGGAATGACCGATTCTAGGCGGTCGCACAAAAACAAAGGGGCGCGGTAATACCGCGCCCCTTTGTTTTTGTGCGCTATGTCCGTGTATTGCTACGACGCCGGCTTGAAGAAGGGGACCGATATCTGGTCCGTGGCCCGCTGAAAAGTTACTTCCACGGGCATGCCGATCGACACGTCTTTGGGGTCGCATTCCACTATGTTGGTGAACATGCGCACGCCCTCGTCCAGTTCTACCAGCGCCAGCACGTAGGGGCCGGTGTCGAAACCTTGGGTCCGGTTCTGGTTGGTCACGGTGAACGTCCAGACCGTGCCTCTCCCTGAGGAGGGTATCCATTTGATGTCGTTGGACCAGCAGTTGGCGCAGATGCCCCGGGGATACCACTGGTATTCGTTGCAGCTGTCGCACTTCTGGATCAGCAGGACGCCCCGACGGCACATGTCCCAGAAGGTCTTGGTCTCGCCGATGATCGTCGGCAGGGGCTTGTTCCAAGTAGTCATGATCTAGTCCCTCGCCAGGATGACTGTGCCGCCGCTGTGGCGAGAGCCCAAGGCCCCACCGGTGCCGTGGCACAGAGCTATCTTGCAATCGGGCACCTGCCGTTCCGTCCCTTCAAACTCACCCCGTAGCTGCCGGGTGGCCTCCAGCAACAGGAACAATCCCCGCATACCGGGGTGGTTGGAGGACAGGCCGCCGCCATCGGTGTTGATCGGCAGTTCTCCGCCCAGGCCGATGCGTCCATCGAGGACGAACTGGCCGCCCTCACCTTTCTCGCAGAAGCCCAGGTCTTCAAGCGTCTCCAATACCGTGATGGTGAAGGAGTCGTAAATCATGGCCATATCGATATCTTTCTGAGTAACGCCGGCCATCTCGAAGGCCGGTACGTGGCTCTGCTTGGCGGCGATGTACATCAGGTCGCGTTTGCCGGCGCCCTGATGCGCCACCGCTTCGCCAGCGCCCAGTATCCACACCGGCTTCTGCTTGCAGTTGCGGGCCAATTCAGGCGAGGCCACCACCACCGCGCCGCCGCCGTCGGTGATGACGCAGCAGTCGTTGCGGTGCAAGGGAGTAGACACCACCGGAGAGCGCATCACGTCGTCCACGGTGATGGGGTCGCGGAAGAGCGCCTCGGGGTTCAGACCAGCGTGACGGCGCATGGTCACCGCGATCTCGGCCAACTGCTCTGAGGTAGTCCCGAAGAGATGCATGTGCCGCTGGGCAATCATTGCGTAGAGACCGACGGTCGTCAGGCCGTAGAGCTCTTCAAAGCTGTCTGGGGACGGGTCCAGCCGGGGATGGCCCTGCCGGCTGATGCCGCCAGTGCCCACCGACACCCCGCCGGAACGGGCCAGGGTGGCGTAGGTGATGACGGCGCAGTTGATGCGGCCGGCGTAGATGGCGTTCAGCGCGTGGGAGAGGTGGAACTCGAAGCTCCCGCCGCCCACGGTGGTGTTGTCGACCATCTTGGGGTACATGTTCAGGTAGTCGGCCAGGTTCAGACCGCTGCTGCGGACCGACATGGAGGCGCAGAACAGGCCGTCCACGTCTTTCTTCTCCAGACCGGCATCCTCCAGGGCCTTGATGATGCTCTCGCCCTGGATCTGCTGCTCGCTCTTGTCCGGCGCGTACCGGGTGATGTGCTCGTGCACGCCGACAATGGCGGCCGCACGTCTAAGGTCTACCATTGGCTGGGGCCCTCCCTTTCAGATTGCTTATTCGTATTCAGAATCACTCACGGATAATCAGGTCCATGGGCGATAACGCCCAAAAAACCCGGCTGCGCCGGCGGCTAGCCGCCGTAGTTCAAGTTGTGGTCGCGCATGAGGATCGTTTGGTCTTCGCTGCGGGTGCCGGCTTCCAAGACCTCGCCCAGGAACAGAGTGTGGTCGCCCTGGTCTAGTTGTCCCACCACCTTGCACTCCCACCAGGCGGGAGAGCCGGTCAGCAGGGCGCACCCAGTTTCGGGGCTGGGCACGAAGTCCTGCCCACCGATGGAATCGCCCTCGCGTTCGAGGCTTTTGAAGAAGGTGAAGGCCATGTCCAGTTGGTCCTTGCCGATCACGTTCACCGCGAAGACCCCGGTCTCAGTGATGTGAGCGTGCGCCCCGCCCCGGAATCGCCCTTCACGCCAACGGCCACCAATGGCGGCGAGAACGATGTCTGGGTGAGCCAGTTCACGGTGGCGGCGCTGACGTCCTTGCCGTCCCTGCTCTGGCTGGTCAACACGAACATCCCATAGGGAATCATGCGTAAAGCTGTCTTCTTGGCATCTTCGTTCATGATGGGCCTCCAGATCTTCGGATCAGGCGTGAAACAGCCCCGGCGAATATTGGCCCCATTATCGCCGAGCCTGCCTGGGAACACAAGACTGGGATTTCGGGCGGGCGGTGGCCGCCGATACTCGGCCACACCTTCCATCAGCAATCGGTTGCGGCTATAGTATTGCCGCGCGAATGATTACCCATAGCCACCAGCCCGTTGAAACCAGGCAGTGGCCGCTAAAATCGACAAGCATCAGGGAGGGTCTATGCTGGCGATCTTGGGAGGGACCGGGCCGGAAGGCAAAGGGCTGGCCCTGCGGCTGGCTATGGCTGGAGAAACGCCCATCATCGGGTCCAGGGACGCGGCCCGGGGCGCGGCCGCCGCCGAGGAATTGGCCCAGTCTGCGCCAGGATTGGTGATCAAGGGGTCTGATAACGCCGGCGCCGTGGCATCGGCCGATGTGGTATTCCTGGCATTTCCGTACGAGGGCCAACGCCCGGTGTTGGAAGACCTGGGTCCCGCGCTGGAGGGCAAGATCGTGGTCAGTGTGATTGCGCCTATGAAATTCGAGCGGGGCAAGGGCGCAAGCGCGGTTGAAGTAGAGGCCGGTTCCGCGGCCCAAGAAGCCCAGGACATGCTGCCCGGCTCCCAGGTGGTGGCCGCGTTCCAGAACGCCAGCGCCGAGGAATTACTGGACCCCAGCGTGACCATGGAAGGCGACGTGATCGTGTGTTCCGACCACCCCGAAGCCAAGAAGTTGGTGATGGAGTTGGCGGACAAGATCAATGACCTGCGCGGCGTGGACGGCGGAAGCCTGGCGAATGCCAAGTATGTGGAGCAGATCACGCCCCTACTGGTGAACATCAATAGGATCTACAAGATTCACGCCGGCATCAAGATAGTCGGCGTTTAGCATTCAACAGAAAGACAACTAAAAACGACCGGGGGAGAGGGAACATGCCCAGAGCAGTAATCGACCTCAATAGTAGCAGCGGCCTAGCGGCCGTGAAAGGGCGGTGGAAGTTCGCCCAGGGTCTGGTGCCAGGCGAACCCAACGAGGGCCTAGTCTCTCAGCTTGAAGGTTCCCCGGCCCGGCTGCCGGACTACGACGACTCCGGGTGGGAAGTGTGCACGGACCTGGGTAAGTGGGTCTCGCATGGGTTCTCTTTCGTCTGGTACCGAATCAATGTGACTTTCCCAGAAACCGTGGAAGGGCACCCAACCGCCGGTGTCCGGGTCCAATTCGAGACCTGCATCGACGATTATGGGGAGCTGTGGATCGATGGAGAGTGCGACCGGCACCGTGGCGCTGTGCAGGGGTTCAACGTGCCCCAGCGGGTGCTGATGTCGGATGATGTTAAGCCGGGCGAGCAGCATACCATCGCATTGCTGGCCGCCAACGGACCCATGGCCGCCCCTGGCGGAGCGGTGTTCGTGCGTTACGCCAACCTGGCGTTTGAGTGGCGGGAGCCGGGATACTAAGCCTCCCGGGATTCAGCTTAGCCTAGGTCTTGGGCCGGACGCCGGCCTGGCGTCCTCATCATCATCGTCGTCGTCGTCGTCGTCATCGTCGTAGCTGAGTACGCTGTCGGCCGGCTGATAACCCATGGCTTCAAGGTCGATACGCAGCTTGCGGCAAAATACGTCGGCGCTTTCGTTGACCGGCAGCGTGATTTCCACCATGCCGTCGGCAACCTTTTGGATGGAACCGGGGTCTTCCTTCGTGAGTTCGACCCGTACCGATTCCCGGTGGATCCCCAAGGAGTCTGTAACCTCGAAGATCGATTCCATGTCTTCCATGCTGATCAGTTCTTCAGCCATCACCATCCTCTCAAAATTGTTTTCCAGAGGTATAGGCCCGTCTTCTAGCTCAGTCTTTTATTTCAGTCTTCGGGCGGCCATTTGGTGCCGCCTTCCAGTGGGTGGTCTTGTGAGTTGCCGGAAAGGGCATCGGCCACCAGGCCGCCGAATTCTTTCAGAATGACCTCGCCCCATGCTTGGGCATGCTCCACCCGGTAGGACGTACGCCGGCCCCGTTTGGCCTGCCGTTGCGCGGCCTCATCCAGGCCGGCAGTTTCCTCGTCGATGGCGGCGTCCATGGCGTCGATGTCCGGCACCAAGGTGTTGGCGGTCTCGATGAAACGGACCATCTGGTTCATATCCTGGTCCATCACCACGAAGATTGGCACGGTACCGGCACGGTGCTCCGGCAACAGGCTGTTGCTCAACTCGAGTTCATCGTCGCGGTTGAACACTTGGACGGATATATTGGTGGTGCTGTCGGCCAGTTTCAAAATAACCGGGGTGGTGCTCATGGCATCGCCGCACCAGTCGGCAGTGAACACGGCCAGGTTCAGCGGTCCGCTGAGTCCGCTGAACAGAGCAGCCGAATCGGCCGGTATCTGGACAGCCTCGTAGATGGCCACGAACGGGTCCTTATTGACCTTGATTTGATCGATGTATTGCTGGGTGGTCATTCCCTGTTCGAATTTCTCCTGAGTTAACTGAGATTCTTTAGCCGATGCCACTATTGCCACCCCCGGTCTGAATATTACGCGCCTAGTTTCTCAATATTGACCGCAGTTGGCAATGGGCTAGTAAAAACTGCCTCGACGCTACGTTTTCCGTAATGAAACGGCATGCTAGAATTGTTCGTCAAACTCACAGATTCCCGGTGGTAATGCCAAATGGCCATGGAAGACCCCAGTCCGTCCGGCGATGTTAGCGCCCCCTTTCTGAAATATGCCCTCTTCTGTAAGGACACCACCGAGACGGACGACGGAGATCTGAGCCTGAACGGCATCGTCGATCTCTTTGAATTGCCCGAGCCCGACGGCACCGAAGATCCCGGCGACCCCGTACTTGCCACCGTTGATTTCAACCTGGCCTTCTGCATCGGCGGAGTCGAGCCCGGCGACCACTACCTGTTTGTCACCCTGAAAACGCCCGGAATCCCGCTGGAGACGCCGCCCGCCCAAAAGGTGGAGTGGGAAGAGGGCATCTTATTCCAGCGGTGGATCAAGACGTTTAGGATCCCGCTGCAGAAACCCGGCATCCACTCGGCCGCCATCTTATTCGACGGCATACCCCTGGGCGAAGCCACGTTTCTGGTGCGGTTCGCAGGCGAAACGGCGAAACCGAGTCCGGAGTACTAACCGGCGCAAAATCGGTCCGTCAAAGTTGAATCCCCTGCCTGGCTTGTCTATAATCAGTACGAGCCTGGAGGCATCCCGGACAAATTCCCAGCAATGGAGCTGAGCAGTTGGCTAATCAGACCGGCAAACGCTACGTATGCGGCAAGTGCGGTTCCGAATTCATCGTAACCAAGGGCGGCGACGGCGCGATCGTCTGTTGCCAGACGCCCATGGAACTCAAGTAGTAAGCCTAAAATCCCAGAGAGATCCCCAGGGAGGACCGCCACATGGCCAACCAACTAGGCAAGCGCTACACCTGTGAGACCTGCGGCAGCAGCGTGCTCTGCACCAAGACCGGCGAGGGCGAGATAGACTGCTGCGAGAAAACCATGGAGATTCAAGAGCCCCGAAAATTGCCGTCTTCTGACTAGGTTCTCGACTGTCTGAGACCCAAAGGCCCTTTCTCCAGGTTGGGAGAAGGGGCCTTGTTTCGTTCTTGGGTGAAACGCCTGATTAACGGGACGCGGCCCCGTCATTCCTGAGGAGGCTACATCAGCCAATCTCCGTAGGCGCGGGTTTTTAACCCGCCTGGCTATAGGAAGGCCAATTTCTTATCCCCAAACCCAATCATTATGCTAAGCCATCCCGGTTTACACTGATGGATTTGACCTCCTAGCAGCGGGGCCGGTTGAAAACCGGCGCCTACCACACCACCATTCCGGCGCGGCCTACCCCGCCTGCGCCGCTGGCGCCCGCTTAGAGGAAGTGGGGAATCACGTGCTTGCCGATCAGCTTGATGCTGTCCATGATGCGGGTGTGTTCCAATCTTCCAGGCTGTAGGAAGCACAGAACCTGGTCGACACCGGCGTCCTGGTACTTCTTCATCACCTCGATGATGGTATCAGGGTTGCCCATGGCGAAAGCGCCCGAGTCCAGATGGTCTTGGGCCACCTTGTTCACCCGTTCCGTCTGGATAGCGTCCACGGCGAACTTGTAGGAGTCTGGAACATCCCGGCCCTGCCAAGGGTTATACAGACGCTCGGCATTCTGGACGAACCACTCGCCCTCGGGACCACCGATCCGCTTGGCTTCCTCATCGTCTTCATTGCAGTAGACGATCACCAAGGCGGCGATCTGGTCATTCACGAAAGAGCCCACGGGGTCAGCATTCTTCAGCGCGGCCCGGTAGGCGGCCACTCGCTCGTCGAGCTGTCCGTAACCGCCCAGGTTGAAGCACAGCACGCCCAGGCCCATCTCGCCGGCGGCGGTGAAGGAGTCTGGTTGGCTGCAGGCCACCCACAGCGGCGGGTGTGGTTTCTGCACCGGCTTGGGGATCACCGAACGCGGAGGGATGTTGAAGAATTCCCCCTGGTGGGAGAATGGGTCTTCGGTCCACATCTTGGGGATCATCCGGATGGCTTCTTGCCACTGTGCCTTGGTCTGCTCCGGGTCAACCTCGAAGCCGTCCATCTCCGTGAGCGTGGTCGAGCGTCCCGTGCCCAAGTCCATGCGCCCGTCGCTGATGATGTCCAGGACCGCGGCCCTTTCGGCGACTCGCACCGGATGGTTGTACTGTTCCGGCAGCAAAGCCACCGCGTGGCCGATGCGGATGCGCTTGGTGCGCTGGGAGATGGCCCCGTACAGGACTTCGGGGGCGGAGCAGTGGGAAAACTCGTTCAGGAAATGGTGTTCGACCGTCCAGAAATAGTCGAACCCAACCTCGTCGCCCAGTTCCGCCTGGGCCATGACCTGGTGGTAGCGGTCGCGCTCGATGCCCGGATAGTGGGGCTCGGGTATCTGAATCTCATACATCATGCCGAATTTCATGGTTGCTTCCTCCCAACGATTAAAGCGCAGCAGTAGCGCGAGAAACCGGGAGCGGTCTCAGGCGCGGAATCTCAGGTTGGGGGAATACTACCACAGCCCCTGAGGCAGGGGCTGAACAGCTACGCCCACCTAGGCTGCACATCCAACGGTATGCCGAAGATGTGTTTGCCCACCTCTTCCCGCACCAGGTCGGGTGTGTTCACGGCGTGGAGGTTGCCCATGCGGACGTCCCGGTAATATCGCTCGAAGTTGCCCGTTTCAAATAATCCGGTGGCGCCCCTAATGGCGAAGAGCCGGTCCACCGCCTTCTGGGAGTTCTCCCTGGCCACCAACCCGGCCATCTCCATGCGGGCGGCATCATTGGGAACGAATTCCCGGCCGGCCAGGGCCTTGGCGGCGATGGCCCGGGCCTCTTGCAACAAAAAGGCCCTTCCCGACTCGATGAGCATCGCGGCGTCGGCCACCGCGAACTGGTTGCCGGGCATTCTGCTCTTGGCGTTGCCGCCAAGGGCCATGCTGCGGGCCTTGCCGAATTCGATGGTCTCGTCCAGAGCAGCCTGGGCCAACCCCGCATCATGCTCGACATCCAGACCCTGGCCTTGGTCGGCACCTTGAGGGCCGCAGGGCCGTTGGGCAGCCATACATCGTGAGGAGCCGGGCGGTTGCTCACGGGCGCCATGTCTTCGGCCACAAACACCTGGTCCAAGAGCACGTCGTTGGACATGGATCCCCGGACCGACATGGCCAGCCAAGTGTCTTCGATGGTCAGTCCCGGCTGGGCCGTGGGCAGCAACATCCAGCGGTTGTGTTCCTTTGGAGGCTCGGACCCATTCCAATCCGGCGGCGGCCCCTGAACCATGGTGCTAAGGAAAATCCAGGTAGATATGTTGGAACCACTCACAAACGGCCAGCGTCCCGAAGCGACGAACCCGCCGGGGGCTGGCTCGGTCTTTCCACCGGGTATGGCAGCGTGGGAGATCAATGCGCCGTTTTGGACCACGTCTTGAATCAGCGGATGGGAGGCCTCGCCCATCATGCCCATTGCCCGGGTGCAGAGGACCGAGTGGTTGCCCATGACCCAAGCGGTTGAAGCGCAGGCGCCTCCGATCAGCTCATATACGGCGTTTTGAGTCACCAGGTCCGCCTCGGTCCCACCAAATTCCTTGGGTATGGCAAGGGTCAAGAGCCCAGCTTCGTGGAGGTCTTGGATATTCTCCACGGGGAGCCGGCGCTGGCGATCGGTCTCAGGGGCCCGCTCTTTGATACCCACGGCCGCCTGCTTCGCTGCACTGACCAGGTCTTCCCTGGGCTCGATCATCGGCGGTAGTCGTTCCTTCTTCGCTACCATCGCTATCGTCTCCAACAGTCAGATAGAACGCCCTAACGCCCCCCTCAGGGGACCAGCATGGCCCTGGTGATGGGAGTCTGGCTCTGGTCCCACTCCGCCTGGACGAAGGCCTCGTTGACCTCGGCCAGCGGGAACGTGTGCGAGACGATCTTGTCGAAGGGAAGAACGTCTTGTTTGCGAACCAGGAAATTCAGCAGTCTGGGCAGCAACTCGGGCTTGTACATGAGTGAACCGATGATGTTCTTGCCTTGGAGCAGCTTGGAGGGGTCGATCGACACCTCCCGGCCCCGGACGATGTCGCCGATCTCGACGAATGTCCCGCCGTTGCTCAGCATGTCAATGCCTTCCGCCAGTAGCTCGGCCCGGCCCACCAGTTCCATCACCACATCAGCGCCGCGGCCATCGGTCAACTCCTTGACCCGCGCCAGCCTGGTCTCCGGGGTGTTGAATTCTTCGATGTTGATGGTGTGGTCGGCACCAAATTCCTCAGCCAATTGCAGGCGGTTCTCCAAGCGGTCTATGACGATCACCCGGTCGGCGCCCATCTCTTTGGCCATGGCGGTGGCGTGGATGCCGAGGCCGCCGGCGCCCTGGATCACCACGTAGTCGCCCTCCCCGGCTTGAGCGCGGATCAGCCCGGTGGTGACCGTGCCCATGGCGCAGTTCACCGGACCCAGAATGTTGTCGTCCAGTTCATCCGGCACCTTGAAGAAGGGGTGGCGGGCCGGCAAGTAGAGGTAATCGGAATAGGTGGCTACGAAATAAGGCCAAACACCGGCGGCGGGATAGTTGCGGTTCATGCACCAGTTGGTGTTGCCCTTCAGGCATTGGCGGCAGTGGTAACAGGGGAAAACGGCTGCGTAGACCACCCGGTCTCCCTTCTTGATGGGCTCCCCGGCGGTGTCCGTCTCGATCCCGTCGCCCAGCACCTCCACGACTCCGGTGCCTTCGTGTCCCATGGCCCGTCCCGTGGGGGGAATGGGCAGGTCCCGCTGGTTCTGGTCGCCCCGCCAGGTGTGGAGGTCCGAACCGCAGACACCTGCTTGCGTCATACGGAGTATGACGGCGCCGGGAGCGGGCTCCGGCACTTCGTACTCTTCAATCACAAAGGGTTTCCCGTATTCCTTGCAGACTACTACTCGGCCTTTCATAGGTCCCTCCTACTTGATGAATCACGCGGTCCCGATGATTGGTTAGCCATTAGATCGAGGCTAAAAAGACGCCGGTAACATACCACAACCCATCGGTAAACGGTACTCGTATTCCTGGGCTTAGCGTTATATTACTGATTGAGGAATGTTTACTAACCATATCTCGATATATACTCTCTGGAATAGCAATACCAGCGTGCGAGCCAATCGCGAAAGAGCACTTATCATTTTAGTTAAGTAGACCATTTTTCAACAAGCGGGCGAAGAAGGTTAGCCGTGGGTCAAAACAAGTCGGGCCGCCGGTTCGCCGCCGCAAGCATGGTCTTGGCCTTGGTGGCATTGGCCGTGGCGCCGGTGGTATTCGGTCCCTTGGGAATCCTGATGGGCATGGTTGCAGTGTCCAAAGGGGAGCGCTACCTGGGAATGTTGGGACTGACGGCCAGCACGGTACTGGCGGTCACAGGGTACTACATCGCGAGAGCGCTGATCGGTTGATGACCTGCCCACAACAACATCATACGGCGAATGTAGGCGCGGGTTTTCAACCCGCCGGTCCGGGTCAGTTTACACATTCCAAAATGACAGTTTACGTCGCACGAAAGCACCGATTCTGGGGTGTCTTGTTTATTAAATCTTGTTTGGTGCATGGCAGGGCGGGTTAAAAACCCGCGCCTACGATGTTGATTCGGCTGCGACGGCCGGTTTTCCGGTTAATGGTAGGGGCACGGTCCCGATGAATCGGGATGCCCCTACGTTCTATCAGCGGGACCACCATGAAACCAACGGTCTGAGTCAGCCCCTAAGCACCATCACCGGACCGGCGATCAGAAATGGGCAACCAACTCTGGATAGGCGGCCAGTATCCAAATACGAACCGTTTTGACACCCCATAATGCCGCTGCTACACTCGCCCCAATCCGCCAGGGGCCTTATCCAAGGCCACATGGGGAGGCTGATTCATGCCCGCTAGAACGGGGCAGCAATACATCGACGGCTTGTCTAAGAATCCTGCCGAGGTCTGGATCAGCGGAGAGAAGGTGGAAGACGTCACCACCCACCCCGCCTTCAAGAACGGCGTGCGCTCTTTGGCCTCCCTCTACGACATGCAGCACAACCCGGCCACCAAAGAGGCAATGACCTTTGCATCGCCGTCTTCCGGTGATCCGGTGGGCTTATCTTTCATCATTCCCAAGACGATCGAAGACCTTGTCAGGCGCCGCGAGATGATGACCCATTGGGCGTGGGAAAGCTGCGGCATGATGGCCCGCACGCCAGATTTTCTCAACAATGCGGTGTCCGGCTGGGCCGGGTCGTCGGACTATTTCATCGACAACCGCCCCGAGTTCAAAGACAACGTTCTCCGCTACCACGAGTTCATCCGCGAGAACGACCTGACCCTGACCCACACCTTGGTGAACCTGCAACGCAGCCGCAATTCGGCGGTCGTCGACAACATCGAAAAGCAGGTGGCCCTGACAGTGGTGAAGGAGACCGATGCCGGCATCGTCGTGCATGGCAGCCGGATCTTGGCCACATTGGGGCCCATCTCCGACGAGATCGCCGTTTACCCCACCCGCACCCACATCCTGGGCAAAGACGCCTGGCGGCAGGCATTCTCCTTCGCCCTGCCCTGCAACACCCCCGGCATGAGGTTCATGTGCCGGGAGAGTCTGGACCTAGGCCGCTCCAGTTTCGACCACCCCTTGGGCGCCAGGTTCGAAGAGATGGACGCCCTGGTCTTCTTCGACAACGTCTTGGTGCCCTGGGAGCGGGTGTTCCTGCTCGGCGACGTGGAGATGTGCAATGCCTACGCCGCGGCCACTCAGTCCACCGCCCACACCGGTCAGCAAGTGGTCAATCGCACGGCCGTGAAGACCGAGTTTATGCTGGGGTTGACGTCGTTGATGGCGGAGACGCTGGGTTCAACAGAGGTGCCCCACGTTCAAGAACGGATCGGCGAGATCGTGGTCTATCTGGAAACATTGAAGGCCTGCGTCAGGGCCGCCGAGGCCGACGCGAAGCTGAACCAATGGGGCGTGATGTGTCCGGCCCAGGGCCCGCTGATCGCCGGGCGCAACCTGTACTCGAGGATGATCTACGCCAGGCTCGCCGAGATCGTGCAGTTGCTGGGCTCCAGCAACCTGATGGCCTTGCCGACCGAGGCCGACTTCGATACCCTGGTGGCGCCGGAATTGGAGCGCTACCTGACCACCGACACCACCGGCGCCAAAGACCGGGTGCGCCTGTTCCATCTGGCCTGGGACGTGGCCTGCAGCGCCTTCGGCGGCAGACAGGTGCTCTACGAGCGGTTCTTCGGCGGAGACCCGGTCCGCAACGCCATGCTCCTATATCAGAGCTACGACAAGACCAACGCCATGGACCGGGTGCAACGGTTCTTAGAACGGGAGGGGTGAACTAGCCTTTTTCCATACATGATTCCATCTTGAAGCTCGCTGCTGCGTCAGCCCTTGGAATTCGGCCGCTGAAAAGGTATAGTATTCGGAATACCAATTAACAATATCCGACGCGGGAACCCCATTTTTTGGGCCCCATGATTGGGGAAGGATTAGGAGGACTGATATGGCAAAACCCAAGAGGATCGGCCACCTGGTGATCAACGTCAAAGACGTGGATGCCTCAACCAAGTTCTACACCGAAGTTCTGGGCTTCGAGATCTCGCTGGAGCGCCCCGGTTTCGGGACCTTCCTCACCTGCGGCTCGATCCACCACGACTTGGCCCTTTTCCAGGCCCCAGAAGGCGCGGCCGAGGTAACAGACGGCGGTCTGGGCCTGAATCACATGGCCATCCAGGTGGAAGACTACGCAGAGCTGACGGACTATTACAACAAGTTGCAGCAGTATTTCGAGAAGTCGGAGCTGCGGACCACCGACCACAGCATGACCAAGAGCATCTACATCAAGGACCCGGACGGCAACGGCATCGAGTTGTTCTGCAACTCCCAGGACACCGCCAAAGATGGCCTGGCCGAGATGCGCAACCCCGACCGCACGAACAAGGAGCTGGTCTTCGACTAGACCGTCTTCCTAGCAGACCCGTCATCAGAAACGGGAAGATAGCAACCGATGTTAGAGAGGGAGAATACTCCCTCTCTAACTGATTTTTGGGCCCCATCGATGATTTAACATCAGACAAAAATCAAGTCCGAGGATTGCGATGATCCAAGCAGCGGCCCTGGACCTGGACGGCACAATCATCGGCCCGGACGAAAAGATATCCCCGGCGGTCCACGAAGCGATCACGCGGCTGGCGGAACGCATCGACGTGTTCATCGCCACCGGACGGGAGCCGGCCGACGTCCTTCGTTATTCCAAAGAGCTGGGTCTGACCACGCCCCAACTCTGTGACGGCGGCGCCAACATCCTGGACCCGGTGCGGTTGGTGTCAACTTGGACCGCTCCATTGGGCCCGGCCAACGCCGAAGCGGTGGTCACTCGACTCCGGGAGATGGGCTCGGCGTTCGTCGCCACCCACGGTAGCGGGACCGCCAGCACGTTTGACGATGTTCCCGATTGGGACCTTATCCGCGTGTCGGCTTTGGACCTGGACGAGGCTACCGCCGACGCCCTGGCCGAAGAGTTCTGCGGCAACAAAGAAATGTATGTGAACAAGGCCGTGCTGCCCTACAACGGACTGTGGGCCATCGACTTCACCTTGGCGGGCGTGGACAAGGCCACAGGAGTCGCCCGGGTGGGTGACACATTGGGAGTGGACCCGGCGAACATGGTGGCAGTGGGAGACAGCTACAACGACCTGCCCATGTTGCAGTCATGCGGCTTCAGCGTCGCCATGGGCAACGCCCCGCCCGAGGTCAAGGCCGCTGCGGATTTCGTGGCGCCTCCAGTCTCGGAAGACGGGTTGGCAGTGGCCATCTTTGAGTACGTGTTGCCACGGATCTGAGCGAAAACAGCCGGGTATTACTAGCGCATCAGGATGTCTCTAGGTGAGCCCAATAATTCCGCTCATGGTGAGCCTGTCGAACCACCGCTGAGGTTAAGCCTGCTCTCCACGGGTGGAGCATGGCTAGTGCGCATCCTTCGACGGGCTCAGGACGAACGGGGGTTGGTCCCTACCCCGGCTTAAACTCTTTTGGCAACCTCCGCTCCAACGACGTACAACCATTCCCCAACGGAAAGGGCGGGTCAGAGACCCGCCCCTACGGTTCTTGCAAGTCAGTCCTAATTACCGCAGCGCCGGTACTACCTCTTTGCAGAAGAGGTCTATCGAGCGGGCGACCTTCTCCCGGGGTATCAGTCCGCCGACGTTGGTCTCGGCGACGATGCCCGATAGTCCCAGCTGCTGGGTGATGGTTTTCAGCTGAGCGATCACGCCGTCGGGGCTGCCGTAGGCCAAGCGGTCACGGATCAGGTCCTGATAGGTGACGGCGGCCAAAGCCTCCCCGCGCTTGGCGCGGTCTTCGTCTGCCGTAGCCCCGGTGTTTGAAGCGGATGCGGCGAAGTTCTGGGCCATGCGCCGGTAAGACCTCATCGTGCTTTCTTCGGCGTCAGCGTAAGCCCCTTCCTGTGTTGCTCCAACAAAGATGGGAATACGTAGGAAGACGTCGCCTTCGCCGGCGTGGCCGGCATCTTTCCAGGCCTTGCGGTAGTCGTCCAGCAGCAGGGCTAAGTCGGGCCGGTCCAGCCCCCTTAGTCCTACAAAGACCGGGTACCCAAGTTTCCCCACTTGGGGAAACGTTTCTTTGGTGGTGGCGGCCATCCGTAGGGGTGGATGAGGGTCTTGATAAGGCTTAGGAATCACACACACGTCGTTGAATGTGTAATGCTTGCCTTCATACGAGAACCGCTCGTTGGTCCAAGCAGCCAAGATGATTTCGAGGTTTTCCTGGAACCGCTCTCGACTCTCGGTGTAGGGGATGTCGTAGCCCTCGTAAGCCCTCATGAACCCGCTGCGGCCAACGCCGAAATCGACCCGTCCGTGGCTGATCTGGTCTAGGGTCGCGATCTCTTCGGCCATCCGCACCGGATGGTTCAGGGGCAGCACGTTGACCGCTACGCCGACCCTAAGCCGCTCCGTCCGGGCGACGATCGCCGCGGATATGATCAGCGGGGCCGAGACCACGGATGGGATTCCCGCTCCCAGACCGTCGAGGGGACTTCGTGGCGCGGCGAAGTGACGCTCCGCCAGCCAGACTCCGTCCAGGCCGCCTTTCTCGGCGGTATCCGACATAGCGAAAGCCTCATCGAAGGCCTCTTCTTGAGAGGTGCCGTATCGGTAGTCGCATTCCATGATCAGGCCGTAGTGCATCTTTCCTCCTAAGGTTGGGTGGTCCGGATAGGCGTCATGCCTGGCCTGGACCAGCTAGTATTTATCGTCTCACCACCCGTTCGTGGTGAGCTCCGTCGAACCATGACCGCACCGCAGCCAGAGTCCTTCGACAGGCTCAGGATGAGCAGATTACCAAAGCGGCTAAGACGTAATTTAGAATCTAATTCCCCTGGGTCTATCCCCAGAGAGCCGCCACTCGGAAGGCCAATTGGGTGTGCGATTCCCTCACGTCTACTATTTCCGCTGGAACGTCGCCCAGGATCCCCAGGGCAATGATCCAGTTCAAGATCTCATGGTCGCCCGACTGTTGCAGTTCTTCGGGCGTGAGCGAGGCCAACTGGCTGCCCTGGCCCTGCCGCACCAACTCAAGATAGCGGCGGTCGGTCTCGAGATCGATGGCGGAACAGTTGAACTTGTGGGCCAGGAAGCTGTGGGACCAACTGGACGAGGCCACCACCGCGACGCGCTCGTCCCTGGTGTCCAGGAACCGGCGGATCGACTGCCCGACCTCGTAACAGCGCCGGGCCGTGGGCCGGGGCGGATAGTCCGGGCCGGCCTCTTCTCCGTAGCAATTCACGAACAGGGGCAACAGCGGAAACTTGCCCTCCGGATCCAGGTAGACCAGGGGATTGATTATGGCGTGGGCCAAGCCCCAGTCCCAGCCCTGCAACGAGCTGGACGAGGCCATGTCGATGCCGTCCCGGATCAGGCTGTTTCGCATGTCCCTGGAAAAATCTTTGGGGCACCGGAAGGTGAATTTCGTGTTTGCGGCCGCATCCCAGATATTATTCTTCCCGCCCACGTTGCGGAAGGGATAACCGTCCACTTCCTCTCCGGTGTAGAGACAGAAAGGTGGCAGGTTGTCCTGCTTGAAATTCTCGGACTGGTCGTCCCCGATCACCATCAGGACATCGGGTTGCCACTCGTGTAGCCGGTCCCGCATCACCCCGAAGGCTTCGACCACTTTCTTCTGGTCCAGCCGGTCTTGGGTCAGGCCGTTGTCATCGCCCAATTCCTCGATCAGTTGGGGCGGCGCTTGGAAGTCTGGGTTCCGGCCGAATATACGCTCCCGGCTCTTGTGCCAGACCTCCGGCGGGGTGAGAATGATGGGTCCGTGGGAACAACCCAGGCCTAACAGTTCAGCCATCCCGGCCTCCGAAATCTACTGGAATGAAGGCGTATTTCCCACCTAATCGGTGAGCGCGCCACGAGCCGGATTGTAGATGCACCCCCCTGGGCTGTCAAACGGCCAAACGGCCGGTACTGCCGGGTTTACTGGGCATGGCTGCTTCCGCGAGGTTTTGATATTCTGGGGTTATAAAAACAACAAGGAACGAAAAGATGACTGGACTTCGGCTTTTGGCTTGCTTCGCCCATCCTGATGATGAGGCCTTTCCCGTGGGGGGATTGCTGGCCCGCAACGTGGCGGAGGGCCGGCGCGTGCGGTTGGTGACCACAACCCTGGGCGAGGAGGGGGAGATACGGCAGGAAGGTTCCGCCACCAGGGAGACCCTGGGCGAGGTCCGGCGCATCGAACTGGCCTGCGCCGTGCGGGCTCTGAGCCTGGAGAGCCACGCGCTGCTGGACTACCGGGACTCCGGCATGGCCGGCTGGGAGTCAAACGACCACCCTCGGGCCTACATCAACGCACCGGACGACTTGATAGTGGAGCGGTTCGTGCGGGAGATCAGGGAGTTCAGACCGCAGGTGATGCTCACCTTCGAGCCGGGCGGACTCTACGGCCACCCCGACCACATCGCGGTGTCCAAGCACACGACCACCGCCTTCGATCTGGCCTCGGACCCGGCCGCGTTTCCAGACCAGATATCGGCAGGCCTGGAACCTTATACGCCCCAACGCCTATTCTACAGCGCCCGTCCCCGGGGGTTCCGGCTGGAATGGGCCAAACGATTGCGTGCCGCCGGGGAGGATTTCCCTCTGCCGACGCCGGATCAACTGGACCACGGAGTCCCGCCAGAGGACATCCACCTGGAGTTGGACGTTTCAGACCAACTTGAGACCAAGATGGCCTGCATCATCTGTCACCGCACCCAGGTGGCGCCGTCGTGGCCCTACCACCGGGTGCCCAGGGACGTTGCCGCGTGGGTCCTAGGACGGGAGTACTACATCCGCGCCCGGCCACAGGTGGCCTCAGGGGAGACCGTCCCCGACGACATTTTTGACTGGGTCATACCGGACTGACGCATGTTGCTGGGAATAGGTATCGAGGCGTTCCGTTAAAGGTTTGGGTTATCGCGAAGTACCTGGTGTCCAAGCGCGTAGGCGGTAGCGTCGGCCCGACCTCGCGCACTGATTTTTCCGTAGATGTTTGTAATATGTCTTTCCACCGTCCGCGTACTTAACACCAGTTCTGTCCCAATCTCCCGGTTGCTCAAACCCGTCGCAATCAGGCGCAGAACTTCCACTTCTCTTTTAGTCAGTCCATCAGGATAAGCCGGCTCGGGTCCAAGTTGCCTCGTGGCGAGCTCCTGGAGCACTCGTACCCGCTCGGTCAGTGGACGCATCCCCAATTCGCCGGAGATGGCCAAAGCCTCATCCAGTAGAGAATTGACATTACTACGGTCGCCCACCGTTCGACCTAAGCTTTTCGGAGAATGGAGCAACGTATCCGCGTAGTCATAGCAAGCCCAGGCATGCTCCGGCTGGAAGCGGGCCATGCGGCAGAACGCTAGGGCATCTTCAAAGTGTGCCGTCGCCTGGTCCAGATCACCCATGGTGCGAGCCAGAAGGCCCAAAACCCGGTCGCCAACAATATTTAGGAATATCTTTGCACGAACGGCGATGCTCAGGCTGACATACTGCTCTCTGGCCATGTCCACATCCTCCCGGTGAACGGCGATCAAAGCCAGACCCAGCCCGGCGAGCCTGGACAAAAACGGCGTGGCGATTTTCGTAGAAAGCACTGTCTCCGCCGCGCCTTCAGCGATGTATAGCTGGTCTACCGCGCCGGAGATACGGGCCACAACCGGAATCAATAGCGCGGCTGATCCGTGGTCATATCTGGGTCCGGTAGTTGACAGGCGCAAGTTCTCCACCAGTGCTTCCAAGTACCTGTCACCATTGTCGTTGTCTCCGTTCTCGTACTAAAGTTGCATTCTGGTGCCAATTAGTCGCGTGTCCGACGGCGAAACCGACAGCGCTCGCTGGTTGAAGTCTTTGGCAGATTCAAGGTCGCCCACGCAGGCGGCTGCCCTTTCGTTGAGCCAAAGAGTAGCGGACAAAAAAATAGCGGAAACGCAAGTTCTCGGCCGCCGCGAGCGCAACTCTCGCGTGATGCCGTGCTTCCTTGGACTGTCCTTGGTTTAACAGAGCCATTCCAACCCAAAGCCTGGCGCGTGCTTCCGACGTCTGGTCCGGACCTGCCGGATGAAAGTCTTGGTCTCTTGTGTTGAGGTCTCTGCTACTTGGGCTTGACCGGTGTTGTCTTGGGACACTTTCG
>Ga0208570_1000058_pt1 | contig 59710 bp, 53 predicted proteins | sample DeeseametaMP1202_FD_184192 | JGI IMG/M metagenome (GOLD analysis project Ga0208570, IMG submission 184192) | Marine microbial communities from the Deep Indian Ocean - MP1202 (SPAdes) | ecosystem: Environmental > Aquatic > Marine > Oceanic | place: South Indian Ocean | collected 2011-03-08
TATCAGTGAAATCCTGCGCGACGTGGCCAATGGCTATGACGACAATAAGCCCCGCCCGACCCTCTCAAATGATTTGATGCGCCTGCTGAGGAACCTGTTTGATCATGGCATCAAACTGGACGTCACCAGGTTCAATCCAGCCTCGCCATTCCGTCCCAGGGACGCCGGAGGGGAGGAGAAGGCCGCCAACTACCCAATGAATGAAGACGAAGTCACCGAGTTCTTTACGAAACTCCGGGTGATTCCGGCGCAGTTCAGTCGAGAGAACTACCTGGCTTGTGCGTTGCTGATAGCGGCTTGTACGAGAAAGATGGAGCTTTTGGCAGCGCCTTGGTCGGAATTCGATCTTGGGAACCGTATCTGGTACCTGCCCGAGGACAGGACCAAAAAGAGAAGGGCCATCGATATCCCGTTGGCGGAGCCCGCCGTGGAATGGCTGAATGAGCTGAAGGTACGTTCCTGCGGTAGTGATTGGGTGTTTCCAGCTCGCAGGATCAGTAAAAAGGCACGGACTCCGCATGTGTGTGAAAACACGCTGAACCATGCGCTCAAGAAGCTCTTTGAGAAAAAACTCTTCTCATTCGACAAGCGCCGCGTCCACGATCTACGGGGTACGGCCAGAACCAAGCTGGGAAAACTCGGCTTTGATGACAATCTGGCCCAACGCTGCCTGAATCAGCTGCCCGGGAACAGAACGGACCGGGTTTATAACAAGCATGCGTATTTTGAAGAACGAAGAGAGGCTCACGAGGCGCTCTGCGAATGGTTAGCGCCCATCGTGAGAGGTGAAGTTAGTTCTGGAGAGTAGAAGGGGCCAAATCAAGCCCCTTGCTGTTCGATCCAAGCCAACAGATCCGATAGTCGCCACGCCACCGAGTTGCAGCCCAACTTGAGCCGTGCCGGAGCCACTCGCTTTCTTTCCAAGGTCCACCACTGAGTTCGACTGACGCCGGTAATTGCGCGGCGATCCCCCTCCCGGACCAGTCGCTCACACTGTCCAGAACGAGCCAGAAGCTTGGTGCGCACCTCTTCCGAAGGCGGACTGAAGGTTTTATCAATCATCCCCCTCTACCTCCGAATCACCAGTGGGAATAGTGGGAAACTGGGATAGTCCATCCCCATCCGGTAGCGCTTCCCAATACGCCTTGATGCGATCAGGCCACAGGGCGAAAAAACGCTCCGATCGATCCCGCAGCTTGATTTTCATGGTGCCACGGCTCTGCTCATTAGTTTCCATGAAATCTCTCTGGATAAGCGGCTCAATTTCCCGAGTGTATCGACTACGAAGGCCAAGCTCCTTGATCAGAGTATTTTTGGGTATAAGCCACTGCGTCTCACCGGCCACTTTGCGTCGCAAACCAATTGCTCTTCCGTAATCCCCCCGCTCTATGTCAACGAGGCGGTGATTCCATTTGTAAATCGCATCGCGAAGGCGAGCCAAAATGCGGTGCTCCTCCGAATTGAAGATGTGACCTCGGCTCCGAAGCCAGGCTCCAACTGCTTGGTGTACCGCTCGAACTGACTCCGCTTCCGACCAGGGGAGTAGGTAGTTCCGGCAGGCTAGGCACAGAGCAGCGGTGATCAGTGCGAACCGCCTGATCACCCGGAGGACTTGCGAAGCCATATGAGAGGTCTTCCATTGGTCCGTCAACCGGGCGACCTCATTCTGGATATAGCCGGGCAAGTCATCCACATCTTCTGTGAGACGCTCAAGCCAGTGCCGGAACAGCGTGCCATGGTAGTGCCTGGTGCGGCTTTTCAACGCGTCCACGAACTCTTGGGGGCTGCTGAAGCCATGCACCTCGTTAAAGGCTCCAAATTTTCCAAAAACGGGGATCTCGACAAGACGGTTCTCTTGGCCGGCTTTAACCGACTTTCCTATATCCTGAAACACTTCCGACAGCCATACCTCACCAGTACTTAACGCCAGCGTTCGCCAGTGCGTTTGTTCAGCAAGATCCCCTGAGATATTCGCACGCAGCTTACTGGCACCGGTCATTATGTGATACGTCGCCACATCGACATCTTCCGGCCGAGCCAGGCCAATCTCGTCCAACGCTAACAACATGTCGTTGTGCTCAGCAGCGACGGCTGCCAAGCCATTGGCAGTCGCTACCCAGTTCCTCACGAACGTTGGTGCTCCACAAACACTCGCGGCCACCTGCAGCAACGTCGTTTTCCCGGTGGAGCTATTACCAACCAAGTGAAAGGCCCCATTTTCAAGCTCCGCATGCTTTAGCAGGGGCGCCGCGAGTGCCACCCCGACGCTGAGGATCGCCAGCGGGTTGCCGCCACAGAGCTTCCCCACTTGATTCTGCCAGTCTTGAAGAGACCCGCTTTCCTGGAGCAACGGTGAGGTCGATAGCTGCCCTACAAAGTGGTGCTGCTCATCCGCCTGACCTGCCGTCCAGCTGCTCGTCGCGAAAATAGGCCCATGCCAGCCGCTGCGGTCGACGGTTGTGGCCGGAGGCGCCTTTGCCATTTCCTCCAGCAAATACCGCTGCAGTCGTGTCCAGCTAATATTGCCGGGTTCGAGGGGATAGCCGGTGTCCACCAACAGCTCTCGTATCTGACGAGCGTTATCACCGTTCAGAGTCCTTGCATACACCACCTCGCGCAGCAGGACGTTGTCCATATTTTTCCACTGCAGCAGCGCGCCGTGGCCGTGTTTTTTATTGGAGAGGCGGGTTCGGGCAACAACCTCTATCCACCCGCCAACCCTCTGCCACTCTTCAGAGCTGTAGCAGTACAGCCCTGAGTCTCTCAATTGATATTTCATTCGCGCCTCCGTCACAGCCGGTCCAGCCAGTCACGAACATCCTGAATCCGGAACCTGACGGCCCTTCCTTGCGGGCTTGGCTTTATGGGGGCAGGGAAACGACCGGCTTTCACGTACCGTCGAAGCGTGGCTTGCGAAAGCTGGGTGACGGCGCAAACCTCTTCATAGGTGAGCAAACGCTCATTCGTCTCGTTGAAATACTGTCGTTGCATAATCCACTCCTGATTCGTTGTTTAACGGACAGGAGTGATTATGAATAGTCCTGAATTCACACCAGAACCGTGGAATTGGCCAATTTGGGCGAAAAGAGAAAAAGATATTAAAGTGCTGAATTTAAAGGATAAATTTTAGGGTTTAGGCGCTTTCTATGTGGCGGCCATCGGTTTTTGGACAAATTCTGGCGAAAATGTGAACAGTCTCCGCTAGCCGCCATCATCACGGCATCATTTCATGAAGCGGTAACTCCCGCTGACTTTCACATGTGAAAGTCAATGCTGGACGTGATCAAAACAGCCTCTCAAAAAGCCTTGTCGAGACCCTGTTATTTCACGGGACGTGCCCGCATCACACCGGGGCTCCAAAAGGTCCCTTCCAAGCCCCTTGTAAGTGCCCCGAGGAAGTAACGCCACCGGATACCGGTGTTGTCACTGAGGTGGGAAGCCAGGGTCCCAAATAAATGATGGAGTGCGGACCCTTCAGCCCATGCGAGCTATTTCATGGCGCGTGGGAGCGCAGCGGTAAAGTCCCAAATCAGGTAGTCACGTGGACAGGAATTGTAAAGGTCCCATGGCTTGGAGGAAGGAATCTGCCTCCAACCCCGTCTTTTCGTCCGAAAAAGGCAAAAGCGCATGGCAGCTCCAAGCACTCAGCTGCTTACGATTGTTGGCAAATCCATAGCGAGGAGCCAGCCATGAGCAAACGAATGACTCACCAGGAAATCTGCGAAGAGTGGGAGGCGGTCAGCCGAGCCCAAAACGTGGACCATCGTCGCGGCACCGAAGCCGCCATCAAGCAATGCCGGCAATTTCTGGCCGCAATTCATCAACAAGCAAACGTGGAGCAAACCAGGTACCGCTATCTGGCGCAGCGTCTCTGTGACCACTTCTGGTCACACAACGTCGCGCACCGTACCGATAAGACACCCGGATATCCCGGGCATTTCGGCTGCCGCGTCCGACTCCGGAAAAGAAAGCTGGAGTTGTCCTGGTACTACAACCGCTTTGTCCCGAAGAAGAGCGGCGAGGGCCGATCAGTGTTCAGTGAGTACATCCGCAAAGAAGGTCGGTTCCGCTATCACAAACCAGCCTTCACGCGGGCCCAGGACTGGGAGCAACCGCTCATCATGGAAACTGAGGCCGGCTTAGAAATGTTGCGAAGGCTCAATGCCAACCAGGCGGAGCTTTGTCGAATCGTGCGGAAAAGCGAGCGCCTTCTGAAAGACCTGGAGGAGCACCTCGGTGGACTGAAAGAGGCTACCAGCGGGAGTTCAAGCCGCTCCAGCGAGGAGGGGTGAGGGCTGTTGGCGATAAAAGTCTTGCAGCTCACACCGCAGGTCTTGATTGTGTGGGGCTATTGATGGGGTCGCCCAGATTTCACATGGCTATATGTGCCGTTCTTTGCTGGTCTATCCGGGTCAAATCGGTTGAATGCGGCGTGGCACCTCTATATATTGATCAGTCAATCTAGTGTAGGGCTGCTCCGCCCACGAAACCATGCCGCCTCAGATGAGGGGGCAACACCATCGCCCATAGGAAGCGAAAACATGGCCGAGATGGAAGATCGCTGGTTATCCGTAGACGAAATTGGCAAGCATCTCGGTGTCAGCAATGACACCGTGTACCGCTGGATCGACAAGCACTCAATGCCTGCCCACCGCATGGGGCGATTTTGGAAGTTCAAAAAAGTCGAAGTGGATGAGTGGGTCAAGGGCGGTGGAGCCGCCGAAACGAGCAAGGGTGAGCGTTCCGAATGACCCAAGGCCGGTATCGCATCTCCTTTACGTCCGGCAGTCTCTATCACCGCGAATCGGTGAGGCTGGCCGAACTGTACCTGCCGCTCCGTGACTGGGATGAGGTGCGTGCTCAAGCGCTGCATGACAACCTGCTCCAGGCCAGAACGGAAAGCACGGCAAAGCGCACCTGTAGAGAGGCGATTGCACGCCTGAAGACGTTGGGCGAAAGCGAACTCACTTTCCTGGCCGAGGCAAACCACCAGGATCAGGCGCACCTCCTCTGGGTTGCGGTGTGCCGCCTGTACCGCTTTATCGCAGACTTTGCAGTGGAGGTACTCCACGAACGGTTTGTAGCGATGAAGCTGGATCTCAGTTTTGAGGATTTCGATGCCTTCTATAACCGTAAATCGGAATGGCATGACGAACTGGATAATGCCAGCGCCTCAACGCGCGATAAATTGCGGCAGGTCCTGTTCAGAATGATGCGGGAGGCAGGGTTGTTAGCTAAAGACAAAACCATAAACGCAATACTGCTAAGCCCCAGGCTGGTTGAGTTGCTGCGTCAGAACAATCCTGACGAGTTTTTCTACTTCCCAGTCTATGAATCCGATATCAGGGGGATGTCAGCTTGAGAAAGGACATTGCCAAAATGCCGATGCAGGAGCGACTACAGCACCTGTTCAGCGTGGTTTCCGGCCAGCGATTCCTGAACAAACAGGGACTGGGTAATGAAGTGCCTTTCTTCATCTGCCCCTACCGGCCTGAAGAAGCGGTCGAGATGGAGCGTCTTCAGCGGCAGTTGGTTAACCGGCTGGAGCAGGCGGGCATCCGGATCCTGAGTATCAATCTGTACGACCTGGCCGTCGATATTTTGAAAGAAAGAGACATCTGGGAGCAGGCGTTGGAGCTCGAGCCCACGGTCTCAAAGGATCAGCTGAAAGAACTGCTACAGGGAGTGCTGGACCCGGAAGCCCATTTGGTGCCCGCTATTGCGGCAAAACTGCAGTCCGTTGAGTTCGACGTGCTGTTTCTCTCAGGGGTGGGCGAGGTCTTCCCCTACATACGCTCCCACAACGTGCTCAACAACTTGCAGAGCACCGCCAAAGACCAGCCAACGGTGATGTTCTTCCCGGGCTCCTATACACACTCGCTGGAAACCGGTGCATCGTTGGATCTGTTCGGCAGGTTGCATGACGACAAGTACTACCGTGCGTTCAACATCTTTCATTACGAAGCCTGAGCGGACGATACGATTCGAGGCGTAATCATTAAGGGAAAGTACAATGACATTGAAGAATATTTTTCTAAAGCCCGTTGACCGTCCCATTGAAGGCGTTATCAAAGCCGACGATGAAGCCAGTCTTCGCCTCGAAATTGAAGAATACGTACTGACCAACGAAGTCGAGAAGCGTCTCGAAGAGTTCCTGGACGCCTACAATAACTACGAAGGGGCGAACGGGGTCTGGGTATCCGGCTTCTTCGGGTCCGGTAAGTCTCACCTGCTCAAAATGCTGGCCCTTCTGCTTGAAAACCGGGAGATGGACGGTGCTACGACACTGGATCTGTTCCTTCCCAAGTGCAGCGAGAATGAAATTCTCCGGGGCGACCTGAAACGAGCTGTCTCAATTCCGGCGAGGAGCATTCTGTTCAACATCGATCAGAAAGCCGATGTCATCAGCAAAACACAAATCGATGCGCTTCTGGCCGTGTTCGTTAAAGTCTTTGACGAAATGTGCGGCTACTACGGCAAACAAGGGCACATCGCCCAGTTTGAGCGCGATCTGGACGGCCGTGGCTTGTACGAACAGTTCAAAGCCGAGTACGAGGCCATCGCCGGCCGCCCCTGGCAGAAAGGCCGGGAGCAAGCCCTTCTGGAAGGCCCGAATATCGCCAAAGCCTACGCCGTTGTGACCGGTGGCGACCCGCAGTCGGCAGCGGGCATTCTGGACAAGTACCGCAGCGAATACCGCGTTTCAATTGAAGACTTCGCGGACAATGTGAATGCCTATATCGAGAAGCAGGCAAAAGAGGGTGGCCACAAAGAGTTCCGCCTGAACTTCTTTGTGGACGAGGTCGGCCAGTACATTGCCGACAACACCAAGCTGATGACCAACCTGCAAACCATTGCCGAGAGCCTCGCCACCAAGTGTCGGGGTCGGGCCTGGATTATCGTCACCGCCCAGGAAGAGATGAAAAACGTGGTGGGCGAAATGGGCAAGCAGCAAGGCAACGATTTCTCGAAAATTCAGGCACGGTTCAATAACCGCATGAAGCTGTCCAGCGCGGACGTGGCAGAGGTTATCCAGAAGCGCTTGCTGACCAAGACCGAAGAGGGCGTCAATCAGCTGTCGGACGTTTATCACGCGCAGGCAAACAACTTCAAAACGCTCTTTGACTTTGCCGATGGATCGGCCACCTACCGGAACTTCCGGGACAGGGACCACTTCATCCACAGCTATCCTTTCGTTCCCTACCAGTTCGCGCTGTTCCAGTCTGCGATTCAGAACCTGTCGCAGCACAACGCCTTCGAGGGCAAGCACAGTTCCGTCGGTGAGCGCTCCATGCTGGGGGTTTTCCAGCAGGTGGCCATCCACATCGGCAACCATGAGGTGGGCCAACTGGCCACCTTTGACCTGATGTTTGAAGGCATCCGCTCTGCACTGAAATCACAGATACAGCGGGCGATTATTCAGGCCGAGAACCACCTCGATAATGCCTTCGCCATTCGTCTTCTGAAGGCCCTGTTTCTGGTCAAATACGTCAAGGAATTCAAGCCCACGGTGCGCAACCTCTGTGTGCTGATGCTGGATGCCTTCGATCAGGATCTTCCGGCACTTCGCACCAAGGTCGAGGAAGCCCTGAGCCTTCTGGAGCAACAGACCTACATACAGCGCAACGGCGACCAGTATGAGTACCTGACGGACGAGGAAAAGGACGTTGAGCAGGAGATCAAGAACACAGAGGTTGAGTCATCGGACGTTGCGGACGAACTGGAAAAGATCGTTTTCGACTTTGTCATCAAGCAGCGCAAGATCCGCTATGACGCCGGCTCCTCCCAAAATCAGGGGCAGGACTACTCCTATTCACGCAAACTGGATGATCGTCTGCATGGGCGTGAATACGAACTCTCGATCAATGTCATTAGCCCGTTCCACGAGCATACTGACAACGAGCAGATGCTACGTACAGCCTCGACCTACAAGGCGGACGAGCTGTTCGTGCTCATGCCGTCGGACGAGCGCCTGGTGCGCGATCTGCTCATGTTCAAGCGCACCGAGAAGTACATCAAACAGAATATCTCTGTTACCCAGCAGGAAGCCGTCAAAAGGATCTTGAATGATAAAGGCTTCCAGAACCGTGAGCGCGAGGCCAGGCTCCGGCAACAGGTTCAGACTCTCATTGGCAAATCCAGGTTGCTCATTGGCGGCGCCGATGTGGAAGTGGCGAATGAGGATCCCCAGGCCCGCATTATTCGGGGCTTCCATGAGCTGATTTCACGGGCTTACCCCAACCTCCGCATGTTGCGCGGCGTTTCTTACACGGAAAGCGACATCAGCAATTGCCTCAACCGTACAGACGATGGCCTTTTCGGTAACGACGCCACGGCCTTGGCGGAATCTGAGCAGGAAGTGCTGGCGTTCATTCAGAGCAACAACCGGGGCGGTGTCCGCACCACCCTCAAGGGCTTGCTGGAAAAATTCGAACGCAAACCCTACGGCTGGTATTACGCCGCGATTCTCTGCACCCTGGCCAACCTGTGTGCCCGTGGCAAGGTGGAGGTTCGTCTCGACGGTAACATCCTGGAGGACAGCGAGCTGGAGCGCGCCCTGCGCAACTCTCACGGCCAAGGCAACGTGGTGCTGGAACCACAGATTGAGTTCACCGCCTCTCAGGTCCGAGCCCTCAAGTCGTTCTACGAGGACTTCTTCGACAGCCCGCCCCGCAGCAGCGAAGCCAAAGCCCTGGGTAAAGAGGCTGGCGAAGCCTTCCAGGACATGTACCACGACCTGGATCGGCGGATACCGCAGGTCGACCAGTACCCGTTTCTCAATGCCTTGAAACCTGCCCTGGAGACGCTGAAAGAGGTCGCCGGAAAGCCCTATACCTGGCACTTGACGGAATTGGGCAAGCAGGAAGACCAGCTGCTGGACCTGAAAGAGGATGTCATCGACCCCATCCGCAAGTTTATGGGCGGTTCACAAAAAGACATCTACAACCAGGCTCGGTCCTTCCTGCAGAGCCAGGAGCCCAACTTCATTTATGTGTCTGGGGACGAGATCGAGCAGATCCGCACCATCCTGAACGACCCCAACTGCTACAAAGGGAATCGCATTCAGCAGCTCAAGGGCCAACTGGATAGCCTGCAGGAGCGCATCGACGAGAAAGTGAAGCAAACCCGAGCTCAGGCAGAAACCTCCCTGAAGACCATGCAGGAACGCATGCAAAGCATGGACGAATATCAGTCCCTGCCGGAGCCACGCCAGGATGAGCTCAACAAGCCGTTCCGGGATCTAGTCGATTACATTGGGCAGGAGCGCCTGATTGCCGTGATCAAGGACCGGACCCGGTACTTTGAAGAAGAGGGCTACCAGAAGCTGCTGGGCAAAATGGTGGCGCTGGCCAATCAGAAATCAGCACCGGCAGAGGGCCCCAATCAGCCCCCAGGTAGCAAGAGTGAAGATCAGAATGACGGGGGGGCTCACGAGGTCAAGGAATCACCCGCCGACTACGTTCACACCCGCAACCTCCGTGTCACGTTCGACAAGGCCTGGTTGGCCAACGAGGGTGACGTGGACCGGTACCTGAATGCCCTGCGCGAGGCCCTGCTGGCTGAAGTCCAGAAAGGCCGCAAGGTTCAGATCTAAGCATGCCGAACCGTCTAATCGGTCGAACTTGGGGATAGCCATGCACCAAGCCGAACAGGAAATCCAGACGCTCATTCGCGGCGGCGAGAGCCTCGCCGTCGAGTTCAAGAGCGACGTCAAAAGCCTGCCGGACCGGGATCTGGTAGCTGCGGTAGTGGCCCTGGCCAACACCGAAGGCGGAGACCTGTTCCTGGGCGTTGAAGACGATGGCACCCCGACTGGGCTGCATGCCAATCACCGCAACCTCGCTGGCCTGCCCGCGCTGATTGCCAACAAGACCATTCCCTCACTGGCCGTGCGCGTTGAGGCCCTTGAGCTGGAAGGGCAACCTATTGCCAGAATCCAGGTGCCCAAATCCCGGCAGCTGGTGTCCACCTCGGATGGCCTGCTGCAACGTCGGCGCCTGAGAATGGACGGCACTCCGGAGGCCGTGCCCTTCTACCCCCATGAGTTTGTTCAGCGCCAGTCCAGCCTGGGGGTAACGGACCCCTCTGCCTTGCCGTTGGAAAATCTCGCGGTTGAGGACCTGGACCCGATTCAGCGCATCCGCATCCGCAACGCCATCAAGAAATACGGTGGCGACCAGAGCCTGATGCCCCTGGCGGATGAGGAGCTGGACGGCGCCCTGGGGCTGACTGTGAGCGTGGGAGGCATGCGCCGCCCCACGGTTGCGGGCCTGTTGCTGCTGGGGAACGAAATGCAGCTCCGGCAACATCTGCCCTCCCACGAGGTAGCCTTCCAGGTGCTGCGCGGTACCGATGTGCTGGTCAACGAGTTCTACCGCAAACCGCTGCTGGAGACCTTTGAAGAGGTCGAGGTGCTGTTCCGCGCTCGGGTGGAGGAAGAGGAGATTCAGGTCGGACTGTTTCGCGTGCCCATCCCCAACTTCGACCGCCGGGCCTTTCGGGAAGCCTTCGTAAACGCCCTGGTTCATCGCGATTACAGTGCCCTGGGCGCCGTGCACGTCAAACTGGACGATGACGGCCTGAGCATCAGCAACCCCGGTGGGTTTGTGGAAGGCGTCAACCTGGACAACCTGCTGGTGGCCGATCCACGCTCCCGTAACCCATTGCTGGCCGACATTATCAAGCGCATCGGCCTGGCCGAACGCACGGGCCGGGGCATCGACCGGATCTTCGAGGGCATGCTCCGCTATGGGCGTACCGCTCCCGACTACTCCATGTCGTCCGCTCACACCGTTTCCGTGCGCATGAGCGCAGCGGACGCGGACGCGGAATTCCTGCGCATGATCGTCGAGCGCGAGGAACAGACCGGCGCCGTCATGCCCATCGACAGTCTGATTATCCTGTCCCGGCTGCGCAATGAGCGGCGCTTAAGAACGGCGGACCTGGCCAAATCCGTGCAAAAGCCCGAAACCGTGGTCCGGGGCACCCTGGAGAAACTGGTGGAAGCCGGCATGGTGGAAGCCCACGGCACCGGCAAGGGCCGCACCTACACCCTGAGCGCCAAGGTGTACCGGGGGGCGGGACAGAAGGCGGCCTACGTTCGCCAGGCGGGGTTCGATGCCATCCAGCAGGAGCAAATGGTGCTTAATTTCATCGATACCCACGGCAGCATCAAACGAGCGGATGCCGCTGATCTGTGCCATATCAGCCCTTTCCAGGCCACTCGGCTGCTCAACCGCTTGAAAGACAAGGGCGTGATACGCCCGGTAGGCCAGGGGAAGGGGACCCGATATGAGCGAAGCTGATAAAATACGTGCGGCGCACGAAAAATACGAGCGAATACGTGCGCCGCGCGTATTCTTGCGTGCAAGTGAGGGCAGTAGCCGACCGGGTGCTGGGTCAGGGGAAAGTGAACAATCGGGAAGTAATGATGATAGACCGGCTTGAACTCAAAAACTTTACGTCATTCGGTGATCTGGACATAGATTTCTCGCCCAAGATCAACGTGATCATTGGCGAAAACGGTACCGGAAAAACACACTTGCTCAAGGCGGCCTACGGGCTTTGTGCTGGCGCATCGTTTTTCAAGAGCACGCCGGATCTCGGTAAAGCCGAGCTCGAAGCGGCCTTAACTGCCAAGTTCTTACGCCTGTTCATGCCGCTGGATGACAAGCTCGGGAAGATGCACCTTCACGGGGCCAGGGAACACGCGAGTTTAACCGCGCAGTTTGCAGAGGGGCAGAAGGTCAACGCGACCTTTTTCAACAACTCCTCTGAGCTTTCAATCAAGGATTCGCACAGCTACGCCAAGTACCGGGCTGAGCCAGTGTTCATCCCAACCAAAGAAGTGCTCTCTCTGGTCAAGGGTATGGCCGACGAAACACACGATCAGAAGACGGTTGAGCTGATATTCGATGATGGCTACGTCGATCTTGCCAAGGCCCTGACCAAATCCAGTGATGAAGACCTGGACGTGCGAATCAACCAAGATCCGAGGCTGAGTTCGATCGTTCCGCAATTGGTCAGCCTGATTGGTGGGCGCTACCAGTGGGAAAACGGTGGCTTCTGTTTCCAGCCAGGTGAATATCGGGAAAAGCCCTCTCCTAAACGAACCAATTCCAAGTCCGCCCAAGCGTATCAGGACTCCACAGTGACGGAGTTCGTCGCAGAAAGCGGTCGTCAGTACTCCAGCAGCATGACGGCGGAAGGCTTTAGGAAGATTGGTATTCTGCACAGGTTGCTAAGTAACGGTGTGCTGTCTCCTGGTTCCAGTGGCCCCCTGTTCTGGGACGAACCGGAATCCAATATGAACCCCAAGCTGATGAAACAGCTCGTGCAGGTACTCTTGGAGCTTTCTCGAAACGGTCAGCAAGTTATTATCGGAACGCATGACTATGTCTTATTGAAGTGGCTGGACCTGCTTTCTGATAAAGGGGCGGGGGATCACGTGCGCTATCACTCTTTATACCGCAAAGAGGGTGATGGCGAAGTTTATATTGAAACGACTGATGAATACGACGGGGTTAGCAAGTCTGCTATTTCAAATGCTTTTGCTGAACTCTATGACGCAGATGTAAAAAGGGCTTTGGGGTAGTTTGAATGGCAGCTTACAAAGCAGAGAAAAATGCTGATCTTGAGTTCAATTTCCCGGAAGGGCTTGAATGGAACGAGCTGGATAGGCAGGGCGTTAAACTTCCTGTTCGCATGAAGTTTGTTGATCTTGTAATCGAGCGTGAGCGGGACATCCTCCTTATTGAAATAAAAGATCCTTCGCATTCGAAAAGCCCTGATGAGAACAGAAATCAATATCTCAAAAGCCTTTCGGACAACTCAATCTTGACGCAAGAGCTAACTCCAAAGGCTCGAGATTCTTACCTTTATCTTCATCTGATGGAAAAAGATGAGAAGCCTTTCAAATACATTGTCCTGATAGGCCTGGATGCCTTCGACTCAGAGAAACAAAAAGCAGTCTTGGCTGGATTCAAAGACCGGCTGATGGCAGACATTCGCTGTGAATCGTTTGAGGCGTGGAAACGAAAGTACATATCTGATTGTGTCGTATTATCGGTTGATGCCTGGAATAAAACATTTCCAGATTGGCCTGTATCACGCATAGCCGATGCACAAGCTTGAGGATAGTAATCGTGGAAACTGGAAAGCTAAAAAAGTTTGCCCAATTCGCTCGCCGTAGCCTCCTCGAACAGGTTACCGCCAAGCTCAAACTGGTATTGGCCGACGAGAGTCCCGCCCGGCGAGAAAGGCCACAGGCGATTAAAAAGCTTGAAGAGGCGGTAACCGGCCAAGGCAAAAAGCAGGTTATCGAGCGGGTGGCCTACATCTGGTTCAACCGATTCTGCGCCCTGCGTTTCATGGACGTGAATCGTTACAACCGCATTGGCATTGTTTCCCCTGCTGAGGGGCAGTTTCAGCCCGAGATCCTGGCGGATGCCAAGATGGGTCATATCGATGAAGAAATGGTGTCGGAGTCAACCCGTCAAAAGATCTTCGCTCTGCTGGACGGCAAAACACCCAGTCAGGATCCGCAGGGGGAAGCCTATCGCCTACTGGTCGTAGCTGCCTGTAACTACTGGTACAGCGCAATGCCGTTCTTGTTCGAGCGTATTGACGACTACACCGAGCTTTTGATGCCGGATGATCTGCTCTCAGGCAACTCAATCCTGGCCTATACCCGCGAGGCCATGACGCCGGATGCCTGCCAGGATGTTGAGGTTATCGGCTGGTTATACCAGTTCTATATCTCCGAAAAAAAGGACGAAGTTTTTGACGGCCTAAAGAAAAGCACGAAAATTACGCCCGAGAATATTCCTGCCGCCACCCAGCTCTTCACTCCTCATTGGATTGTGCGTTACTTGGTAGAGAATTCTCTTGGTCGCCTCTGGATGCTCAATCGCCCGAGATCCGATCTGATTAATAAAATGGATTATTATATTCAACCAGAAGAGTTGGAGGTTGACTTCCTGCACATTGACAAGCCGGAAGAGATCAAGATTTGCGACCCTGCCTGTGGCTCAGGGCATATGCTGACTTATGCCTACGATTTGCTTTATGCCATTTATGAAGAAGAAGGATACGAGCCTGCCGATATTCCTGGAAAGATTCTGACTCATAACCTTTACGGTATTGAGATCGATGAGCGTGCGGGGGAATTGGCTAGCTTTTCGCTTGTCATGAAAGCAGCTTCTGGGAACCCCAGTGAACGTAAAAGCAACCATCGTCGATTTTTCCGGAAGCCGATACAGCCAAACATTTGCGTACTGGAGAAAATCCGTTTTGGCACTGATGAAATCAAGGAATACATGGAGTTTGTCGGGCAGGATCTTTTTACCACACCTCTGCAAGCCACCCTTGGGCAGTTTGAAGAAGCAGATAACTTAGGTTCTTTAATTCGTCCGAATATGACGAATATTAACGATGTATTGAAGACGCTGGAGTCCACGGATGTATCGGGGCAGCTTTTCCTGACTGATACCCACAATAAGGCTCTTCAAGCCATGCGAGCAGCTGATTATTTGGCTCCTAAGTATCATGTTGTTGTTGCTAATCCGCCCTATATGGGCAAGAAAAATATGAATGGAGGTTTACAAAAACTGCTATCTAAAAATTACCAGCACAGCTCATCAGACTTCTTTGCTGCATTCATTGAAAGATCGCTGAATCTCAGATTAAAAAACGGATTCACTTCCATGGTAACTATGGATAGTTGGATGTTTGGCGATGATTATACGGATTTTAGGGGCTATGTTCTATCTGAGCACAGCGTGAAAACGTTGGCGCACCTGGGAGCTCGTGCTTTTGAAGAGATAAAAGGGGAGGTGGTACAGGTTGCTGCTTTTGTTTTTGGCGATTACAAAAAGACTTGCTCCTCAGGAGTTTACTTTGATTTAACTAGCTTCAACACCCCACAAGAAAAAAGAACCGCTCTTAAAGAAAGAAGGAATAAATATACGGTCTCGATAGACGTTTTCTCCGAGCTTCCTCGGTGTGTGTACGCATACTTCGTATCTGACCATACAAAAAATGCTTTCAGAGAGGGCTTACCTTTAAAGCGGGTGGCAGAGGCGTTTACTGGTCTTCAAACAGGTGACAACGAGAGGTTCATCAAGAGATGGACTGAGGTGTCATTTTCAGATATTTGCTTCTTGCGAAATGCTTCCAATGGCGAGCACTTCGAGCGGGAAAAGTGGTTCCCGTATGTGAAAGGAAGTGAATACAGGAAGTGGTATGGAAACGAGGAGTTTGTTTTAAACTGGAATTTTAACGGCGCTGAGATAAAGGCACACAAGAGCGCGACAGTTCGCAATGAAAAATATTATTTTCGAAGCGGTCTTGCTTATAACAATATTTCTAGCAGACTGGCTACTCGACTTGTCGGTCCTGGTCATATTTTTGACCAAAAAAACTCGATGTTTTTTTCGGATGACGAAAAGGATAGCAAGTTTGCCATGTCATTTTTACACTCCAAAGTTGTGCCCCCCCTGTTGAGAGTAGTAGCACCGAAGGACTTTGGCCCGGGGAGCATGAAGTTGCTACCAGTAATTCCAAATTATAGGGAGTTTTACTCTGTAATTCGGGTAGCCGAGGACGCTTACAATATCGCAAAAAGTGACTGGGATGCGTACGAGGATGCATGGGACTTTACAGGTCCTGAACTCCTTGATCGCAGCCAGCGCCAACCAACACTAAAGGCTACGTACTCCAAATTGCGCACAAAGTGGCGGGAAACAACGCTGCAAATGCAGCGCCTTGAGGAGGAGAATAACCGTATCTTTATCGAAGCCTACGGCCTGCAATCTGAGCTGAAAGCCAATGTTCCTCTGGAGGAGATTACACTCACCTGCAATCCTCATTATCGTTACAGCAATAATAAGAGCGGGGAAGAACTGGAAGCGCTGCTGGTGGCCGACACAATGCGTGACCTAGTCTCTTATGCCGTTGGCTGTATGCTTGGCCGTTATTCTCTTGACCAGCCGGGGCTAATCTTGGCTAATCAGAGTGAAACCGTTGAGGACTACCTGAAGCAGATTCCAGAGCCGAGTTTCCCGCCCGATGAAGATAACGTAATCCCAGTGCTCGACGGTGAGTGGTTTACTGACGATATCACAGAGCGCTTCCGTGAATTCTTGCGTGCGGCCTTTGGCGAGGAGCATTACGAGGAGAACCTCCGCTTTGTTGAGCAGGCGCTGGGTAAGAACATCCGCAAGTACTTCCTGAATGACTTCTATAGCGACCACGTGCGCCGCTATAAGAAACGCCCCATCTACTGGCTATTCTCCTCACCCAAGGGATCATTCAACGCGCTGATCTACATGCACCGCTACCGCCCCCATACGGTAAGCGTGGTGCTGAAATATCTTCGCGACTTCAAGGATGAAAAGCTCCTGAATGCAAAACAGCACTGGGAAGAGAAGAGCATTAGCAAGGATGCAACGTCGGCAGAAAAAACCAACGCTCTTAAAAAGATCGAAAAAATCAACAAGATGCTTATCGAACTAGATGAGTACGAAAGGAACGTGCTCTACCCCTTGGCGACCAAGCAGGTTGAAATTGACCTCGATAACGGGGTCAAGGAAAACTACCCCATGTTCGGATCTGCGTTGAAAAAGATTACCGGGTTAAGCCAATGAATGACCGTATCAGCCAAGCCCTGATCCGACTGTTCGATAAGCACCGCATCGTGTTCTGGTACGACACCAAACACGAGCTGCGCAGTGACTTCGAGGCGGTTTCCATTTCGGACGTGGAGAAGCTGGAGATCGCCAACAACGAGTACGGCCTGAAATATCGCATCCTGCGGGAGTCACCGGAACAGAAATTCTTGCTGTACAAGGAGGGGCCACAACCGGAGGATCTGGACAACTGGTTGCTGGACGTACAGCTGGCCCACGGCGAGTTCCGGACCGACCAGGTGGCCATCTGGCTGTCCGAGTTGGATCTGGGCCTGGAGTTTGCCGAGGTGGCCCAGGCCCACGCGGAGTTTTTCCAGGCGATCAAGCGCAAGGAGCCGTTGAAGAAGTTACTGAAACCGGACGACACCGCTGGCCAGCTGCGCCTGAAGATGCTGGCCGTGTGTGCCGGTAGCGAGCCCCGTATGGACTCGGTGGTGGAAACCCTGCTGCAGCAACTGGCGGAAGACCGTGATGATGGTATTCGGCTGATTGAGCGCTGTGGTCTGGACAGCTTCCTGTGGGAACAACTGACCCGTTTCTACGGCTACGAGGCCAGTGACCCCAGCCTGCGCGACTTTGTGATAGAGCTGTTCAAATCCTGCTACGCCATGGGTACCGATGGCGAGGTCAAACTGACCGGCGATGCCCTGGTGTTCCTCAAGCGCTGGAAAGACAGCCGGCAGTTCGAGCAGGGGTTTGAAACCCTGTCTGCCGAGTGTGCCGAGGTGCTGGGCATTGAGCAGGATCTCGGTAAGCGGGACTTCCGGGACCTGGTTGAGCTGGACTACTTCCGGCTAGTCGACCAGAAGATTATCAGTGACCTGGTGCGGGCGGTGGTAGGCCGCACGGTCACCAGCGGTGATGTGGCACTGTGGGTGCGGCAGCGGCGCCAGGGCCATTGGTACGGGGAGTTCCGTCACCTGTATGAAGCTATTGAGTTTGCGGCCCGTTTTGTCCAGATGCTGGGTGAGGCTCGTCTCACCATGGACAGCCTCTCGGACGGCGTTCAGCGATACAGCCGCTCCTGGTACCAGCTGGATCAGCTCTACCGCAAGTTTACCTACCATGTGCGCATGTCCGGCCAGGCGTCGTTGATGGGCGAACTCAGTGAGCAGGTGGAGAACCTGTATTCCAACAACTACCTGCTCAAGCTGGGCGATGGCTTCCAGGTTCATGTGGACGCCGCACCGCGCTGGGAGGCCTATCCGGTCATTCAGCAAAAGGCCTTCTTCGAGCACTGGGTTCGCCCGTACCTGCGCAAGGACAAGCGGATCTGTGTGATCATTTCCGATGCCATGCGCTACGAGATTGGTGACGAGCTGCTGGGCCTTATCCGGCAGGAGGATCGCTACAGCGCGGAGCTTGAGCCGGCACTCTCAACCCTGCCCAGCTATACCCAACTGGGTATGGCGGCGTTGTTGCCCAACCAATCGCTGGCTATTGCTGACAATGATACCGGCACGGTCCTGGTGGATGGCAAGAGCTCACAGGGCACGGTCAACCGTACCAAAATCCTGCAGGCCGCCCTGGATGGGCGGGGGCAGGCCGTCAAGGCGGAAGATTTTATGCAGCTCAACCGGGAAGACAGCCGGGAGCTGCTCAAGGGTAATGATGTGGTGTACATCTACCACAACCGCATCGACCACACCGGCGACAAGATGCATTCAGAGGGGCAGGCCTTTGAAGCGGCAGAACAGACCCTGGCTGATCTCATACGCCTGATCAAGAAACTTACGGCCGCCAACGCCAATAACCTGCTGATCACCGCTGATCATGGCTTTATTTACCAGAACCGTGAGCTGGATGAGAGTGATTTCCTGGGCGACGCCGTTTCTGGCGACGATATTCGCTATCGGGACCGTCGTTTCGTGCTGGGTAAGGGTTTGTCCGCCTCTCCGGCTTTCCATCACTTCTCGTCCGAGCAGCTTGCGCTGGATGGCGACATGGAGGTGCAGATTCCCAAGTCCATCAACCGGCTGCGCCTAAAGGGGTCCGGCAGCCGTTTTGTGCATGGCGGCGCATCGTTGCAGGAAGTGGTGATACCGGTGCTGAAGGTCAACAAGAAGCGCCAGAGCGATGTCAGCGCCGTTGAGGTGGACATCCTGCGCGGGGCCAGCTCGGTGATCACTTCCGGCCAACTGGCGGTCACCTTGTATCAGTCCGGGCCGGTTACCGAGAAGATACAGCCTCGCCAGCTGCGGGCCGGAATTTACACCCAGACAGGGGAGCTGATCTCGGATAGCCACGAGCTGTCGTTTGACCTGACATCGGAGAACCCCCGCGAGCGGGAGCTTCAGGTGCGCTTCGTGCTCAGCCGCAAGGCGGATGAAGCCAACGGCCAGGAAGTCTTCCTGCGCCTGGACGAGCAGCACGCCGGTACCTCCCACTACAAGGAATACAAGTCGCTCCGATATTTGATGCGGCGGTCCTTTACCAGCGATTTTGATTTCTGAGGGTTATAGCCAATGAGTACGCTTGACCAAAAGATCAACGAACACTTCCCGGGCCTGGTGGTGCGCAAAGACTTGGTGAAAACGGTCAAGGGCAACGCCATCGTTCCCTCATACGTACTTGAGTATCTGCTCGGCCAGTACTGCGCCACCAGCGACGAGGCCACGATTCAGACGGGTATCGAAACGGTAAAGGAGATTCTGGCCAAGCACTATGTCCACCGTAATGAAGCCGGACTGGTGCGCTCTAATATCAAGGAGAAAGGGCGCTACAAGGTGATCGACAAGATCAGCGTGGCCCTGAATGAGAAGACGGATGCCTACGAGGCGCAGTTCTCCAACCTGGGGATCAAGAAGGTGCTGGTGGATTCCGGAACCGTGAAGGCCCACCCCAAACTGCTGGTAAGCGGCGTCTGGTGCATCGCGGACATCGAATACGTATTTTCTGAAGACCAGAACGCCAGCCCCTGGATCCTGTCCACCCTCAAGCCGATTCAGCTATCTCACTTCGACTACGACGCTTACGTCGCTGCGCGGCAGCAGTTCAGCACCGATGAGTGGATTGACCTGCTGATACAGAGCATCGGCTTTAACCCGGAGATGTTTGGGCGGCGCAGCAAGCTCCTCCAGCTCCTGCGCCTGGTTCCTTTCTGCGAGCGCAACTACAACCTGATTGAACTTGGCCCCAAGGGGACAGGTAAATCCCACGTTTACTCTGAGTTCTCGCCCCATGGGATCCTGGTATCGGGTGGTGAAGTTACCGTACCCAAACTGTTTGTGAATAACTCCAGCGGCAAGATTGGCCTGGTGGGGTACTGGGATTGCGTGGCCTTTGACGAATTCGCCGGCAAGCAGAAGCGCGTCGACAAGGCCCTAGTCGACATCATGAAGAACTACATGGCCAACAAGTCCTTCTCCCGGGGTGTGGAGACCCTGGGCGCCGAGGCGTCCATGGTGTTCGTGGGGAACACCCGGCATACCGTGCCTTACATGCTCAAGCATTCGGACCTGTTCGATGAGCTGCCGGACAAGTTCTACGATTCTGCTTTTCTGGACCGGATCCACTTCTACATCCCCGGGTGGGAGGTGGATATCATCCGGGGCGAGATGTTCTCCGACGGCTATGGCTTTGTGGTGGACTACCTTGCGGAAATCCTGCGCTCGATGCGGAACTACGATTATTCCGATCAGTACCGGGAGCACTTTACCCTTTCTTCGGATATCTCAACCCGTGACCGGGATGGGATTAACAAGACCTTTTCAGGCTTGATGAAGATCCTGTTCCCCCAGGGGGGAGCGACCAGGGAAGAGGTGGAAGAAGTGCTGCGTTTTGCCATTGAGGGGCGCAAACGGGTCAAGGACCAGTTACAGCGGATTGATACCACCTACGGTGAAGTACGCTTTTCCTATCAGGATCAGCAAGGGCAGGAACGGCTGGTCACCACACTTGAGGAAGAAGAGTACCCAGGCTACTACCACCAAACGGTGACTAACCCTGATGGCGGCGGAGAAGAACCCGAGCCAACAGCGGACTTTAAAAGTGTCGAGCCCAAAGAGCCATATACCCCCGAGCCCGTACTGGAAGAAAAGCACCTGACCTTCCAGGAAAACCAGAAGGGGATCTCATACGACTGTTTGTTTGGCCCGTACCTGAGTGGGGCTGGCAAGATCACCATCACGGATCCCTACATTCGGCTTTTCTACCAGATCCGTAATTTCATGGAGTTTCTCGAAGCTATCGTGAAGAACAAGGCTCAGGAGGATGAAGTGGCAGTCCACCTCGTCACCGTCCGGGATGAGTTCAAAGGCGATCTGCAAGACGAGAGTTTCGAAAAGATCCAGGAATCCGCTCGCACCGTGGGCATCGACTTCACCTGGGAATTTGACGAAACTGGCACCATTCACGCCCGCCATATCGTCACGGACCACGGCTGGAAGATATCACTGGATCGAGGGTTGGATATCTTCCAGCACTACGAGATGAATGAAGCCTTCGCGTTTGCCAACCGGTTGCAGCAGTTTCGGTCTAGCAAGGCCTTCGAAGTTACCTTCATCAAACAGTCATAGATCCACTCAGGAGTGCAATGGGAGGCGGGGTTTCAGACGCTCGCTTCCCGTTCCCACCAGGACTGAAACAGCTGGTCACCTTCCGGCACATAGGTGTGAACCTCCCGGCCATTCCAATCCAGCGCCAGAACCTGCAGGACTGCCTGTTGCAGTTCAGTATCCAAGGCCCTCAACCGGTTCAACTCGAATGGCCAGTGGCTCGCGTTATAAAGGCCAAGCAGGAATCGCCGGATATGCAGAGCCTGGCCACCACCGCTGTGAGCGGCGTCGATTAGTACTTTGAGAGCCGGACGCCCCGCGTCTTCCCGCTGCTGCCTCCGCTTTTCTTCCTGCTCTAGCAAAAATAGAAAGCTTTCGGGAAGCATGGCTGTTTTGTCCGTCATGTGCATAACCTCATATCGACTTCAGGATTATGCTGCCATGTACGGCGCTGGAGGCACGGCTCTCAAACTGCCCGTTTTGGGCAAGAACACCGGTTTGCCCCGAATTTATTTCAGATCGCCATTGTGTCGGGGTGATCTTTTTCGGAACTTTCGCTCCAGGAACGCTTCCAGCCGATCTGCGTTGTGGTAGGCAATAACGCAGATAAAAAGTACGACCACGACAAAGCTCAGGAATGCAATCAGTGTGGCAGATAGATTCAGCATATTCAGGTCTCCAATGGTTGATTGCCCTTTCAGGGCACTTTGTTGGTTTCAAGCCGCAGCATCGGCCTGTCTTTGTTCTTTGGCGACAGATGCAATCAAGTGCCGGGAGCAGCTCAGCATCTCCTGGATCTCGCTGTAGCTGTGGCCGCTGCGCAGAAGGCTGGCGATGTGCTGCCTGCGCTTCAGGTCTGGCTGCCGCCCCTGGTACTTGCCCTCCATTTTGGCTTTGTCGATACCTTGGAACTGTCGGCGTCGACGGTCTTCGTAATCTTTGCGTGCTACGGCAGCCAGCATGTCGAGCATCATGGCGTTGACCGCCCGGAGAATTGAGTCGGTGAATCCGGCATCGTCTTTCTTTTCCAGGGCGAGCCAACTGGTCGGTAACTCCGGGGAGACAATGGCAAGTCGTTTGGCGGCCAGTTTTTGCTTGAGGGAGTCCCAATCACTCTGTTTGAGGCGAGCCAGCCGGTCGATCTGCTCGACCAGAACAATGTCGCCCTCGCCGGAATCCGCGATCAGTTTCATCAGCTCGGGGCGATGTAAAGTAGCGCCGGACACGTTCTCCACATAGAACGCGGCGATTCGCTGACCGTGGTTGGCTGCGAACTGCACCAGTGACTCCCGGGCTCGCTCCGCATTCTGTTCCTGAGTGGATGCTCGGAGGTAGGCTCGAATAAACATCTTCCGCTCCTCAGTCTGTTATAAATGGTTCTCTTTGGCCGGTCTGGTTTAGGTGGTTCTGTTGGTCGCTACCGGGCTAGAACACCTGGTTCTCCTGATCTGTACCCATAAGGAACCACTTCAATAGTCGAGAAATTCCCCGAACGGATCGTTCGCTCGATAAATCTGGTTGATCCTGTCGTCATCGGGGAAACCTTCACTACCGCCATCGTTCCCATTGTCGGAAGTTGTCTTGCTGCTCGCGCCGGTTGCCTCCTCACCACTGCCTCGACTAAACGGCGCCATCTTTTCCTCGAATTCAGGAAACGTCATTTCCCCATCGGGTCCCTTGGCGAAAACCGTCATGTAAGCATCGACTACGGCCAGTGCGAAGCGAATGAACAGTGCGACCACCCAGAGCACGAACAATAAATACCATGCGTAAAGCGCTGCATCGGTACCTCTAAAGGCGAGTTCCACAACGCCGATCCCGGCGAGCCCCACTGCTACGAGTTTTGCCACTCTCACCATGGCCTCAGTCCCCGATAGTTCTTTATATTGAAGCTACCAGAATCTGAGAAAATGCAAGTTTTGCCCGGCGTCAGGCCGCTGCGGCTTGCCCGGCCAGCCACGGCAGTTTCACCTCGTTGTAGGCATCGTTCGTCATCGCCCTCAAATCTTCCACGTCCAGGTGTGGAACCACCAACGCCGTGCCTTGGTATCGAATTCGCGGGTAGTTGAATGGCTGGAATACGCCATTAGGGAGGTCGTCCTCATCGCCCAGCCACTGTCTGAGCCGGAGATCGATATACCAGCCCTGTTCGAGCTCGATCCAGCAATGGGGAGCGGTGGTCATTCGGCTCAGCCGGTCCTCCGCGTATCCGATCCGGCATTGATGGAAAATGCCTCGCTCACTCAGGACATTGCTGATCACAAAAGTCATGTAGACGCTATCGACTCCCAGATCCTCCAGCGGCAGTAGTGCCAACTCAAGTTCATCGTGCCAGTCACTCATGGTCGGGCTCCCTGAACATCAGCTGTTGGCCCTGTTCATACAGCACCGGATAAGGGAGCGGCTCGCCGTCCTGGATCACGGTGTTCGGTGGAAAGTACATCACTATCCAGGGAGGCACGCCGGCGCTGACAGCGCCATAGAATTCATCTACTGGAAAGGTGCGTTCATGGCCGGACTGCCGAAATACCAGTCGGGAGTATTTCTCGGGATGGTTGGCAGCGATGTTGTAACTAGCTGCTTCACCGCCGATGACATAGCTTGGTGTCTTCCAGTGATTCGGTTGTTGGATGTTGTAGGCGATGATGCAGTTGCTATTGGCACAGCCATATCGCTCCGCTGTTACCGACCACAGCATGAGCGGGTGTCCGCCAATCTCCGGCGTCTCCACGTCTGTGAGTTTCGTTACCTTTATTGCCATCGACTCGGCGGCCTGGGTAATGGCCTCATCCACGACTGCAACATAGTGGTCATAGGCGTCATGCTCGTTCTCCGCCAGTGATTGCGGCATCCAGCCCATCAGGCTGGGTCGCGCCGAAGGGTTGTCCGGCGTCATCATGATATCGGTGGCGTTAAATAGCAGGGTCTGGGTGCCGGTGAGATGACGAAGCGGCGCATCTAATGAGGTGGCCAGACTGGCCAGGTTGAGGGCGCCCATCACCAGGCTTTTGCGATAAGAGCGGGTGCCGTCTGGTGAGTCCCGCAGGTCCTGGTCGTAGATGCCCCCAGCACGTGCCAGGTTCAGTGCGCGGGACGATTCGTCGTCATAGTGTCGAGGTGTGGCAGCGCAACCTGCGAGAGCGGCTGTAATTACAGCAAAACAAATGGTCTTCAACTTGGTCATTCAGAACTCCTGCGTTTTCTAAAATACTCGCACGAAGTTTCAAATATGCAAGAGGAAAAATAAAAAATAGACAATAAAATCAATAGTTTGTGATATCAGTACAAACTTCGATGTATCAGCAGAGGTGCGCTGGGAGCGCCGCTCTTGCTAGACTTGCTGGCAGGTTTTCTTCGGTTGAGACGAGGTGACGGGAAACCGGAAAAGGATCAGGAATTCCCAGTTTCCCACTTATCCCAGTTTATAATCATGGGTAGTAAACAAGCAGGCTACTCAGAGATAAAATTTCTATCCATGGGTAGTAAATTGGGTAGTATTGATCCTTATTTACAAGGAATAATTTTTTAATTACCTGTTTTTTAAGGTTTTTGTATTTTTATTCTTCGAGCAGGTCCAGAATCTGGAATAGTTTTTTACCCTTCCACGAATGCCCTAAGAGCCCTGCTATTTCATTGCAAATACAGGGCTTTTTTATTTTCCCCTCCCAATCGGTGTATAGATGTCCAAGAGTAGTTCGTGGATTGGAAAAAATGAAAATATGCCCCTGAACATCGGAAGAGAAAAACTTACATGGAAATGGTATCTACCGTCTTCGATGACTTTATGCGCATTAAAGCCCGGAATTAACCATGCCGGTATTAATAGTGCTGACTAAGGGTAAAGAGCGGGGCTCGCTATGAAAGCAAAGCCCCGACTCTTGCCTCTAATTCATCAATTAACTCTTGATCCATGAACCTGTAATCGTCGGGTATATCGAGTACATGAATTGTCTTAAACTGAACCATTCTTCCAAACTCTGCCTTGAGCCGATTTTTGTGTTTTTTCTCCATCACAAAGATCAAATCTGCCCACTGTAAATCAGCCGTGTTAACCGTCTTCTTTGCATTTGGACTTGTACCAGCGGATCTTGCATTGAAACCTGGCCTTTGCCGCCACAAAGCCTCTGCAGTAGGACTCCGCCACTGGTTCCTGCTGCATATAAAAAGCAAATTAGTCATCTGGCTGGTTTTCAATGAAGCCTCACTATCCAGTAGTATGTCGAACCGCGGAATGTAGCTTGGCACCGCACAGGTTTGTTATATTCTTGATCCATACAGCACATGCGCATATTGTTTCTGAATTACATTACTGGGCACATAGCCATGCAGCAAGCATTCGACATAAAAGCCCCTCAAAACCCCAACATCAGAACTAAAACACTGTTTCCCTATCTCCTGGATATTCAATCCAATCTACTGGACGATATTCGCACCACTGTTGTTATCCCGTTAAGTCCAGAATCTTTATCTGGCAATGCAGCTATCTCGAAGCTTTCACCAAAATAGATATTGAAGGTAAAGGCATTTTCCGTCATGAATCAACAAATCGCCGGTGTTGAAAGATCTGCTCTTGGGAAAGAAGCATATGATCTTTCGCCTTATCGCCCAGAAAAATTGCAGCGCTGGATTTCATTATTTCGGGCATCTAACGCAGGTGGTTCCACCGCATGCCTTGATTATGTGATTATCACACTTCAAATTGATACTAAGCGCCCAATTGAATTGAAAATAATACCCGATCTTCACCTGGACCGTCATAATTCAGAATCGGTATTGGATGACCCTTACTATCATAGCCAGATGCCTTAAAACCAAGCCTATGATGAAAGGTAATAGAATCCGTGTTTTGGGGCGAGGTTACACATTTAACTATCTTCACTCCGTTAACTGCACAAAACTCGGAAAATTTCGAATAGAGCTCTTTCCCGACCCCCTGCATTCTACACTCTGGGTCAACACCAACAAAATGAACATATCCTGTATCTCTCACTGAGTCAGATAGGAACCCCACAATAAATCCTACAACCTTCCCATCAATAGCGCATAGAAAACTAGACGTTTGAAAATACGTAAAGAAAAGCCGTGGAAGCATGTCAGCCATGTTTCTGCCTCCCCACCAAGAGTTTAATCTTTCTATCACATAGTCATAGTCGTCTTCGCTGACATTCCTATATTGCATGCTCGATTCCCTCCTCTATATTCCAATCCATAGTGAAACGCACAGGATTTTACTCCCCCAAAGCGCCTTGCTGCACGTGGAGCAATTTGTTAAACCCTACCTTGTTTGCTGGATCGACAAAATACCAATATACGGTATTTATTGGCATTGTTTGAACTAACGGCTATACCATTATGACTCGAAATATTAGCATCAAACTTGGAAATCACTTTGATGAATTTATTAATCAGAAGCTTATTTGGAGCGCAGCGGAAAACCAGTCCGACAACATACGCTTGATATATTTAGAAGTCCTCAGGGTGCGACGACAACCATTCATGGTGCTGCTCCTTGAAACGATCTCTTTTTTCTGTTGATGCCAATTAGATTCGTAATCATCGTCGTCTTCATGTTGCTGCAGTGCGCACCAAGGCTCGCTGATAGAAAATAGACTTGATAGTACTTGCTCTGGCTTTGTAGGCACTCTATTTTCGGAGTACTCAGGGAGGACAACCAAAAAATGATGAAACAATTGCATGATACAGGCCTGGCGGCCGGTTAGACTGAAAATGCAAAACTTTGCCTTAGCAGCGGCAGAACCGTTGCCTCGCGCAGCACTCGTACGCCACCGACATACCTCCTCGGATCGATCGTCAAAAAACCCCAAAACTGTAAAAACCGTACCACAAAGCGTGAGTCGATCATCGAATTTAATTGGTCTTGCTGCGAGAAATATTCATCGTGTGGAATTTGCTTAAGCAAATCCGGAAAGGCGGTACTTACTTCGCTATTTAATTTATCTACCGAGCAATGCGTTTGCAGCCGCCAAAGCATAAACAGCCAAAAGGGTTGCAGATCAACTTCTTCTGACCAGCCATCCAGATAACTCCATTTGTAGCGCCGAACGGCGGTTTCTAACATAGGCAAGAAGAAGTCTGCGAGACCCTGAGTTTGAGCCTTTTTTTCCACATAATAATGCCCGCCTTTCAAATATATGATCCCGGATATTTCCGCCAATATCCGGGTGTAATGCAAGGCATTAAATTGGTCTTCGTTACTCCCCCTATACTCACTAACACCGGGCACGGTCTCAAACTCAGATACGGCGAACTCAGGCAAAAGCTCGCTCGCTTGCTTAACCAGCCTTACAGGTAGGTTGCCTTTGGCTGTGGCCTTTATTGAGCCGCCTTGCTGGCCGATTTCGTCAATAATCAGAGACAGATACCGCATCACCGGACTGGCTGACAAATCGTTAGGCACCGTAATGTGTACCCCTTCTAGCTCGCTAAACGGAGCATAAAGCCAATTGGCCATTTGTGTCGGGGTTAATCCGCAAAAATCCTCATTCGCACGATTATTACGCTCATTCATTTTATGCTGAGCAACCAGATTTAACTCGTCCAGAGTAAGGTCAGGGGTCATCGCTACGGCTTGAGCGAAGTCATCGAAAATTTCAGCATGCTGCTTTGATGCAGAATCCATACAGCAGCGCTTGTACTTTTTCCCACTGCCACAGGGACAAAGCTCATTACGCCCGACTTTCATTTTACTGGCCTCCTTTTGAATCTATTAAAGTACAGCCTATCAAGGCTGCACAGCTCCGAGTTTGTGGAAATGCTTCTGGAACCCGTGTTTAAATACCCAGTTAGCTCATAAACCCAACGCTTCTGCAGATTCAATTAATCTAAAGGGTTTATGAAGCGCTTCTATGGCATCGATGGATTTACGCTGCGCGTTCGGTAGCGCATTATATTGCGCTTCCAATTTTAATAATTTGACCATTTCCATTGTAAACAATGAACTGCCATCCTCTTCGTGTTGCATCATCAGCGGCTGCAGGTCTTTAAACAATCGCGCATTGACGATCGCCTCTGCTGCTTCAGCATGGGTACACTCGACGGATGCTTTCAGGAAATGGTAGGTTAACACGTCTTTGAGCTGTTGCTCACTCAAGCCCAGCGCTTTGATCGGGCCTGGCGACAGAACCGCCGACTGATCATCGCACTGCTGTTGTTTCTCTGCAAAGGTGGCAATACTTGCCGCAAGATTGGAGCGGGCTATTTCAACGGGGTCAGTCTGCGCAGATGCCAACAGGGTGTCGGAAAGCATCGATATCACAATAAAAATGAGCGAGCGAATCATGTCAAGGTCCTTCAAAGAAAGTCAGAAAATATTGGATCAGGCGATCACGGAACGTGATGGCGCCTTACTACCTGTTGTGTAGACAGTCGAGCGTTAAAAATAAGGCGCGCACAGGGCAGCTGATCCCTCCCCTACCTCACTAAGGTAACCGTTCCTTGAATCTGACCAAAAATCAGCGATAATTCCTTTCGAAGACACTATCAATAACTACATGAATAACCGTGCAATTTCAGTGCGATTAGCGACATTTGCCGCACTTTTTCAGACTTTGGAATGATATGACCCATGGGTTACCCCAGGCCGCGCCGAATCGTTCGCGCCTGATCTCACTTTTATCTAACCTGATCGCAGCCGATATCCAGATTCCCCACCGGCAATTTGCTGAAAAATTGGCGTTGTTTATCAATCTGGCGGACTCTATTCGCCTGGCGGACGGATTGTATGAGGTCACCAAAGCCAAGCCGGAGCCCTGCATTGACTCCCCCGACGCCATCCGCGATGCGTTTCTGAGGGAACGGGCCGGGTTAGTGCGTATCATTCTGAAAACCAAAATCGACGACGCAGGGGGCGTCGATTTCAAGCCGTTGCAGAAGTTCTATCTGCTGCAGCAAAGCACCATGGAAAGTAAGATCCCACAACTGCGCTCGCGCGCTCGCAAGGCAGTTGCTGCCCGGAGCACACGACTGGCGCAGCTGGCAGAATTGGATCTGGCACTAGACAGTGCGCTGGCCGCGCAATCCCGCGTGGTGTTTGCCGCCATTCCCCGATTACTGCATAAACGTTTCATTTTTTTGCAGCAGGATGCGGCAGCACCCTGGCAAGAATCGTTCTGCCGTGAAATGCGAACCCTGCTGCTGGCAGAACTGGAAGTCCGATTACAGCCGGTGATGGGCTTAATTGAAGCTCTGGAGGAAGAACCAACTCATGAGACCAACACAACCGACCAAAATAGCCAAAACAAGGTAGATTGCATTTGATGACTAAAACCTTATCCACTATTGCCTTTTTGTTGGGCTCGCTAACTGTTCTCTGGATGGGTGCCGGCTTTATCGGCGCGAACAGCCTGGCCTTGATTGTGACCTTGATTATCGCGGTCACCTATGTGATCGGCTTTATGGAACTTCATCACTATCAGGCTGCCACCGCCACGTTGCACCAGGCCTTGACTCGGACCGCTGGAGATGAGGCAGCTTTAAATCAATGGTTGGCGAGCTTACATCCGTCTTTGCAAAACTCCGTTCGTCTGCGTATTGAAGGCGAACGGGTGGGTTTACCAACCCCGGTACTGACACCGTACCTGGTCGGCCTCTTGGTGATGCTCGGGTTGTTGGGCACCTTTGTCGGCATGGTGGACACCCTGCAGGGGGCCGTCAGCGCCTTGGAAGGCAGTACCGAATTAAGCGCGATTCGGGCGGGATTAGCCGCGCCCATTGCCGGATTAGGCTTGGCGTTTGGCACCTCGGTGGCCGGTGTTGCCGCCTCTGCTATGCTCGGCTTTGCCTCCACCCTGTGCCGTCGTGACCGTATGCTGGCGGCGCAACAGCTGGATCGCAAAGTAGCAACGGACTTTCAGTCATTCTCGTTGGCCTATCACCGCCAACAAACTTATAACGCACTGCAACAACAGGCACAGGTGCTGCCTGACGTTGCCGGTAAGCTCAACACATTAGCGCAGCAACTGGAACAGATGAGTGAGAATCTGGGCCGTCAGATGATAGCCAACCAGGAGCAACTTCACGCTTCGACCAAAACGCTTTATACGGATCTGGCGAATTCAGTGGAGCAGTCCCTGAAAGATAGCCTGGCGACCAGCGGACGTATGGCCGGTGAAAGTCTGCAACCTATCTTTCGCCAGATGATGGAATCCATTCAGCAGGACGCGCAAAGCACTCACCAGCAATTAATGGAACGTAGCGGCCAACAGATACAACAATTAAGTGAACAGGTTGCTGCCTCCAATCGTGCTGTGTCTGATGCCTGGAACACCGGCTTCGAGCAGCAGTTGGCGACGCTGAATTCAGCGCAATCCAGTTGGCAATCGTCGCAACAACAATGCGAGCAGGAGCGTCTGAAAAACTGGGATCGCTGTTTTGGCCGGATCACCCAATCATTGCAATCGTCAGCGGAAGCGATCAGCCACAACGCCGAAACTGCTTCCCGCGAATTGCTAAAAGAATTGTCTCAGCTCATCACCTCTTCCGATGCACTCATTCAAAAGCGTATCGACACTGAAGCCAGCTGGCTGGAAAACAGCGACCTGCAGCTACAGGGCCTGACGTCAGCGATCAGTGAAAAATTAAATGACCTGAACGATGCCGAAGCCAAACGCGGCCAAGCAGCAGTGGAGCGATTGGCGCAATTGCAAACCACGGTAGCAGATCAGTTGGCAACATTGGGCAATGCATTGGAACAGCCCATGTCGCGATTAATAGAAAGCGCGTCGGAAGCACCCCGCGCCGCGGCCGAAGTGATTGCGCAGTTGCGTACCGAAATGATCAACAACAGCGAACGGGATAATCTGTTATTGGAAGAGCGGCAACGTTTGATGAGCGAACTGAATCGCTTGACCGATAGCCTTCAACAGACCACAGCAGAACAACGATCTGCCATCGAAAAAATGGCCGTTGATTCCACCGGCATTTTGAATGAAGTAGGCGCGAAGTTTAATCATCACATCGAATCGGAAACCGCCAAACTGACTAAAATCGTCGACCATTTCTCCGGTAGCACAAGTGAAATGTCGAGCCTGGGCGACGCTTTCGGTGCAGCCGTAAATCTATTCAACGAATCCAATGGGCTGTTAATAGAACATCTGAACCGGATTGAAGATTCACTGCAAAATTCCACCACCCGCAACGATGAGCAATTGGGTTATTACGTGGCGCAAGCCCGCGAGATAATCGACCACAGTCTGTTGTCGCAACAGGAAGTAATTGAACAACTGCGCCAGATGAGCAACAACAGCGAAAGGCCAAGCTGATGCAGGAATTGGACGAAGGCATTTCACAAGACCCGCCTATCTGGGCCATCTTCGGCGATTTGATGTCGGGGCTGGTGGGGGTGTTTGTATTGATACTGATTTGGGCATTGGGGTTTCAGTTGGAATTATCACAAACCCTGGACCAGGAAATTCAGAAGCGACAGGAAGCGGAGCGCAGGCGCATGGCATTGGAGCAAGCACTGGCCGATCCATTAGCCACCGGGCGCGTTACCCTGCGAGACGGGCGTATCGGGATTAGTGGCAGCGTTCTGTTCCAGATTAATTCCGCTGAGCTGCAACCGGAAGGCCAAAAGTTGTTGAAAACCCTGGTTGCACCTTTGCAGGTTTACCTTGATCAACATGATCAGATTCTGATGGTAAGCGGTTTTACCGATGACTTGCCCATTCAAAAGGGCAATCTGCATTTCAGAGACAATTGGGAATTGTCGGCACAACGGGCGCTCACCGTGACACGGGAACTGATTGACGAAGGCATGCCGGCAGAGGTGGTATTTGCGGCTGCTTTTGGTGCCCAGCAACCTGTGGTTCCAAATCAGGATAATCAAAGCCGCTCCCAAAACCGTCGTGTGGAAATGGCACCGGTTCCCAAAGCTACGGAGTTTTAAAAATATGACAGCGATTGCGCATCCGGTCAGCCAACAGGAACAGTTGAAGCAGCGACTTGCTGAATTAACATCGCAAGGTGCGCAGGGTTTCGATCCTGTGCGTTTCCGTTATATGGAAGCGTTATGGCAACGGGCCAGCCAACAGCGGGAAGGGGTTCGCCGGATATTACTGAAAAAACTTCAGGTCGCTGTGGATTCGTATACGGTCGATTACGAGCAGCTAAAACAGCAGTCAGCGCAGCCACTCCAAGCACTTGCTCAACACCCGCAAATCCGTGATTTGCAGGCACTGCACCAGCAAAGTAACTTCAAAACCGTTATACGACGGGCACAGCGTTTGGCGTCAGCCAGCAAAGAGGACGCCGGTCATTTACTAGCGCTACTAACAGAACAATTATCCAATCTCAAATTCACCCAGGAAGAGCAGCAACAAAGCTCGGCCATTGACAATCTTTTTTCGCAACAGGATCAGGAAACCGTAGCAACGTTAACCGGGCTCATCAATGAGACTGCACCTGGCACCACCCAACCGGTGAAGAGTCTTGCCGCCGGACGCCGCTTACAACTATTGACCCGAAAGCATTACGACGACACCTTGATTACTCAGGCACTTTTGCGCGCACCGGAAGATCCCGGCCCGCTCAACGCACACAAACTATTGATCAGCGCCCTTTCCACCATGCGTGACTTGTCACCGAAATACGTTAGCCGCTTCGCTATTTTAGGTGAAAGTTTATTGTGGCTGGAAGAAATGGACCGGCGTGAGCCTGCCGTGGCTAAACCGGATACAGACAAGCCCGTTGCGACAAAGAAAAAAACCGGCACCAGGAAATCCAAACCCAAATCGACCGCCTAGACCGCCCGCTCCCGATTGTCACCACGCTGGCGCACCACGTCCGATCTGGGCGACGCGCCGAACAGGCGACTGTATTCACGGCTAAAATGCGACGGACTTTCATAGCCCACGCGAAAACTGGCGGTCGCGGCTTCCAGTCCTTCCGCCATCATCAATCGTCTGGCTTCATACAGGCGCAGGCGCTTCTGGAATTGCACCGGCGACATACGCGTCACTTCCTTAAAACTGCGGAACAGGGCGGATTCACTCATATTCACCGCGTCGGCCAGGTCGCGCACCCGCAACGGCTCGGAAAAGCGATCCTTTAGCAACGCAATCACTTTCGACACCCGGCTGGCCTGGTGATCCACCAAGGCAAACTTCCGGATGCGCGGCCCTAATTCGCCCATTAATACCCGATACAAAATCTCCCGCCGTATCAGCGGGCCAATAACCGCAATGTCCTTAGGTGTGTCCAGCAACGCAACCAGCCGCGCAATGGAATCCAGTAACGCGTGATCCATATGAGCGACCTGCAAACCACAGGTCACTAATGGACAGTGTTCTTCTTCCATACTGGGTTCGTTTTGCCCGTGCATCTGCAATAACAGGTCGGCTATCTCCTGCGGGTTCAGGGCGAGCTTGATCGCCAGATAAGGCTTGTCATCCGAAGCCTGCATGACCTGACCCAACACCGGTAACGAAACGCAGGTCGCCAGATAGCTCAACTCATCGTATACAATTTCCCGATCTCCCAGCTGAATGGTTTTGCTGCCCTGGATAATAAATCCCAGGCTCGGCTCATAAATGGAGGAGGTGCAACTGCTCGGACTGTCGGTGCGAATCAAACTTACCTGGGGAATGGGTGAATCCTGCACCCCCTGTTCCGGGGTGCGGCGCAAAATATTCTGCACCAGCTTCTGATGCTGATGACGGCTGATGACGCCGTCGTGAATAACCTGGGTACTGTTGGCAGACACAGAAAATTCCTCATTGAGTAGGCAGTGGAAACGGAAAGCGGAAATAACCACGTCAATCAGTATACGCCCGCCCTTGGTGCTTCCGGTGGCGGCTTGCAAACTTTGATAGGATTAGGCAAGTATTGGGCAGGAATGGACAAATAGGCAAGCGATAACCCGATGACCGGCAAGTCTTCGACCAACAAAACTGCCTCATAATGGCCGTATATCGGACAATCTGCCCCATTATTGTCATATATAAAGCCTCCCCTCCTGCCCGCGCTTTCACCGATCCAGGCAGAAATAGGCAATCACCGGATAGCAATACGATACCGCCCACAGCCCCCACCCCCTAATATAGCGATGGTACTAATCCGCTGCATTCATAGACTTTTGATGGGGTATCAACGTCATGAACACCAAGTTTCCATACCGATTTTTTTCCGGCCAGGTGCGCCAATCCAGCCCTTTCCCTTTCAGGCTGCTGATGGCCTCCCTGTTTGTTGCTACACCGCTGCTTTTGAATGGCTGCAACCCGGCCGATCTGCAAGCAAAGGAAAACACCCTGCCGCCCCCTCCCGCTGTTGATGTAATGGAAATCAACCAGGAGGACGTCACCCTTTGGGACTCTTTTACCGGACGCGTTGCTGCTCGTGAGAGCGTCGAATTACGCCCCCGGGTAAGCGGTTACATAGACTCAATCCATTTTGAGGAAGGCCAATTGGTTCAACAAGGCGACTTGCTATTCGTCATTGATCCTCGCCCATACCAGGCGCACCAACGCTCTGCCGAGGCGGACCTGAAACGCGCCCTCAATGTGCAACAACTGGCCCGATCCGAGGCTGAACGGGCGCAACGCCTGCTGAAAGGAAAAGCCATTTCCCGCGAGGAGTTCGACCAACGGGCGGCCAACCTGGCCAGTGCCGAAGCGAATGTTGCTTCCGCGCAAGCCAGTCTCGACAACGCCCAACTGGAACTGGCCTATACCCAGGTAAAGTCGCCTATCAATGGTCGCGTCGGCCGCGCCTATGTGACGCGTGGGAATTTAGCCAATGCCGACCAGACCTTATTGACCTCGCTGGTATCAGTGGATCCGGTCTACGTGTATTTCGAAACAGATCAGGCAACCTATTCCCGCAACCAGAACAAGGCCGGTTTCGGAACCGGTTCCATGGTCAAAGTGGGCATCAGTGGCGACACGGAATATCCATACCGTGCACAACTGGATTTTGTCGACAACCAATTGAACCGCAACACCGGCACACTGCAATACCGCGCGGTGCTCGCCAACCCCGATGGCTTTTTTAAACCGGGTCAGTTCGCTCGCGTGGAAGTGCCCGTCAGCCATCTGCAACACGCGGTGTTAGTAGACCAGAAAGCGGTGATGACGGATCAGGATCGCCGCTTTGTTTATGTGGTGGACGACGCCAATCTGACCGCGCGACGGGAAGTGAACCCCGGCCGCAAAGTTGATGGGAAACTGGTGATTCATGAAGGCTTAACGCCCGGAGAACGTATCATTGTCAACGGGTTACAGAAAGTACAAGCCTCCGGCACCCAGGTTCAGCCCCAACTGGTCAACTTGGCTTCGCCGCGGGATCAAATTGCAGCAGCGCCGATGCCGGACAGCCCAGCGCTGTAACCCGATCATTCGGTCTGCGTCGCAAAGTCCATTTAGTTAAATCCAATTCGTATTCAACCAAACACACTCGGTGTATCGCGGACGTCGCTCCGCGATCAGCACCCGGGGGAGCCTTGTCATGAAATTTTCCCGCTTCTTTGTGGATCGCCCTATTTTCGCATCGGTGCTGTCCATTATTATTTTCGTCATGGGGCTGATCAGCATTCCCCTATTACCTGTTAGTGAATACCCGGAAGTGGTGCCGCCCAGCGTGCAGGTTACCGCCCGCTACCCCGGTGCCAATCCGAAAACCATTTCCGAGACCGTTGCCACGCCCATAGAAGAAGCCATCAATGGGGTGGAAAACATGATTTACATGAAATCGGTGGCGGGCAGCGATGGCACGCTGGTCATGACCGTCACCTTTGAGCTGGGCACAGACCCCGACCAAGCCCAGGTACAAGTACAGAATCGGGTGACACAAGCGTTGCCGCGCCTACCGGAGGACGTTCGCAGACAAGGTGTGACAACACAAAAGCAATCGCCCAACCTGATGATGGCGGTGCACCTGGTATCGCCGGACGATCGTTTCGATGCCACCTACATCCGTAACTACGCTGTCCTGCATATTCGTGATGAATTGGCCCGCATTCCCGGTGTCGGTGAAGCAGGCTTATTCGGTTCCGGTGACTACGCCATGCGGTTATGGGTGAACCCGCAACGGGCAGCGGCCCTGAATATCACCGCCAATGACATTGCCAATGCGGTGCGCGAGCAGAATATGCAAGTGTCCGCCGGACAACTGGGCGCCGCCCCCATGCCGCAAGGTTCGGATTTTTTAATCTCTATAAATTCTCAAGGCCGACTCGACAGCGTTGAGCAATTTGGTGAAGTGGTTCTGAAAACCGGAAACAATGGTGAAATTACCCGGTTGCGGGACGTAGCCCGCATCGAACTGGCGTCGTCCCAGGATACCCTAAGAGCCCTGCTAAACGGGCAGCAGGCCGTCGCACTACCTATTTTCCAGTCTCCCGGATCCAATGCGCTTGAAGTGTCGCAAGCCGTGCGCGACAAGATGACTGAACTGGAAGCCCGCTTTCCCGAAGGCCTGACTTGGGAAGTGGCCTACGATCCCACCGTGTTTGTCAGCACGTCCATTGAGGCAGTAATCAAAACATTACTGGAGGCTGTGCTGCTTGTGGTACTCGTCGTCATCCTGTTTTTACAAACCTGGCGTGCCTCGATCATTCCGCTACTCGCGGTTCCGGTTTCCATCGTCGGTACTTTTGCCCTGCTCAATATGCTGGGCTACTCCATTAACACGCTAACCCTGTTCGGGATGGTGTTGGCGATCGGTATCGTGGTGGATGATGCCATCGTGGTGGTGGAAAACGTGGAACGCAATATCGAACAAGGACTCACTCCGCTGGCCGCTGCGCACCAAGCCATGCGCGAAGTAAGCGGGCCGATAATTGCCATCAGTCTGGTGCTCTGTGCCGTGTTCATTCCAATGGCTTTTCTGGATGGCATCACCGGTCAGTTTTATCGGCAGTTCGCCGTCACCATTGCCATTGCCACGGTGATTTCTGCTATTAATTCTCTGACTTTGTCACCCGCGTTGGCCGCCAATATTTTGAAACCCCATGATGCGGATCCGGATCGCTTAGCCAAGTTGATCCAGGTTGTTTTCGGCTGGATTTTTCGCCCCTTCAACCGTTTTTTTAATCGCAATGCGGAACGCTACCAAGGCATGGTCGGACGTAACTTGAATCGTCGCGGCTGGGTGTTCGGTGTGTATGCTTTGCTGCTGGCAGCAACGGTACTGATGTTCAATGAGGTGCCCGGTGGTTTTATTCCTACTCAGGATAAAACCTATCTGGTGGGAAGTATCCGGTTACCGGAAGGCGCATCCCTGGAGCGAACCGAAGCGGTAGCCCGTCAAGTCAGCGAGCTGGCATTGGAAACCGAAGGGGTTTCCCACGCTGCGGCTTTTGTCGGCTTTAATGCGCTTCAGCGCACGAACACGCCGAACGTAGGTACGGTGTTTATTCTGTTCGATGATTTCAGTATCCGGGATCGCAGTGCAGAGCAAATCAAAGACGAACTTAACGGCAAGCTGGCTCAGATTAAAGAGGGTTTTGCCCTAACCTTAATGCCGCCACCGATCTTCGGGCTGGGTGCCGGTTCAGGCTATAGCCTATATGTTCAGGATCGTGCTGGCGACGGCTATGGCGCACTGCAAACTGTAACCAATCAGCTGGCAGGCACGCTCAGCCAAGAACCCGGACTGAATTTTCCCATCAGCTCCTATCAGGCGAACGTTCCGCAATTGGATGCCGTCGTGGACCGCTTACAGGCGAAGGCACTGGGAGTGCGACTGGACGATGTGTTCAGTACCCTGCAACTGTATTTCGGCTCGCTCTACGTCAACGATTTTAACCTGTTTGGCCGCACTTATCGGGTAATGGCGCAAGCCGATGCACCTTTTCGCGATGAAGAAAGCGATCTGAGAAATCTTTACACCCGTAATGTCGAGGGCGACATGGTGCCACTCAGTACCGTGGTGGAACTGAAACAAAGTTTCGGACCTGATCCGGTAATCCGATACAACGGATACCCTGCGGCTGATTTGATAGGACAGTCGGATCCGGCATTGCTGTCTTCCGGTGAAACCCTGGCATCGGTAGCCGCCATCGCGCAACAGGTATTGCCTAACGGCATGAACATTCAGTGGACGGACCTCAGTTTTCAACAAATCAATCAGAGCCAAGCGGCGCTGGTGGTGTTTCCGTTAGCCCTGATGCTGGTGTTCCTGGTTTTGGCTGCCCTGTATGAAAGCTGGGTGTTGCCGCTGGCGGTGATCCTGATAGTGCCAATGTGTTTGCTGGCCGCTCTGTTCGGAGTCTGGCTCAACGGTGGCGACAACAATGTCTTTGTCCAGGTGGGGCTGGTGGTCTTGATGGGATTGGCTTGCAAGAACGCCATCCTCATTGTGGAGTTTGCCCGTGAGCTGGAGATGGAAGGCATGGACACAGTACAGGCGGCACTGGAAGCGTGCCGATTACGGTTACGCCCCATCATCATGACCTCGGTTGCCTTTGTCGCAGGAGTCGTGCCCCTGGTTATGGCCAGCGGTGCTGGCAGCGAGGTGCGCAACGCGATGGGCGTAACGGTGTTCACCGGCATGATCGGCGTAACCCTGTTTGGACTGCTTCTGACTCCGGTGTTTTACGTGGCTTTGCGTAAACTCGCCAAGAACTCCGTGAAAACGCATCCTGAAACCAACGCCCACACCCCTGGAATAGAAACAGGAGAAGTACATGTTTAAGTTACTAAAGCCCATCTCCGGCTTAACGCTGACCGCCGTTTTGTTACAAGGGTGCATGGTGGGCCCGGATTATAAAACTCCCGATAGCCAGCCCCCTGCAACGTTTTATAACGAGCCGGAGTCACCCACTCCGGGAAAAGGCGGTAACAGTCCACAGCAAAATCTTTTCTGGCAGGGTTTTGACGATCCGGTGCTGGCGCAATTGATCACTGAAACGCTGTCGGCGAATTACGATTTACGGGCAGCACTGGCGAACTATGATCGCGCGGCGTCACTGCTACGCGGTGCCAAACGCAACCGGTTACCGAACATTGCTATAGGTGCCAATGCCGGCGAACAACATCTTGCCTTATCGGAGCGCGCTCCGCCGGCTTATGCGGAAAGAGTTGAGCAATACAATGTCGACGCCAGCCTGAGCTGGGAGCTGGATTTGTTCGGTCGCCTCCGTCGCAGCGTAGAGCAACAGCAGGGACTGCTGGATGCCACAGCCGCCGACCTCGACGCATTGCAGATCGCGTTGGTTGGCCAGATGGCAACCCAGTATTTTGAATTACGTGGTTTGCAGCAGCAAATGCAGGTAGCACAACACAATCTGGAATTGCAAAGGGAGTCTCTGGACATTGTCGATACAAGGGTTAATGCCGGTCGCGGTACTGAGTTTGACCAAGTGCGGGCGCAGGCACAATGGGAATCCACGGGTGCCTTGCTGCCTTTATTGCGTGCGGATATTGCCGCGCACATGCACCGCATTGCCGTCCTCAGCGGGCAGCTACCCGGCGAATTAAATAAACGATTGGCAACGCAAGTGAACTGGCCAACGCAGTTACCCTCTATCCCTCTGGATTCACCTGGTGACGTACTTCGGCGTCGCCCGGATATTCGTGCCGCAGAACGACGCCTCGCTGCCAACACAGCGGCCATCGGTGTCGCCACTGCCGACTGGTTTCCGCGTTTTCAACTGGGGGGACTCATCGGTTCGTTTGCACTGGATGCAGATGATCTCTTTTCCGCTTCCGCCGAACACCACGGTGGCGGCATCGGTATCCAGTGGGCGGCGTTGGATTTTGGACGTGTACAGGCACGGGTGGACAGCGCCAACGCGGAAGCGCAGGCCGCTTTGGCACAGTATCGGCAAACCCTGTTGGTCGCATTGGAAGAGACCGAAACGCAACTGGTGCGCTACCAACAGGAGCAGCAGCGAAGCCAACGGCTCAATCGGGCATCAGATGCAGCCGAGCAAGCGGCTAAACTGGCGCGATCGCGATACGAGCAGGGCTACATCGGATTCTTTGAGGTGTTAGCGGCAGAACAGGAGTTAATTCAAACCCAGGCTCAGCTGGTACAAAGCCGCACGCAACTGACGTTGGCGATGGTAAACCTGTATCGGGCTATGGCGGGTCCGCCTCAACAAAGCTAAGCCCGACACCAAAGCAATAACCCCCGTCAACCGGATAGGTAACGGGAGGTTATTGCTGCAACTGGCGTCATTAACAATAGTGGGGCTCAAAATAACGAATGATCCAGCTCTCACAGCCGGATTCACTCTTCGGCGCTGCAAAGGCACACCATTTAGAATCTTTCTTAAAATCAGTGACCATTTTATTCAGGGCAATAAAACGATGCTGTGCTTCCCGTAGGCTGATTAAATTCCGGCCCGCATTGTCGTCAGGATCCATTGCCTGGTACGGGTCGCTTTTCCAGTTGCAGAGCGCACATTGCTCTGCACTCTCTTCAACCGCTTTATATCCACAACAAGGGCAAGTAAATTTCATGGCTCAACTCCTATATCTCTTTATTTTGCCAAGTTGTGTTATTAGACGGTTTATCTCCCCAAAAGATCACGTAAATATTCACATTTGAACATTGACCTGTTTCATAATATTTCGTTTACATTCACTTACGTTTCCTTTTGACGGAATCCATAGGTCGCATCCAACCGGTCTGCCAAATATTCTGCGCAGCTAACCGGTTGATATTTAGGGACTTGTTCAGGAAATAGTTGCCGCGGGTCAACCACGGCTGCCGGATCGACCTCCAGAAAGAACGCGATCGAAAATCGCTCCCGAAGTGGCGGCCTCACCCGATGAGGCGTTGAAACATAGGTGTCGTTGGTCCATCGCATCAAACAATCACCGATGTTGCACACGAACGCACCCGCTACATGGGGCGCCTCTATCCACCGTCCGTCGCGGTCTGATACCTGCAAACCGGCCACGCCATCAGTGGCCAGCAGGGTGATGTTGCCGTAATCCGTATGGGTTCCGGCGCCGCCATCTTCGCGATTTAGGTCGCCACTGGCAGCCGGGTATCTGAGCATGCGCAAAGTGGCAATCGGCATGCGCAGATGTTCGCTAAAGAACGTTTCAGGCAATCCCAGATCCAGACTCAACCCGCGATGAAGCAAGCGCCCCAGATCAAGGCAGGCATCAAAATAGGTCACCACGTTTCGTCTCCAGCCTGCCAGATCGGGCCAGAAGTTCACCCCACGAAATGCCTTTTCGGCCAACACTTCGGGGTGGTCTGGCGGCAGATCAACGCCGATATTGAACGCCTCCTTCATATCTGCACCGGCATCGGGATTTAGGCGTTCGTCGGCCATGGCGATGTAACCGCGATTATGTTGGGAACGTTGGATAGACAGCGCTTGTTTGTCTTGCAGCGGTGAAGCAAAAAAACGCTTTGCTTCACCGAAGGTGGTGTCGATCAACGTTTGCGGAATGCCATGGTCGACGACATAAAAGAACCCCACGTTACGGCAGGCATGACCTAATTCGTCCGCCACCTGCTGTCGTTCTGCCGCGTCGGAACTCCTCAATTTCGCGACCGAAATAATGGGTAGGCTATCCAATCCGATTCTCCTTTGGCCGTAGCGGTGCAGTGGTATTCTTTACCGTAGAGATGACAACAATGATCAAGGCAAAAAACCGCATAGGTTATCTCAATGTGCATCCAGGACCCGTTTTACGCTTGATGCTGTGCGCCGCTTTATTTCGGAATCGTGCCGTCGACGCCTTCAATGTAATAGTTCATCGCCGCCAGTTCCTCATGGGACATTTCCTTGCCGTCGGGCACGGTGATTTTTCCGCTTTGGTCTTTAATCGGCCCGGTAAAAGGGTTAAATGAGCCATCGATAATGGAAGCAATGATTTCCTTAGCATGTGCTGCCACCGCTTCGGGTACGGCTGGCCCGAAATCCGGCACCTGGATCATGTCTTCTTTCATGCCACCCCAGAAGTCCCGGGATTTAAACTGACCGTCCATCACATCCTGCACGGTGTGAATGGTAAACCACGACCAATCATCCACGACCGACATCAAATGCGCCTTGGGACCGAAGCTGGACATATCCGAAGCTTGCCCCACGGCGTACTTACCCCGACGCTCGGCGGCCTGCATTGCCGCTGGACTGTCGGTATGCTGCAGAATGACATCGACCCCCTGGTCCATCATGGCATTGGCTGCATCCGCTTCTTTACCCGGATCAAACCAGGTGTTGACCCACACCACTTTCAACTCTGCTTCCGGGTTGTATTTATTCAGCGCCAATTGCACCGCGTTAATATCGCGGATGACTTCCGGAATCGGGAACGAGGCAATATAGCCTATCTTGTTACTTTTCGTGACTTTCGCCGCCACATAGCCCGCCACATAACGACCCTCATAGGTTTTGGAGACATAGGTGCCCAGATTTTTGGTGCGCTTGTATCCGGTCGCGTGCAGGAAGGTCACTTTGGGAAATTGCTTCGCTACCTTGGCGGTCGGATTCATAAAACCGAATGAAGTGGTGAAGATGACTTTGTTACCCATTTTGGCCAGATTGCGAATGACCCGCTCGGCGTCGGCGCCTTCCGGAACATTTTCAACATAAGTGGTTTTCACTTTGTCACCAAAATGCTTTTCCAGCGCCAGCCGGCTTTGATCATGCTGATAGCTCCAGCCGTGATCCCCGATTGGGCCTACATAAACAAATCCTACTTTGAACGGTGCTTCGGCCTGGACGGCGGTCGCGGTTAACAACATTCCCAAGGCGGCGGCCAAACCCGCCACCCAGGCTTTAATCCCCGAATTTCTCATGCAATGCTCCAATGGTATAAATGATAATGTTGGCGGCGTACAACGCCTGTGCGGCTTTGCTTGCGGTACCCGGCCCAAAACCTGTCCAATTAGACAGGTTTGTTATTAGCAATAATCTGACCAAATAGACAAGCCATTGAAAACCCAGCATTATCTCTATAATCATCAGGACAGCGCCGACGCTGCGCAGCACAAACCGGGCACATCATGCGCTAATGCAGTGCAATCGGTTTTGACGATGCTCAACAAAACACAAACACCAGGAGTTGAACCCGGTGAAAAACGTTCCTTTGCTCCCCACCCCAAAAACCATTTTGTTCGACTGGCACGGCACCCTGGTGGACACCCAGGACGCCATGATCACCGCCTTAACGGATACACTACCGAAAATTGAAGAGTTGGGACTGGTGGAACGGCTGCTGCCGGAATCGGAATGCAAAACCAAAGACGATATAAAACTGGTTCGCTATATCCGTCTGTTTCGCAAGCTACACCCGAAAATATTGCTGGAACGCCGCGTTAGCCGCACTGAAATATTCAATGCGATTTTCGGTGATGATGAAGAAGCCAAAGCGCTCGCACACCGCGCTTACAATAAAAATTACCGCACTTATTTCGGCAAGGTAAAACCATTTCAGGAAGGTGTTCGGGAGTATCTGTTTGCCCTGAAGCGGCTGGGCCTCACCATCGGCGTAGCAACCAATCGCAGCCGGGAATTTTTCGATCATGAAGTACGAACGGTAGACGATGGCTCCTGGCCGCGGTTGATTGACATCACCACCTGTGCCGATGAAGTCACCCTGTATAAACCCGATCCTCAAATCATTCGTTATACGTTGGCACAAATAGATACCTATCCGCGGCCCGAGACCTGGTATGTGGGCGACAGCTATCAGGACATGGTGACCGCGCGCAATGCGGATGTCACCGCCATTTTTTATAACGGTGGCTGCTGGGATCAGGATTACCTGCAAGAATTATTCTCTGCCAATCCGAAAGCCCGGCCCGATGCCATCATCAACAGCCTGGACGAATTAATGGATTTGTTGCAGGAAGTGCAGGAAAATGCCCCTACTGCGTTTCCAAAAATTGTCGAAAAAGCACGCCCGCCCTATTTCCCGCCGCCACAACCTCCATTGCAACACATTGAACCCGATTGGCATCCATCGGTTGCCAGCTTAACGTTGCCCGACTTAATTCTGTTTGACTGGCATGCCACCTTGGTCGACACACTGGACGCGATGTATCACGCGGTGGACGATATGCTGCCGGAATTGAAGAAAACCGGGTTGCTGGAACAACTGGTGGATTCCAAACTGAGTAAATCACCGGATGACGCCAAGTTGGTTGAGTACGTTAAAAACTACGCGCAACTGCACCCGAAAATAAAAGCAGACCGCAAAATCTCGCGCACGGATATTTTCGAGGTGTTGTTCGGTGAGAATCTCGAAGCCAAAAAAGTCGCGCACTCGATTTTCAATCTGCATTATCGCAATCACTTTGGTACCGTGTTGCCGTTTGAAGCAGGGGTGCGCCAAGTATTATTGGGCTTACGCGCCATCGGCCTTAAAGTGGGCATGATTACCAATCGCGATCGTGAGTTTTTCGAGCACGAAGTCAAAGCCGTTGAAGCCGGCACCTGGGCCAATCTGTTCGATGTGATGGTGTGCGGAGACGACACACCCAATCGCAAGCCCCATCCGGACCAACTGATTAAAGCCGCTGCTGAAATGGGGTTTCAACCGGGAAAAAATGTCTGGTACGTGGGGGATAGTACGACCGACGTCATTGCCGCCAAAACCGGACTCTTCACCAGTGTATTTTTCAACGGCGCGCAATGGGATCAGACCTGGCTGCATAAAATATTTCCCGGCAACCAACGTTTCCCCCATCAACCGGATGTCGTGGTCAATGATTTCTCTGAATTCTGGGCCCTGACGCTGGCCTGCCTGCGCAGGGGATTAAAGCACTAAAGCCGGATCAGCGGTCGGCCAAAGTGCGCGCGGCCTGCCAATGATCGGCCATCAGTTTATGCCGGTCCAGACCCGGAATTTCTCCGTCAATCACGGTCCACTCGCCACCCACCATCACCCGATCCGCTTTCTGGGCACCACATAACAGCAGTGCCGCCAGGGGTTCGTGGCTACCGGAAAACCGCAGCTCATCCATTTTGAATAGCGCCAGATCAGCCTGTAATCCGGCCGCGATACGACCGGTATCACTGCGCCCCAATACGGCGGCTCCGCCCTGGGTGGCCCACCGCCAGGCATCCAAATGACTGACCGCAGCGGCCCCATAACGCAACCGCTGTAACATCATGGCCTGACGTACTTCACCCACCATATTGGAACCATCATTCGAGGCCGATCCATCCACACCCAAACCCACCGGACAACCGGCCGCTTCCAATTCACAGGCACGACAAATACCCGATGCCAACACCATATTGGAACAGGGGCAGTGGCACACGCCCACTTTGGCAGCCCCCAGCCGGGCGATTTCCTCGTCATTAAAGTGAATGCCATGGGCTAACCAGGTGCCCGGACGCAGCCAATTGACCGAATCCAGATAATCCACCGTACGCAGGCCGAATTGCTGCAGGCAGAATGCTTCTTCGTCCAGGGTTTCCGCCAGATGGGTGTGCAGCCCCACTTGATATTGGGCCGCCAGATCAGCGCTGGCGCGCATGATTTCGGTGGTCACAGAAAACGGAGAACAAGGCGCTAAGGCCATCTGCACCATCGCGCCGTCACCGGTTTGATGATGAGTCCGGATTAATCGCTCACTGTCATCCAAAATGGTTTGTTCCGTTTGTACCACTGTTTGCGGCGGCAAGCCGCCGTCCTTTTCGCCCAGGCTCATGGAGCCACGGGTAAGCACCACCCGGATACCGAGTTTCTGCGCCGCCGCCACCTGCAGATCAATGGCGCTTTCCAGGCCCTGCGGAAATAAATAGTGGTGATCGGCAGCCAGTGTACATCCGGACAGCATCAACTCTGCCAGCGCCAACTCACTGGAAAGGGAAATCATCGACGGAGTCAGACCAGCCCAAACCGGATATAAGTTTTTCAACCAGGAAAACAATTCCTGGTTGAGCGCCGCCGGTAGTGCCCGTGTCAAGGTTTGATAGAAATGATGATGGCAATTAACCAGACCCGGCACCACCACGTGTTCACGGGCGTCAAAGGTGACGTCACAGGGCTGCGCGGGTGGCTTATCGTGGGTCAGCAATTCGCTGATACACCCCCCTTCGACGACCAGACCGGTGACACCGTCTTCATCGCAAAGCAGGTCCAGGGGTTGCTTAATCCAAAGTCGTGTCATCGGTCACGGCCCTATCGGTAAAGCGGTAATTAAAACGTCAGGAAAGCCTAACCGGTTTTATAAAACGGTTGCCCTAACGACACCGGCGCGTATAAGCGATTGCGGGCGGCATTACTGGAAAGCATTACCAGCACCACAATGGTCGCGACGTACGGCAGCATGGCTAACAGATTAGGGGATACTGAAATGCCCACCCCTTGCGCAACCAGGTGCAGAATGCTCGCCAAGCCAAACAAATACGCACCCAAGATAACCCGACCGATGCGCCAACTGGCGAACACCACCAACGCCAACGCAATCCAACCGCGACCGGCACTCATATTTTCTGCCCATAACGGAGTGTAAGCCAACGACAAATAGCCTCCGGCCAGACCCGCCATTGCGCCACCAAAAGCCACCGCTAAAAAACGCGTGCGCAGCACCGGCAATCCGATTGCATTGGCAGAATCCGGACTCTCGCCTACGGCTTTCACAATTAACCCGGCGCGGGAACCGCTGAAAAACCACATCAAAAAAGCCGTCAGAAAAAATGAGCCGTAAACAATCAGATCCTGCTGGAAAAAAGCTTTGCCGATCACCGGAATCTCATTTAGCAGAGGAATAGCAAAGGGTTCCAGTCCAACAACGGGCTTACCCACGTATCCGGCACCAATGAAGGCAGATAGCCCGGTTCCGAAAATAGTCAGTGCTAATCCGGTGGCGTACTGATTTGAGTTCAATTTCAGCGTCAGCAATCCAAACAGCATCGACATAACAATGCCCGCCAGAATGGCACACACAAAACCCAAAAATAAACTACCTGTAGTCAGAGTGACAATAAAGCCCATGACCGCTCCCACCAACATCATGCCTTCCTGGCCCAGGTTCAGCACGCCACTTTTTTCTGCAACCGTTTCGCCCAGCGCCACCAGCAACAATGGCGTGCCTGTGCGCACCGCCGCCTGCATAACATTATTTATCAGATCCAGATCCACGCGATTCCCCTTTTCAATCTGAAGCAGTAGCCAGGTTGCCCACGTTTGGTGATACCCAGCGTAAGCGGTATTGAATCAACATATCGCAGGCCAGCAGATAAAACAGCAACATACCCTGAAACATTCCGGTCAACGCCAAAGGCAGATTCAATTCGATCTGCACCATCTCTCCGCCCATATAAAGCAATGCCATCAACACGCTGGCCAACACCACGCCGATCGGATGCAGTCGCCCCAGAAACGCGACAATAATTGCAGCATAACCATAGCCGGGAGAGATTTGCGGAACCAGTTGGCCGATCGGTCCGGCTACTTCACCCACTCCGGCAAGCCCGGCCAGGCCACCACTTAGCAGCAATGCGAACCAGACCAGGCGTTTTTGCTTGTAACCCGCCATACGGGCAGCACGCTCATCATTTCCCAGCACTTGAATCTGGTACCCCATAAAACTTTTACTGAGCAACACCCACACACCGGCACTGGAAATCAACGCGAGTATTATTCCAAGATGGACTCGGGTTTCTTCCCACAAAATAGGCAACCGCGCTGCATCCGCGAACATCGCCGATTCGGGAAAGTTAAAACCGTGGGGATCTTTAAGCGACCCGTGCACTGCGTATTGCAGTAAGTTGAACGCAATGTAATTGAGCATGATGGTGGTCAGAATTTCATTGGTGTTGAATTGGGTTTTCAACAGAGCGGCAATGCCCGCCCACAATAAACCGGCGGCCATTCCACAAATCAAAACCATGGGCAGCAATAGTACACTGTCGCTATCGGTAAACTGGACCGCCAATGCACTGCCCGCCAAGCCTCCCATTAACAGCTGCCCTTCGGCGCCAATATTCCATACATTGGCACGATAGGCCACCGACAGTCCCAGCGCACACAGCAAAATCGGACCGGCTTTCACACACAGTTCGGCGATCCCATAACTGTCGGCAACCGGCGTGATCAAAAATGTTTTCAGCGCATACAGCGGCGGTTGCCCCAGCACCGAAAACACGATAGCACCGCTGATTAATGTCAGCACGCCAGCCAGCAACGGCGACACGTACGGCATCCAGGCCGAGGAGGATTGACGTCTTTCCATCTTCAACATACTCGATTCTCCGCTTGCACATCTGCCTTGCCCTGGGCATGAATCGGGGTCACTGCTGCCCGCTTTGTACTGAGGCTGTCGTCCTGCTCGTCAAAATCGCCGGCCATCCAGCGTCCCACTTGCTCAATGGACGTTTCCGCGGTTGCTTTTAATGCAGAAAGCTCGCCATCGCAGAGTGCGCAGATGCGATCCGAAATCAGAAATAATTCATCAATGTCTTCCGATACCACCAGAATGGCCGCGCCGTTGTCCCGCAGACCGATGATCGCCTCATGAATTGCCACAGCCGCCCCGATGTCGACCCCCCAAGTGGGGTGCGATGCGATCAGCAATTTGGGATTTTGCAGAATTTCACGGCCGATAATGAATTTCTGCAAATTGCCGCCAGATAAGCTGCGTGCCTCACTGTGTGTACCCGCCGCTTTCACTTTAAAGCGATCAATGATTTGCTTTGCGAAGGCATCCACTTTGGCGCCAACCACCATTCCGTTTCGCACCAGGCCAGTCAGGAAACCCGTGAGCAACGCATTGTCGTGCAAACTCATATTGGGCACCGCTCCCCGCCCCAACCGCTCCTCCGGCACAAAGGCCACCCCCAGTCGGCGCCGGTCTGCCGGCCCCATGCTGCCGATTGCAACACCTTGCAATTGGATTGCGCCAGCTTCCTTCACCGGCTCTTCGCCACTGAGCGCCGCCAGTAATTCTTCCTGGCCGTTACCGGCAACACCGGCCACCCCGACGATTTCACCGCTGCGCACCTGCAGGTTGATATTGTTAAGCCGGGTGCCGAACGGGTCATGGGTCCCTTTACTTAATTGCATTACCTCTAAAAAGGCTTCGCCCCCTTCCGCCTTGGCGTATTCTGTTGAAATCGGGGTATCGTCCCCCACCATCAAACGCGCCATGGAGGCCGGTGTTTCCTCCGCCGGTTTGCAGTTACCGGATACCTTGCCCCCCCTCAACACCGTGGCGTTATCGCACAGCGCTTTCACTTCATTCAACTTGTGACTGATAAACAGAATACTGCAGCCTTCCCTGGCCAACTGTCGTAGCGTGATAAATAAGGTGTCCACTTCTTGTGGCGTTAACACCGAGGTCGGTTCGTCCAGAATCAGCAACTTTATCTCCTGCACCAGACAGCGCACTATTTCCACCCGCTGACGTTCACCAATGGACAGGGTATGCACCAGCCTATCGGGATTCAATGCCATGCCGTATTTGCTGGAAACGTCCGTGATGCGTTCGCCCAGTGCTTTCATTTCCCGTGCCGGAGTGCCCAAAGCCAGAGCAATGTTTTCCGTCACGGTCAGGGTTTCAAACAACGAAAAATGCTGAAACACCATGCCAATACCCAGGCTGCGTGCATGACTGGGATCGGCGATGGTCAGCTGCCGGCCTCTCCAATAAAGCGTACCGATATCCGGTTTCACTAAGCCATAGATCACTTTCATCAGGGTGCTTTTACCGGCCCCGTTTTCTCCCAACAACGCATGTATTTCACCCGGTTCTATATCCAGACTGATATGGTCGTTGGCCAGGCAGCCCGGGTATTGTTTGGTGATATTGCGCAACGCCAAGCGCGAAGGCATCGGCAACTCGTTGGCCCCGGCTGGCACCGGCAAATCATCGTTGTATGCATCTGAAGTCATAGCAATACCGTCAAAATAAATCCGTCTGTGTGAAGTTTTACCTAAATGTCGAAGCCAAAATGAGATTTCATCTCCACCTGAAGTCGCCCCAAAGCGGCCAAATAATCCTGACGAGTTGGTCAGGTATTTCTTGACTCCAGGGACTGCGTTGGCAAACAATATGCAATAACCTGTCCAGTTGGACAGGTTTTATTTTGGCTGTGCTATGGTGACCAAGACGCGTAAGCAATTCGATCACCCCCATACTGAAAAGAAATAATTCCTGTATTTTCAAGGCTTTGTAAAGGTCGAAGTCGACAGGGAAAAACGGACCATTCCACAGGGCAGTCGCCATTTAAGGCAGGAGCGGGATGATGTTGAAAGAAACCGCACCGCGGTTCACGCCACAGGCAATCGGGTTGGGGGCGCTATCATTGAGCGAAGCATTCACGGAGCGCACTATCCTCGTGCGAGCGCAGCAAGAAATCGTTTGTTTGCTTTCGGAATCAATGCTTTTAAGTACACTTAGGTCTACCTGCCTTATTCATACTGCATCTCGCCCCATCCATGAGGTCCGATCATGACTGCTTCATCGAATTACCATCTACGCACCTGGGCTAGCGCGGCTGCCAAGCTACAGCAACAGGGTGAAGGTTATGTCCTGGTTACCATCGTTAATGTTAAGGGTTCGTCGCCCCGAGACAATGGCACCAAAATGCTGGTGAGTCATGACCGTACGGTGGAGACCATCGGCGGCGGGCACCTGGAATTTTTGGCCATTAAAACCGCCCGCGAATTGTTAACGCAAGGCAAACAGCATCAACACATGGAGGAATACCCTTTGGGTACCAAGCTGGGACAATGCTGCGGAGGCCGGGTCACATTACTTTATGAATGCTTCGCTCCCAGCGAAGTACAAATAGCCTTGTTCGGAGCCGGCCACGTGGCCCGGGCGCTGGTCACCATTCTGGCACAACTGCCGGTGCAAATTCGCTGGATCGACAGCCGCGCCGATGAATTTCCAGCATCGATTCAGGATGGAGTGAAGGTGATCGTTTCGGATCAGCCTGAAAACGAAGTTGCGCACCTCAATCCGGGGGCCTACGTCATCGTCATGACTCATTTGCACCCACTGGATTACGCCATTGCCGAAGCAGCATTGCAACGCAACGACACCGCTTATGTTGGCGTAATCGGCTCAGAAACCAAAGCCCGGCGTTTCAGGATGCGGCTACAGTATTGGGGATTCCCACAATCGGTGATCGACCAGATGCAGTGTCCTATCGGACTGGACACCGTAGCGGGAAAACACCCGATGGAAGTTTCCGTGTCCATTGCCGGACAAATTATTGCGCATTATCAACAACGCAGAGAACCCGGGATAAGCGACAACGCTGAAGCGATTCCCATCGCATTAAAACCCACACTGCAAAAGCAAATCGGATACAAGGAACCGTTTGATCAATGAGTGCTTCCGAAATCACATCAACCAGCAAAATCGATCTGAATAAACCCTTTGCACTGCGCGCCAAGCGGGTCATAACGCCTCAGGGCGAACAAGCCGCAATCGTGGTGGTAGAAAACGAGCGTATCCAGTCTATTCTGGCCTACGAGGCTGACCCAGGCTGCCCGTTGCTGGAAATCGAAGGCGTACTGATGCCGGCACTGGTGGACAGTCACGTGCATGTGAATGAACCTGGTCGTACTGATTGGGAAGGTTTTGATACGGCGACCCACGCTGCGGCAGCCGGTGGCATCGCGACCCTGGTGGACATGCCCCTGAATTGTGTCCCCGTCACCATCTCCGACGCAGCTCTGGCAGCCAAACTGGAAGCAGTGGACAGCAAAATCTGGGTCGACTGCGGTTATTGGGGAGGTGCCACTGCTGATAATCTTGCAGACCTTCCTGATCTGTTAAAGGCCGGAGTATTGGGTGTAAAGTCCTTCACTATCCATTCCGGTATTGACGAATTTCAGGCGGTGGACGAGCAACAATTAAAGGATGCAATGCGACATTTGGCGAACGCGGAGTTACCCCATCTGGTACACGCCGAGCTGGATATACATTGCCAACCTGAAGTGGAGGCAATCGGTCGTTCCTATTCCCGCTTTCTGCAATCACGGCCGCGCCAGTGGGAAAACGACGCCATCGCTATGGTGATCCGGGTTATGCGGGCGTTACGCGAAGAAGGCTTAACCCCCCGGGCGCACATCGTACATCTGTCTTCCAGCGATGCCATTCCCATGATTACCCAAGCACGGGATGAAGGCTTGTTGCTAACGGTCGAGACCTGCCCGCATTATCTCACCTTGTGGTCGGAGGATATTCCGGATGGCGCGACGCTTTACAAATGTTGCCCGCCGATCCGGGAAAATCAAAACCGTGATTGTCTCTGGCAGGGTTTAAAGGACGGCGTAATTGATTTTATCGTTTCGGACCACAGTCCCTGCACCCCCCAACTAAAAGCGATCGACAGTGGCGATATCGGCGATGCCTGGGGCGGCATCTCGGCCTTGCAATTCGGCCTGGCTCTGATCTGGACCGAGGGCCAGAAACGCGGCTTTGATCTGACTCAGATCACCCGCCTGATGGCGCAACGCCCCGCCGAAATCGCCGGACTGGGCGCATTCAAAGGCCAAATCGCAACAGGTTATGACGCGGACTTTTGCGTATTTGATTGCACTGCGACACAAACCGTCACTGCCGAGACGATCAAACACAAGCACAAGATCAGCCCTTATTTAGGAAAGACCCTGCAAGGCAAGGTGTTGCAAACCTGGCTACGCGGTAAACCCATTTACCAGCACGACGAGTACACGGGAGAAGCACGCGGTAAAAGCCTGCTACGGGGTCACACCTTTACCCTTCCAAAAGGAATTCAATGAAATGAGCAATCCGCAACACCCGATTAAATGGGCCATGACCCATATAGATTTACTGGCCGAACGTTTTGGCGGGCAAACCCTATCCTGCAACGATGAGTTTTTTGCCGAAGCCAGCAATCTGATGAAACAATCCGAACCGGTTTTTATCGAAGACAAATACACCGACCGCGGAAAATGGATGGATGGCTGGGAGACCCGCCGCCGCCGCTCAGACGGCTTTGACTGGTGTATTGTGCGCCTGGGCATTGCCGGCCGCATTCGTGCAATTGATGTCAATACGACCTTTTTTAAAGGCAATGCGCCGGATGCCATGTCGATTGAAGCCTGCTATGCACCCGATGATCCCGCGCTTTTAAATGCCGATCAGTGGGAATGGTTTACGTTAATAGAATCGAAGAAGATCAAACCCCACAGTCATAATTTATTCGAACTGACCGACAGCCGCTCCTGGACCCATCTGCGTTTGAATATTTTTCCGGACGGCGGAGTCGCCCGTTTGCGTGTCTACGGAGAACCCCGCGTCGACTGGAGCAAGCTACTGCCCAACGAATTAGTGGATCTGGCCGCCTGCGCTAACGGTGGCCGGGCGCTGGCGTGCTCCGATATGTTCTTTAGTCCGATGAACAATCTGATTGCACCCAATCGCGGAAAAAATATGGGCGACGGCTGGGAAACCCGACGCCGCCGGGGCCCCGGTCACGACTGGTTGATCGTTAAATTGGCCTGTCCAGGCAGGCTGAAAAGAGTGTTGATCGATACCCTCCATTTCAAGGGCAATTTTCCCGACAGCTTTGTACTCGAGGCGATCCACTCCATTACCGACGATCTGACCGATGACGCTATGGAATGGACCAGCGTCATTGCATCCACCAAGTTGATGCCGCACACCGAGCATTTTTATCAGGAAGAACTGTTGGAACAGGAAACTCCGTTCACCCACGTTCGTCTCAGCATTTTTCCGGACGGGGGAGTCAGCCGCATGAGAGTGTTTGGTTATCCGGTAGTGGACACTGAAATCCAAGACTGATCAATGTTATGAACAGTGGAGACCAGAGCAGTATGAATTTAAATACGTTGAATACCATGCCCATAAGTCAGGCTGGCGATACCTTCCGGCAATGTTGTGCAGCCACCGGCTGGGTCGATGGCATGGTGCGATCGCGCCCCTATGCCACTCTTGTTTCCATTCTCAACACCTCTGACCACATCTGGATGGACATGCGCGAAAGCGATTTACTTGAAGCCTTTAGTGCCCATCCGCAGATTGGCAACGTCGATAGCCTGCGACAAAAATACGCTAGCACCAAGGCAATGGCGGCGGGGGAACAAGCCTCGGTGCAACAAGCCACCGAAGAAACCATTCAGGCCTTGGTGAAAGGCAACGCAGAGTATCTGGAAAAATTCGGATTTATTTTTATCGTCTGCGCCACCGGCAAATCCGCCGACGAAATGCTGGCATTGCTGCACGCCAGATTGCCAAACAGCCGTCCCCAAGAGTTGCAGAATGCGGCGGAAGAACAACACAAAATTACCGCTCTGCGGTTGGAAAAGCTATTCTCATGGTAGCGCCATTCGCCGGCTCAGATCAGCACAAATACATTTAAGAGTCGAATCACTCAATACGATTCAAATAAGATGAGTCAGACATTATGAGTCAAATTACTACCCACGTTTTGGATTCTGCATTAGGTCAACCCGCAGCGAATGTCCCCGTTATGCTCAGCTACCAAGACCGGGCGGGCAACTGGTCGAAGATCAACAGCACAGTCACGAACGAAGACGGGCGGGCACCGGCTCTGAGTCCGGATAAATTGCAAGCCGGCACCTACCGGCTCCGCTTTGAGACCTCACCCTATCTGCACGCACAGGGGCAACCGGTGTTTTATCCCTATGTGGAGGTGGTTTTTACGATTGATGACAGTGGTACGCACTACCATATCCCCCTGTTAATGAGCCCGTTCAGCTACTCCACCTACCGGGGCAGCTGAATGAATCGAATAGAACCGTTAACGCAAGAAGCCTTCCGGCCATTCGGTGACGTGATCGAAGCCAATGAGGCGCTGGAGAACTTTGATATTAACTATGGATACACCCGGCGTTTTCACAATCTGGCGGATATCAATGTGGATGCCGAATTCGGTAAACCCATCGTGAGCTTGTTCCGCTCCAATCCGCTGCCGGCTCCCATTAAAATAGAACGCCTGGAAAGGCACCCGCTTTCCAGTCAGGCATTTATGCCGTTGGGCGCAAGCCCCTACTTGGTCGTAGTGGCACCTGCAGGCGAACTTGTGGAAGCGAACATCCGCGTCTTTTTGGCACAGCCCGGACAAGGCGTGAATTATTTTGCGGGTACCTGGCATCACTTTTGTCTGGCGCTGCAGGCGGACAGTTTATTCCTGGTCATTGATCGAGCCGGGCCCGGTTCGAATTGCGATGAACTTTTACTGGACACCCCCTTTACTCTTGATATTAGCGGTTTGGTGTGAACAGTCCCTTAAGGAGCATAAGCCATGAGCAATGAATCCCATGCCTATCGTGCCCGTATACTGCACTTTGTTGACAACCCTCTGAACGCAGGAGACCAGGCCTGGCAATACTTTGAAGACGGTATTCTGTGGGTAGAAAACGGCTATATCCGAAGCGTCGGCCATGCCGTGGATCAACTGATGACCTTACCCACCTATGTGTCTATTGATAATTACTCCGATCACCTGATTATCCCGGGTTTCATTGACACCCATATACACTACCCGCAAATAGAAATGATCGGTGCCTATGGTGAACAGTTACTTAGCTGGCTCAATAACTACACCTTTCCCACCGAAAGCCAGTTTGGGGACTCCGCCTATGCCGCCCGTATTTCTTCTGTTTTTACGGATGAGTTATTGCGCAACGGCACGACCACGGCATTGGTTTTCGGTACGGTTCACCCCGCTTCGGTGAATGCTTTTTTTAGCGAAGCACAGCAACGGGGCCTGCGTATGATCGCAGGCAAAGTCATGATGGATCGTAACGCGCCGGAAGAAATCTGTGATACACCGGAGACCGGCTACCACCATTCCAAAAGGCTAATCGAACGCTGGCACGGAGTGGATCGGCTGCAGTACGCAATAACACCCCGCTTTGCCCCCACCAGCTCCTATGAGCAACTGGAAAAAATTGCCTACTTATTCAAACAGTACCAAGGCCTTTATATGCATACCCACCTGTCAGAAAACACCAACGAAGTGGCATGGGCACTGCAACTATTCCCGGAGGCGACCCGCTACCTGGACATTTATGATAATTACGGACTCCTAACTCCGCGTAGCGTCTTCGCCCACGGAGTGCATCTGTGCGACGAGGAATGCAGACGCTTAGCCGAAACCGGTTCCAGCATTGCTCACTGCCCTACGTCAAACCTATTTCTGGGTTCGGGATTAATAAATCTGAATCAATTATTCCAACACGGTGTTTCGGTGGGGCTGGGCACCGATATCGGTGGAGGCACCAGCTTTTCCATGTTCAAAACAATGGATGAGGCATACAAAATTCAACAGCTCAGAGGAGCGACACTGGATCCATTTCAGGCTTTATATATGGCGACGCTGGGTGGAGCTAAAGCTCTCGATCTGGATACCAGAATCGGCAGCTTTCGCCTGAATAACGAAGCCGATTTTGTGATATTGGATTTACAGGCTACCCCATTACTAAAATTCCGTACGCCCTATTGCAAAAGCCTGCGGGATCTATTGTTCGTTTTGAATACCCTGGGCGATGACCGCGTTGTAAAGCGCACCTATTCACTTGGACGCTGTGTGCATAACAGAGATGGAGCAACACACCTATGAGCGCTTACATTATCGATTGGTTAAACCTTCTATTACGCTGGGCTCATCTGATTACCGGTATTGCCTGGATTGGAGCCTCTTTTTACTTTGTCTGGCTCGACAACTCTCTGGAAACACCCACTGAGGACAATAAAAAACGCGGCTTTGGCGGGCAACTCTCATCGATACACGCCGGCGGCTTCTATGAGGTAGCGAAATACAAACTAGCGCCGCCGATGATGCCGCAACATTTACACTGGTTTAAATGGGAAGCCTATAGCACCTGGATTACCGGATTCTTTTTACTGGCTCTGATGTTTTACGTGGGTGCGGAAACCTATCTGATCGACAGCAGTAAAATGAGTTTGAACCCGCTCACTGCAATTGCCATCAGCCTGGGCACACTTGCCGGTGGCTGGATCGTCTATGACCTCCTGTGCAAAAGCCCGCTATCAAAAAACGGCTGGCTGCTGGGTATCATCCTGCTGTCTTTTGTTGCATTGGTAGCCTGGGGCCTGAATCAGATCTTCAGCGACCGCGCCGCCTATTTGCACGTAGGTGCCCTGATCGGCACCTGCATGGCGGCCAATGTATTTTTTGTCATCATGCCCGGACAAAAAGCGCTGGTTGCCGCCGTTGAAAAAGGCGACGCTCCGGATCCGAAATACGCAGCGGCCAGCAAGGTGCGCTCCGTACATAACAACTATCTGACCTTGCCTATTTTATTTCTTATGATCAGCAACCATTACCCCATGACCTATGGCCACCCGCAGGCGTGGGCTGTGCTGATGGCCATTTTATTAATCGGTGCCTGGACCCGGCACTTTTTCAATCTAAAACACAAAGGCATAGTAAAACCGGGCATACTGATCAGTGCCGCTATTGCTACGCTGATCCTGGCGTGGGCTATTGCGCCGAAAGCACTTCCAAAACCGGCTGCTGCGTCGTCCGATCCGGTTAGCATTGTGACTAACGAAGAAGCCTTGAGCATCGTGCAACAACGCTGTGCGAGCTGTCACAGCGCCACACCCACTGATGATATTTTTAAAGCGGCACCGGGTGGTGTAAAACTGGATACCGAACAGGAGATGATGCAATGGGCTCCGCGCATTATGGCACGGTCGGTAAGCAGTAAAGACATGCCGTTTATGAATAAAACAGCCATGACCGACGAGGAACGCATTAAGTTAGGAACCTGGATTACGGCTCAGTAATAACAACGCCAGTTCCAATAAAAAAGGGCGAAGCAATACCATGGGTATCACTTCGCCCCTAAAAAATCATTATTCAGGAACCCCATAACTGATACTGACGGAGTCCACGAAATACTTCGATGTGCTTGATACATCCTGGTAATAGTTATAATACAAACTGGGACGTGTGGTATCGGACACCGCCGGCGCCCACATATTAATTGGGCCTGAATCAGTGGTAACGCCCTGCGCAATTACCGAGATAGTGCAGATATCGGTTGCCTTATCCACATTGAATATCAACACGTGATTGACGTTATTGGTATAGCTACCGATTGTCTGGTGAGACGTGTTCCCGGTTTTTTTATAAAGCACGCCATTTTTAAAGCGTAATCCACACATCGTTCCGAAATGGCCATCACCTAACCAGATATCCAAACCGGAACCAGAAGCCGATAGACTGGGCCGGCCAGATGCAATCGCCAACAGACGCCCGTTGGACGGGATACTGGTATTCGCCGAAATCATCCCCAGATAGCGCTGCCATAACGCGACAGCAATATTGGAATATTCCAGACTATTGCTACCGGCGGCGTCGAAAAAATGGTTGTTCACTACCTGCCACGATAGCTGGTCCACATCTGACATATAAACCTGATCACCGGCCGGAGCCCCTGCCGGACTTTCAGACGGAGCGGACCCGACCGCATCAGCCGAAAAGTCATCGCTAAAAATAGTCGTGTTGTCGCAACCAGTTAACACCGTGATTTGAGTAATAAACAACAAAGGCAACGCGTGTCTTAACAAGTAGATCGATCTTCTATAAAGTGCATCCATTATGATTTCCTCTCATTGAAGTTAGCAGCGATACAAAAAATTCAGCCCGCCTAAACACATTTCCTACAACGAATCCGGGCCGTCCTTTTTAGCTTCTGCCTACCGCAGTCTTTTTTCCATTGCATATGCCTGCTTTAATATCCGTTAAATTACAGACCGCCACTGCGGACTGTTTAATCTTAAAATTGCCACTATGTCGTATTCCGTGCCTCTCATTCGTCTACTGCCCCGGCGACGGTTCAATGCTATTATTTATTCCCACGACCGAAAATGAGGTAAAAATACAGTGTCACAAGGCCCAAGAGCGACAACACTTTTATCTGTTTTTTTCCTGGCCCTCATCAGCACCCTGGGACTGCACGGTTGTTCCCTTCGCCATGAAATCCCGATAGCAAGTGGTTACGCCGCTAAAAATATTTGTTCCGATTACTTTGTTAGCGGTCTAGATCCGAGAACCATAAAAGTTCGCCTGGTCGGCCCCCAAATTAAGCCCTTCGACAAAATCTGGCGCATTGATATAGATGAGGATAAAAAAAATGTAGCCGTAAGCGATATTATTTTTGGGAACAAATATGCCCATGAGGCACATTATCGGGAGGGCCTTGGTTGCACCCTGCTACACGAATTGGCCAACGAAGAACTCAATCAGCAGACTCTGCCGTTAAAAACCTTGTCTATTCCAAACGATGCTGAATGGCCAATCGGTTCCGGCGGCCCAGCACGGCCTATGGACGGCATAAATTACAGCTCACTCAAAAATTCAGTTAACAATGCGTTTAGAGAAAATGATGACTTAGGTATTAACACTCTGGCTGTGGCCGTAGCATACAAAAACCGGCTGCTCATAGAAAAATACGCAATGAGTGCCACCGTTCAATCACGATTAATCGGTTGGTCAATGACAAAAAGTTTCACCAGTACACTGGTGGGTTTGCTCTTCGACCAGGGTCAGCTAAATAACTGTTCCAAACCATTGACCACCTGAAGGGAACTCAAGAGCGCTTATCCGATCTGATTTTTCGCTAAAAAAGTTAAATCAGAATAAGGCTC
>Ga0208570_1000060_pt1 | contig 58602 bp, 44 predicted proteins | sample DeeseametaMP1202_FD_184192 | JGI IMG/M metagenome (GOLD analysis project Ga0208570, IMG submission 184192) | Marine microbial communities from the Deep Indian Ocean - MP1202 (SPAdes) | ecosystem: Environmental > Aquatic > Marine > Oceanic | place: South Indian Ocean | collected 2011-03-08
AAAGTGGAAACCCAGGTTCACATGGCTCAGTTGATCTACAACCAGAATCGTTGGAGCTATTACCTGGATGCCGGCGTGGCGAGTACTGATACCCGCGGCAACGACGCCGATGATGTGGAGTTTTACGCGCCCGGTGTGAGCTACAAATACGGCCCAGGCTGGCTGTATCTGGAATATCTGTGGTCTGATGGGGATGTAGATCGTAATGGTGACATTTACGAAGCGGATTTCCGGGCAGTCTACGCCTCGTTTGATTTTTATTTCTGATTGCCGGTAGCGGCCCTGCGGGGGCCGCCTACTCGGGTTCAGATGATGAAGTGCCTTTTGAGGAGTGCATGTTTCGGGGAAGCAACCCCGGCATCGTCCGGACCGACTGGCTATAAGTTGCGGCATCCACTGCGCACCCTAAAGCAAGACGGATAACGGAGCTAAGATGAGTATTGATTACGAGACCGACTATGATGTCGGCCAGGATAATGTGCAGGTCCTGGGAATGGACCTGCACAATCCTGTTTTCTTTATCAGTGCCGTACTGGTAATTGCCTTTGTTGCAGGAACTCTGGCGTTTCCGGAGAGTGCCAACGGCATGCTTAATGGCGCCAAGGCATGGGCCATCGAGCATTTCGACTGGTTGTTCATGGTCAGTGGCAATATCTTTGTCTTGTTCTGTATTGCCATAGCCGTGATGCCCACCGGCAAAATTCGCCTGGGTGGCCAGAAAGCCAAACCGGAGTTCTCCACACTGTCCTGGTTTGCCATGTTGTTTTCAGCGGGCATGGGTATTGGCTTGATGTTTTATGGTGTGGCCGAACCCATTATGCATATGACCGCACCGCCGGATGCCGCGGATGGTACCGTGGATGCCGCCCGTGAAGCCATGCGCATCACCTTCTTCCATTGGGGTATCCATGCCTGGGCCATTTACGCGGTAGTTGCACTGTCCCTGGCGTATTTTTGCTTCCGCCAGAATTTGCCACTGACGATCCGTTCTTCACTGTATCCACTGATCGGCGAGCGCATTTACGGTCCTATTGGCCATGCGGTGGATACCTTTGCTGTTCTGGGCACCCTGTTTGGGGTTGCCACGTCACTGGGGCTGGGTGTGGTCCAGATTAATTCCGGTCTGCATTATCTGCTGGACGTGCCAAACAACAGCACTTTGCTGCAAGTGGGCCTGATTATCGCGATCACCGGCTTGGCCACGACTTCCGTGGTGATGGGGTTGGATGGCGGCATCCGCCGGGTATCGGAGCTGAATCTGGTGCTGGCACTGGTGCTGATGGCATTCACCTTGCTGGCCGGACCGACCCTTTATTTATTTCAGACCTTTGTACAAAACACCGGGCATTATTTATCAAGCTTGGTGGAAAGCACCTTTAACCTGTATGCCTATCAGAAAAAGGACTGGATTGGTGGTTGGACTTTGTTTTATTGGGGCTGGTGGATCGCTTGGTCGCCTTTCGTGGGTATGTTTATCGCACGTATTTCCCGTGGCCGAACCCTGCGAGAATTCATTATGGGTGTGTTGCTGGTGCCCACGGTTTTTACCTTTTTGTGGATGACAATATTCGGTAATACCGCTATCCATATGGTATTTAATGAAGGCTTGGTTGAACTGTCCGAAGCAGTTTCCGCAGACACCTCCGTCGCCTTGTTTAAATTCTTTGAGCATTTGCCGTTTACTGCCATCGCATCGACCTTAGCGACGGTGCTCATCGTTACCTTTTTCGTGACTTCTTCCGATTCCGGTTCACTGGTTGTCGACATGTTGACGTCCGGCGGTGAGAACGAAGACACGCCGGTTTGGCAAAGAATCTTCTGGGCCGTTGCCGAAGGAGCCATCGCCGCATCGCTGCTATTAGCCGGGGGCTTGAGTGCCCTGCAAACCGCGACCATCGCCAGCGCCCTGCCCTTTACCATAGTGATGCTGTTAATGTGTTGGGGATTGTTCCGTGCCCTGCGCCTGGAAAAGGTAAAACAAACCAGCCTGCGCGACGCCATGCTGGCTCCGCGGGTCATGTCCAATCCGGTTCCCTGGCAAAAACGCTTATCGCGCATCGTCCGGCAACCCTCTCACAACGAGGTCACGGAATTTATGGACACGAACGTGCGTCCGGCAATGGAGCAGGTAGCCGCAGAATTCAGCAGCAAAAATATTCGCGCCAAGGTTAATCATGATCAGGATCAGGTTTGGCTCGAAGTGTTGCATGGTGACGAAATCGATTTCTTTTATTCAGTTCACGCCAAACCCTATACACCACCCAGTTTTGTCATGCGTGATACCAGCAGCCAACGCGGATCTGAGCTGCGCTACTACCATGCGGAAGTGTACTTAAAAGAAGGTGGTCAGGACTACAGCGTGATGGGGTGGGCAACGGAACAGCTGATCGCCGATATGATCGACCAATACGAAAAGCATATGCATTTCTTAAGGGCGTTACGATAGCCTAGAGAGCAACCAGTAAAGCCCGACGATAAAATCGGGCTGTTCCCCACCTCCGGCGCTAGCCGGGCAAAGTGGCAGTGGATCCCACGCTACAACCGTGCTATGGCCATCCACTGCGCATCATGTTTATATATCCCCCTCCAGAATTATTCCAATACCACCTAATACCACCCAACCCAGAGGGCTATGAGTAATGAGTTTGTCCCGAGTCTGCCTCCACCAGATCGTTGTCGCACTGGTTTTGCTCAGTGGCGCGACCGCCAGTTATTCCCAGAGCGAAGCGGTGCCGGTCAGCGTGGTGTCGCCCACCCAAACCGTACCCACCAACCGATTACGATTGAGCGGAAACCTGGTGGCGGTGCAACAGGCCAATCTATCCGCACGGGTAGATGGTTTGGTCGGCCAGGTTAAGGTCGATGCCGGCGATCGAGTGCGCAAAGGGGATGTATTGCTCGACCTGGATGACGCCCTGGAAAAGCATGAACTGGCGCGTTTACAGGCCGCCACTTCGGCCGCCGAAGCACAGGTTAAAGAAGATCGGCGCTTGGTTGATGAAGCACAGCGACTGACCAGCAATAACAGCCTGCCAAAAAATGAATTGTATCTGCGCCAGGCGGCACTGGATGCCAACCTCGCCTTGCTCGCTGCCGCCAAAGCAGAACAGGCGGCGCAACAACAGCGGGTGGAATGGCATCACCTCACCGCTCCGTTCGACGGCGTCATTTACCGCAAACTGACAGAAAACGGCGAATGGGTCACACGCGGCACACCGGTGCTGGAATTGGTGGCGACCGATCGCTTGTATCTGGATGTGCAAGTGCCGCAGGAACGCTTCGGTACACTCAGCCCCGATACTGAAGTTAACGTACTACCGGATGCCATTCCAGGGCAAACGCTGAAAGCCAAAGTCGTGGCCCTGGTGCCGGTGGGTGAAGCTGGCAGCCGCACGTTCCGGGTGCGCCTGGTGATGGAAAACAGCGACAACCAGTTAGCCGGACTGCTGCCCGGTTTTTCCGCCAATGCCGTTTTCAATCTTTCCCAGGGAAATAAAACTGCGCTGATGGTGCCACGCGACGCGTTACTGCGGGACCCGGATGGCAGCTTCAGCCTGATGACCGTGACCGACAGTGACGGGCAGACCCTTGCCAAACGCGTCAAAGTGAAATTGGGTTACCAGTCCGGTACGCAGGTGGAAATTCTGGAAGGTTTGGTCGCTGATGCGAAAGTCGTGACCCGTGGCAATGAAATTCTGCGACACGATCAATTGGTTAAAATTGTGAAAGACAAATAGAGCCGGAAGCCCAGAACCTCCCTTAAATGCAACTTGTTAACCCTTTATTTGCAACCTGACAGCAACAGGATCATTCGATGTTTGAAGCCAGTATACGCCAGGGCATAATTGTTACCGTAACCGTCGCCATTATCTGTGTGCTGGGGATTGCCGCCGCGCTGCGGATTCCGGTACAGATGATTCCGGATCTGGAGGTCCGCACTATCAGCGTGGTAACCGGCTGGCCTGGTGCAACACCACAAGATGTTGAAAAAGAAATTCTGATCGAACAGGAACGCTATCTGCGCAGCGTGCCCAATATGAAGCGCATGACGTCCTTCGCAGAAACCGGAGAAGCCGTCATTGAGCTGGAATTTCCGTTCGGCGTGGACATCAACGAAACCCTGATTCAGGTTAGCAATGCCTTAAGCCAGGTCTCCTCTTACCCTGAAAATGTGGATCAGCCACGCCTGTTCAGTAGCTCCTTTTCACAAAATTCGTTTATGTATTTCAGTGTCATTCCGTTGCCGGGCAACCCCCACAACCTGGATATGGATATGATGTTTGATTTCATCGACGATCAGGTCCGGCCCCGCATGGAACGTGTCAACGGTATTTCCGAAGTCGCGATTCGCGGCGGAGCCGAACGGCAAATACAGATTCTGGTCGATCCCACCAAACTGGCGCAGCGGGGACTGATACTAAGCGATGTACGGGATCGAATCCGTGCCCGCAACCGGGACGCCTCGGCAGGTGATATTGACAGTGGAAAACGACGCTATCTATTGCGCACGGTAGGCCGCTTTGACGATCTGGCGGATTTGGAAAACACCATTTTATCGGAACAAAACAACGCTACCGTGCGCCTGAAGGACGTAGCCACCATTGCGCTGGATCATTTTGAAGTAAGAGAAATGGCCTACGGCGAAGGCGAGCGCAGTATCCGCATGGCAGTACGGCGGGAAGCCGGTTCCAACGTCATTCAAATCAAAGAAGATCTGTTGCCCCTGGTTGAAGAAATGCAAACCGATCTAATGGAACCCAATGGAGTCCGTATCGTGCTGCTGGGCGATGATGTGCGCTACGTACAGGCATCGATTAAAAACGTCTGGACCAATCTCGGGCTCGGTGCCCTGCTCGCCACCCTGATCATGTATTTATTTTTACGCTCCGCCCGGGCCACCCTGGTAGGCGTTCTCAGTATTCCGATCTGCACCATTGCCGCGTTTCTGGGGTTACTGTTGTTCGATCGCACTATCAATGTCATTTCATTGGCCGGTGTCGCGTTCGCGATCGGCATGACGGTGGACAACACCATTGTCGTGCTGGAGAGCATCGAGCAAGCACGACGGCGCGGCCTTGGTCTGTACGAAGCGGCATTGAACGGAGTACAGGAGGTCTGGCCTGCGGTTTTGGCGTCCTCCATGACCACGGTATTGGTGTTCGCCCCGGTGTTATTTGTACAAGAGGAAGCCGGGCAACTGTATTCCGATATTGCCATCGCAATTTCTGCGGCGATTCTGGCTTCCATGCTGGTGGCCATCACGGTAGTGCCTTCAGCCAGTGCCCGTATGGGCTTCGGCATGAAAGAAAGCACTGCGGAAGACAAAGCCAAGCACGGACCGATGCTGCACAGCATCGAATGGCTGATCGACACGGCGCCGCGCCGGTTTGTCTGCATGATCCTGACCCTGCTGGCGACCATTGGCGTGGCATGGATGTTTATGCCCGCTGCTGAATATTTACCGGAAGGGGAAGAGCCCAAAGCGTTCTCGATGATGATCGCGCCACCCGGATACAACCTGGCGGAAATGGTCGAAATCGGGGATGAAATACGAGAAATAATTGAGCCCACCGTAAACGCCGACCCCACGTTGTTTGATCAGGGCAAAAGCCCGGTTCCGGCGCTGAAATACTACGCGTTGAACGTCTCATCCGGCTCTATGTGGTTCCTCAGTGAGCCGGTAAGGGAGCAGGACATTGGCCCGATGATGGACGCTCTCACGCATTTATTCCGACAGTATCCCGGCATGCGGGCGTTTTCCTCCCGAGGCTCCATAATTTCCAGCAACGACGGTGGTACACGGGCGGTCAATCTGGATATATCGGGATCGGATCTGGCGACATTGTATAACACCGGTGAAAGCGCCTATCGCCGTGCCGAAGCCCTGTTTGAAGATCCGCAAATACAAACCGAGCCCTCCTCCCTTTCCCTCGACCAACCCTTGGTGGAAGTGCGCCCAAACTGGGAACGTCTGGCGGAATATCAATACTCGGCGCAGGATTTTGGCTACGCCGTCGCGGCACTCAGTGACGGCGCTTATGTCGACGAGTTTTTTTATGGCGACGACAAAGTGGACATGTTTTTGCTCAGCAGCGCTGGACAAACACAGCAGTTGGAACGGCTCGGTGACCTGCCCATGATGACCCCCTCCGGCACCGTACTGCCATTGGATGCACTGGCGACGCTGAGGGAAACTGTTGACAGCGCGACCGTACGCCGTGTCGATGGCCACCGGACCGTCACGCTGCGCATTATCCCGCCCCGGAATGTGGCACTGGAAACCGCCGTTAATCGAGTTCAGAATCATCTGATTCCGGAGATGCGGACAGCGGGTGAAATTCCTGCCGGGGTCAATGTGGATATCTCCGGTGCGGCAGATCAACTGGATGCAACCCGTTCTGCGTTGGCAGGTAATTTCACCGTCGCACTGCTGTTGATTTACTTACTGCTGGTGGCGATCTTCCAACACTGGGGTTATCCGCTGATCATCCTGACCACCATTCCCCTGGGATTGGCCGGAGGACTGGTCGGTTTAATCGCTCTGAATCAGCTTGGCATCACACAGCCATTCGATATGATTACCATGCTCGGCTTTTTGATTTTGCTGGGTACCGTCGTGAACAATCCGATCCTGATCGTGGATCAGACCCGCAACAATATGCAGATTCCCGGAATCAGTGTGCGGGAAGCGGTATTATCGGCATTGTCCGTGCGTTTACGCCCCATTCTGATGTCGACCCTGACCACGGTTTTCGGATTGGCCCCCCTGGTTTTATTACCCGGTGCAGGAACAGAACTGTATCGGGGTGTCGGCATAGTGGTATTGGCCGGCATCTTGTTTTCCACCATCATCACCCTGACCTTTCTGCCCTGTTTTCTTATGTTAGTTTTGCGCGCAAAGGAGGGGATAATGAACCGGCAGCAGAGCACAACATAACTTCGTTGCCAACGGCCATTCAGGGAGAGGAGCGTTATGTTTTCCAGCACGTTGACACACATTGCGTTGCACGTAACGCAGATAGGTGCCAGCGTCGATTTTTACCGGCGCTATTGCAACATGCATATTATTCACCAACGCAATGAAGGCGAAATTGTCTGGTTAGCGGAACCCGGCCGGGAAAAGGAGTTTATTTTTGTTCTGATGGCGGGCGGTAAAAAAAACAGCACCCGGAACAGGATTACTCTCATCTGGGCTTTGCTGTTCAATCCAAATCCGATGTGGACCGGATAGCACAACAGGCCGAGTCCGACGGTTTACTTATCTGGCCACCACGGGAAGACCCCTTTCCCGTGGGTTACTTTTGCGGAGTCAAAGATCCCTCCGGCAACTATATTGAATTCAGTTACGGACAACCCCTGGGGCCAGGCGCTGAAGAGTTTCAGGCACTGCCCAAGCACGCTTAGCGGCCCGGAGTCACACGTCTTCCGATGCCGTACTACGTGACCGGCTTCGTCGCTGATTTTCCAGGGCCACTCTTCTGCGGTAATCGGCAATGGCTGCGTCACAGGGGTCTGTGTTTCCGCGAGAGGAAGCGTCAGAGACTGCGCCTGCTGGCTCAGCTGACGCTCCGGGCGAGGGTTCGTGTTTGTCAATCGGACCAAACTCTTCAATCTTATGATTCGGTATGAACACCTTGGGTCCGCACAAGACAATAATTGAAATAATACCCACCAGCATGCCCATCCAGGGCTCAGGAAAAACGCTCAGGGCCATCGCGAAGATCACCATAGTCCCCCGCTCCGTTGCATCCTTAACCAATGAAAGCGCCAATGTCGCGCACGCAAACCCGGTCAGGATCAGGGTGACCGCGAGCGCCAGGGGCAATAGCGGCTGTAACAGGGTAACTGCGGGCAACATAATAAACAGAACGGGCGTCAGGAAAAACATCGCATAAAAGCTACTGAGGGAATCAAAAAATGAATCGACTTTGTCGCGCCCCAAAGCCCAGCGTTTTAATAATATGACCTGGATTCCCGTCCACATGACCCCTTGCGTGGAAAAGAAGGGAGCCGTAACCGCCATCAAGACATTACGGATGCCGGTTGAAAGATGGGTCCGGCTGCTGCTCAGATCGAGCTTTTCATCCGGTCGCGCCAGTTGCGTGTGTTCAATCATCTCATCGCCGGTAACCAAATCACCGAAGAAGAGAATGTAGGTGATCAGAGCCAAGGGGAACGCGCTCAAGAAAATGTCCATGGAAGGCCAACCGATCACAAACGGCGACGTCTTTTGCCAAAGAGCCACGGAGCTGTCGGCCAGATTCAGGAATTCCCAGCGAATATTATACGTGAACTCACCGGTGAAAAAGCCCACCGATCCCGCCAGAATGAAACCGGGCAACAACCCCAACCCCACCAAAGTCGCTAACCATTTGTGCTGACCCATTCGCTCCTGGATCGGTTTGGAAAAAGCCAGCAACATACAAACCGCCACACCCAAGGTTCCGGCAATTGGCGCTTGCTCGAACACATTTGAGGAATCCCCTTCCTTGGTGACGCGCAAAAAAGCGGCTAATGCTGCGCCAAGAATTATCCCGCCCTTGAACACATCGGGAACAAATTTTACCAGTTTGGCACCCAGCCCCGTGGCCCCCAGGACGATGAGTATCAAAGCGAAATCGATGGACATGGCGGTCATCGCCTGGAACTGAGCGGTATGATCAAAGCCCCCGCCCTCCAGCCTGAAACCGGGAAGGGTCAAAAAGCCGATAACGAAAGGCACTGCAGGAGTCAGCCAACCCGGTGCATAGGGATCACCGAATACAAACCAGGACATCGAAATAAATAGGCTATGAAACATGGCCATGGTGACCGCTTCTTCAAACGACAACCCCATTAGCGAAGTGAAAATAGGCACCAGCGCCAAACCGGTAGCACCAGCGACTGCGATGCCTTGCAAGTAATCCGCCGCTGAAAAACGGGTGTGGACAAAGGGAACCCGCAGGGTAAAAGGTCCCCAGCTGATACCGGGTTGAATTCCACCGTGATGGCGTTTGGATGACATGATCGTAGTCCTTTGATTGATCTAACAGGCCGTCATTCTTTTCGAGGCACGACATTAGGGATGTCTCAAGTTCCATGGTCTTAGCATGGCCTTGTGTACAATAAACATCCATTTCGGATTCAGGTATTGTAACGGGGGAAAAGAATGAACACCCTTTTTGGGGCATCCATTATCGCCAGATCAACTACTTTTCTGGCCGGGTTGAAGCCCGGGTATCGGGGGATAGACGGGAGGAAGAGGAACTTGCTTAGCTGAAAAGGGCTATGTTGTTACCGTGATGCTAGGGAAGGCATTTTAACCAGCACCAATTCGGGCTCCTTCAGGGCTGCGTGTTCAGACAGTTCGACAGCCATCTGCGCTGCTTTTTCCTCAATAACCTGTTCCACTTTCGCTTCCAGCGAGGCGTTTACCCGCTCCTGCAGGTTGGCGGCAAGATCAACAGGCAGCTCGGCGTGTGCGGATGTCACACCCAGCAAAAGGGCAATAGCAAGAAAACGGCTCATGAAACGTACTCCAAATTCGTTAGTGTTACTATTATAAACACAGATCCGGAATGTGCAAATAAGTAACACTAAAAAGTTAAAATCGGAATTTTGGTAACACATTCGGCCGCCTACACGGATTATCCGAAACCGAAAGCCAATCCTGATTTATCTATCAGGAACAATGCATTAGCAACCGGTCTGAGGGGCTAAAGCCGGCTCCCGCCCCCCCAGAGCCCTGCTAACGCCCACCCTAAGGTGCGAAAATCGACCCCATTTAGCCCCGGGCCAGCCTTAGCGTAACAACTCGATTTCTGCCAAAACCGGGTAATGATCGGAGTAGATTCGGGTCTCGGGTGTTTTTAACACCGTCGCATTTCGTACAATATTGGCCGGGCGAGACCATATTCTGTCCAAGCGAAACAGAGGCCACCGGGTCGGAAAGCTGGCCGCCACCGGATGCGGATGCAATACCTGATTAATATGCCGGAACGCAGAGCTGAAGAATTGCCACTCATTAAAATCCCCCCCCACCAACAAGGGGAGTTGTCCGCTTACGTCGGTCTGGCGCAAATGCTGATCCAGCAATGCTAACTGCCTGCGTCGCTCCAGCCGGTTCAGCCCCTTATGCGTATTCACTACGTGCAGCGCCCCTCGCTCTGTTTGCAACACCGCCTCCTGCACATTGCGTGGCTGAAACCCCGCCTGACTAACATCCAAGGTATGGCTGAACAAGACCGGAAAGCGCGCAAGAATCACATTGCCATACCACCCCTGCTCCAGCTCGATTGCCGGCGAAGGAACCAGGGTCGAAAAGTGACCGGCACACAAATCCTCAATATCTTTGTCCGTATCCCGTTGGGAAGGCCGGGTGTCCATTTCCTGAATGAGCGCGATATCCACTTGCTGCTGCTTCAGGAACTCTCCGATACGGCGGTAGCTCTGAATACCATCCACGCCGATTCCGCTATGTATGTTATAGGTTACAAGTCTGAGCATTCTGCTCCTTTCGTTGCTGCATGAATTTCACCAGGTATTGCGAAGCCACCGCGATGGCAACCCAAAACACGATACCGGCGATCAGATACAGGATCGTTTCCAAGGAAGGGTGCAGAAATATTTTTGCCAACGAATCGCCCACCAACCCTTTAGCGATCATAGGAGGAGCCATGCCAATAAAGGTCCCGCATAAGAACACCGACAGCCGGATCGAGGAAATGCCGCCGATCAGATTGACCAGACTGTAGGGAGCTACCGGAATTAGCCGCAATGCGGCAACGCCGATCACACCGCTGTTGCTGAACTTTTCATCCAGCAATTGCACTTTGTGGCCACCCAACTTACGCAACCCCTGATCACCCAATTTCTGACCGACAAAAAACAACAAAGTGGCACTCGCCAGCGCGCCCAGCATGCCATAGACCGGCCCCCAGACTGGCCCAAACACGGCGGCCACTGCCAATGACAATAGCGTAACCGGAAAAAAGAATACGCCGCCGACGATATAAAGCGCGACCACCGCCGGGACCGCCCAGGTGGTTCCCTGGGTACTTTCCAGAAAGGCCTTAAGATTATCAGCAGTTAACCAAGGTATAAAATGATTCGCCAACGCGCCCAACGACAGCAGTAAAATTACCGTGCCGGCCACCAGACTCATTATCAGAGTCTTTCTGCGTGGATTGGGTACGCTTATTTTTTTGCCGTTTACCGTTGGCAACGGCGGACACAACGGTTCTTCCGGATCGGAAAACGGTTCCAGAATCTGCTGCCAGGATTGATCGGTAAAGGCATCGTCTTCGACCGTTTTCAGATGATAACGGGATTCCGAAATCGGCGTCATCAATCGCGCTAACGGGCTTTCCTTTCGCAACGCCTCCGCCACCTGAGACACGCTACGCCCGGTATGCTCTGCGATCAAATCGTTGCGCACCCGGGTTATTCGCTCGCGGTTACTGTCGCTGTCGCCTGCAAAAATCAAATCGCATTCGGTATCGAACGTCATGGAACGATTGCTCAGATTAGAGGAACCGATGACCAGGTAACGATCATCAATGGTCATCACTTTGGAATGAATCCGTTTGTGGCCGACGGTGCCGGTTTCGGCTACCGCTAACGAGCTGGCAATTTCGACCCGGCCGGGGTCCACTCCTTGCTGCAAAATACGTTTGAAGTCAATTCGTCCAGCCCAGTACGTCTCGCATTCCATCGTCCCTTTCGGTTTATAGGAACTGACCAACAACACCTTTAAACTGGGGCAGGCTTTCATTCGTCGATTTAATGCGTCGGCAATTTCCTTGCGACTGGCGAATTGATTTTCGATATAGATAAAATCCGATGCTGACGCAATTAAATTCAACAGCATATTGCGCACTTCCTGCGCCGGTTCTGCATCGTCCATATACGGAATCGTTCTCGCGATGGCACAGGGTATTGCCTCAAATACAGGCTTATACTGCGATGGCCACGATGCCGGCACACCCGCTTCAGAAGTGATTTTTCGCGGCGGAATAGCGTCGAAATCAGCCGCACGATTCCAGCGCCAACGGCACAATTCCGCAAAATGCTGAACGATCTCTCCGCTTACCACGACCTGCACATCATGCAGCGGACCGTAAACACCTTCTTCATCTTTACGCTCCGGTTCCTCGACTTTATGATCCCGCGTATCCCAACGTGCCGTCGTCACATCCATGCCACCGCTGAACGCAACCTCGTCATCAATTAAAACCACCTTCTGATGCTGACAGCCCCCCATTGGAATTGTATCGTCCAGGCACGTGTGCACATTATCCGGTGTCAGGTCATCCCAAACTTCTTTGGCCCACAGCTCACGCATGCTAAAAAACGCCAACGAGGAATCCCAACGCAAAAGGTAAATCTGAATATCAGGATTTTGGCGTGCCTTCCAGGCTATCAATTCCGAGATACAAGAGGGCGCTTCACTCCCGTTTTCTTCTTCACCGCGCAACAAGCGGATACGACTATCAATATCCCAGCCGACAATAAATATACTGTGCTTCGCCCGGCAAATGGAGTCATGCAACGCACGGTAATAGTTAGCACAATCGATCAATGGTGCAGCGTAACTTGCAAATGCCCTGCGCCAACAATTGTTATTCACGTCAAACAATGCGGATGGATTCACTGCGTTAACCCCAGCTCAGTCAATTGATTTTCAGGTCAACCCTGACCTCCTGTCCGTCAACAGAAGCAGTTATCATGCCAGCCGGAAACAGCCGCGAAACAACGCCATAAAGCATGGCACTGCCGGTTTACACTGCAAATCAATGTAAGTTTTACAATACTGGTTCGTTTTGAAAAAGCCGGTCATCCGCGAACTGGGCCACGCCATCAACTCAGTCTTCTTTCACCCCCAACCCCCGAATCACAATTTTACAAAGCACATCGGTTGCCTCTTCAAAATCTTTTTTGTTGAGCTTTTTTTTGCCTAATGCGGCAGAGATTTGCACCTCGAAATCGGAATAATGCTGGGTTGAACTCCAGAGCAAAAATACAATATGAGCCGGTTCTACCGGATCTATCTTGCCCTGCTCCGCCCAGCGTCGAAACACATGAGTTTTACTATTAAACCAGTCCTGATAATCATCGTTAAAGTATTCCGCCAAGCGCGGAGCGCCCGATAGTATTTCTTTAGCAAACACTTTAGAGGCCAAGGGATACTCGTATGAGAAGCGCATTTTCTCTGTAATATAAGCACGCAGTGCGTCACCCGGCTCAGCATCTCCATCCAAATCATTCAGTGCGTTGTCCCACAAATCAATAATGTTGGTGAGCACTTCAATATAGAGCTGGAGTTTATTCTTAAAGTAGTAATGAATGTTGGACTTGGGCAAATCAGCCCGTTGTGCAATATTGTTCATAGTCGCGCCTTTAAAGCCGTTGTGCGCGAATTCAGCTTCTGCCGCAGCGATAATGATATCTTCATTCTTTTGTCGGATACGACCAGCAGGCTTGTCGTCACGGTGTGATGCAATATCCCACTTCATAGGTAATGCCTTGTATCTGATTCCATTTCTATTTCTAATTGCCTCCGGATGGCTGTGGTCGCATTATACTCAAGTAAGCACTGTCCGCACCATCGCGCAAGGAAAGAGATTATGACTGCATCTGACAATGATCCACGTAAACAGAACCGCGACTTTCTGGGCCGCTGCGTTGATCAGGCGCTAGGCCGTATCGCAGCAGACCTGGTGATTCGCAATACTGAATTTCTGGATGTCATCAGCGGCGAACGAATACCTGGCGACATCGCAATCTGCGGTGACCGTATCGTGGGCACATGCGAATCCTATAGCGGTAACGAAGAGATCGACGGCTCCGGCTTGGTGGTCGTGCCTGGCTTTATTGATACCCACGTCCATTGTGAATCCAGCTTGATCACCCCCCTTGAATTTGATCGCTGCGTGTTACCCCGGGGTACCACTACGGCCATTTGCGATCCTCATGAAATCGCGAATGTTCTGGGCCGCGAAGGCATCCGGTATTTTATGGACTGCGCAGAACAGACCTGCATGGACCTGCGGGTTCAATTATCGTCCTGTGTGCCCGCAACCCACCTGGAAACCGCCGGCGCACGCCTCGATGCAGACGACCTGGTGGCGCTGCGCGATCATCCCAGCGTTATCGGGCTGGCCGAATTTATGAACTACCCCGGATTATTGGCCAAAGACCCGTTGGTGATAGATAAACTCGCGGCATTCAAAGACCAGCACATTGACGGACATGCGCCGCTGGTAAGGGGTCGTGAACTGAATGCCTATCTCGCCTGCGGGATCTGCACTTGCCATGAAACCACCTCACAAGACGAAGCGCTGGAAAAATTACGCAAAGGCATGCATGTGCTGATTCGCGAAGGCACTGTGTCCAAGGATCTCCATGCACTAGCGCCGTTACTGAACACCAATACGTCGAATGCCATGGGCTTTTGCACTGACGACCGAAACCCGCTGGACATCGCCGAAGAAGGCCATCTCGATCACCTTATTCGCACCGCTATTGAGCTGGGAATTGCTCCGGCAGACGCCTATCGAGCAGCGACCTGGTCTGCCGCCCGTGCGTTCGGGTTAAGGGATCGGGGGCTGGTCGCGCCGGGTAAACGCGCAGATCTGGTGTTGCTATCAGACTACAAACAGTGCCGGGTGCACGCTGTTATCAGCGCCGGTCGCGTAGTAACCACGGACTTGTTCCGCCAACGTCAACCCATCGCCGCGGTGGGCTTGAACAGTGTCAAGCGTCAGCCCATCCATAGCCAAGACCTGAAAATCCCCGCCATAGACGCCCCGTTTCCGGTAATCGGGGTCAGTCCCGGCAGTATCATCACCGATCGCCTTAACGTAACCTTGCCGAATCACAACGGCCAACATGTCGCGGACACCCACAACGACATCCTGAAAATTTGCGTGTTGGAGCGCCATGGCTACAACGGCTCCATCGGTCGCGGTTTTGTCAAAGGCTTTGGCCTGCAGCACGGGGCGCTGGCTTCTTCGGTAGGACATGACAGTCACAACCTGTGCGTGCTGGGCAGCGCCGACGACGATATGACCGCCGCCGTCAACCACCTGATCCGTATCGGCGGTGGCTTTGCTATATTCCACCAAGGCCGGTTGATTGCTGAACTGCCATTGCCGTTAGCAGGCCTGATGAGCCTTGCTCCTTATGAACAAGTTCACCAGCACCTGCTCAACTTGCGCGCAGCGGTTCGCCGTATGGGTTGTCCGCTTCCGGAGCCGTTTCTGCAATTGGCGTTTCTGGCACTACCGGTGATTCCCCATCTGAAAATAACCGATCAGGGCTTGGTGGATGTGGATCAGTTTTGTTTGCTTGACGGCTTTTAAACTCGCTTTTTGCCGCGTTTTTCCATCAGGCCTTAGACAGCACCGGCTCTGTCGCCCGGTGCTCTTCCGGCATCAGCAAATTCAGCACAATCGCCATTAACCCCCCCGTCGTTACCGGCGAGCCGAAAATATTCTGAATCACTTTCGGTGTCACATCCAACACGTTAGGCACCATGGATACGCCTAGGCCAACACCGAATGACACCGCCATGATCAGCATTTTGCGGCGATCCAAATCTTCATTGGCCAGAATTTTAACACCGGCCGCCGCCACTGTACCGAACATCACCAGCGTTGCACCACCCAGCACGGGTTTCGGTATTTGCTGTAAAATTCCGCCAATCACCGGAAACAACCCCAACACCATCAACACCACCGCAATAAACAAGCCGACATGCCGACTGGCAATGCCGGTCAATTGAATAACACCGTTATTCTGGCTAAACGTTGTATTGGGAAAGGTATTGAAAATCGCAGCAATCGCCGAATTCAAACCATCCGCCAACACGCCCCCTTTGACCCGCTTCAGATAAGAATCACCTTCAATAGGCTGCTTTGAAATAAGGCAGTTCGCGGTAATATCACCCGTACTTTCGATGGTGGTAATGACATAAATTAAAGCAATGGGTACAAACGCTGCCCAATCAAAACTAAATCCGTATTTAAACGGAACCGGTACGCTAATCAACGGCAGCGAACTCAGATGGGAAAAATCCAGCTTGCCCAAAAAACCTGAAATAATAAATCCGGCGACCAAACCACTGACGATCGAAGTCAATCGTATCCACTGATTACGGGACTGATTCAATGCAATTATCAATACCAGCACAAACAAACCCAAAGACAAATTCTGCCAGGAACCGAAGTCTGTCGCGTTAAAACCGCCAGCCAGATCCGTCATCCCCACTTTGATTAAGCTGATTCCAATGATGGTGATTACAATTCCGGTCACCAACGGCGTAATCACCTTACTCAGTTTATGCATAAGCTGGCTCAGAAACATTTCAATAAATGCACCTAAAAAGCACACGCCAAAAATTAAAGACAGCATTTCATCCGGCCCACCGCCCTGACCTTTGGCGATGAAGCCCGCAGCCAGAATAGTGCCCAGAAAAGCAAAGCTGGTGCCCTGAACACAAATCATGCCTGCCCCGATACCAGCGGGTCTTCTCGCCTGGATGAAGGTGCCCACTCCGGACACCATCAGTGACATACTAATTAAATAGGGAATATGCTCCCCCAAACCGAGCACTCCGCCAATGATCAGTGTGGGGGTGATAATGCCCACGAAACTGGCCAGTACATGCTGGATCGCAGCAAACGTAGCCTCCATAAAGGGAGGCTTCGAATCTAGAGGGTAAATCATATCAGACGGTGCTGAATCGCTGGAATTCATGAGTATTCACCTCGCTCCGGATGGACTCTTTTAAAAATGCCATTTCACTAACAGGCAGGGATTTTTTTCGTCTACGCCATCGATGCCGTATTTATTCGTCCAGTATGCGTATTCCATGCCGATATAAAACGGCGCCTTACTGCCGATGAGCTGACCGGCGTTCCATTTGAGCTGAGATGTGAAATTCATTTCAGTTGCATTCGTGTCAGACGAGCTTGAATAATCCAGGAAGCCATCATATAAAAACGCCACACCGGCGATGGTAAATGGAGCCCCCCATGAAATCGAAAGCTGCTCGTCGTCATCCCACAAATCATTTTTTACCTGATATATATTCACGTGGAAGTATTTGAATCCCGGCAAATCCAGACTGGTACCCACACCGTACATATAGTTATTGAACTGGCCGCCTTCCCACTGCGAGGCTACGAAAAAGTCTTTGAATATACTGACCCCCAACTTGCTGCCACTGACATAGGACAAGCTTAAACGGGGCGCGAGTTCGAAATAATTATCAAAGCTATCGTCGTCACTGGTGGTATGATCCAGAAAGAAAAAATTATCACCCCAATTGGACCCGCTCGCGTGTTCAACCGTCAGTACCTGCCGATCCGGATCTCCCACTTCGTATTCCGACCCCTGCAAATAACTCAGGCTGAAATCACTCCAGAACAACTCCGCCTGGGCAGGGCCGGATATCAATAAAGCCGCACCCAGCGCAGAAATGGTGTATTTAAAACTCATCTACAAATCCCCTTGATTCAAAAATTTCGTGGGTAAAAAAACGGGTTACTTTCAGTATAAAGCTGTCCATTTGGTCAGGTTGCCACAAATTTGCAAAAAGTTGGCCACATGGACAGGTTTTTTAACTGCTGGCTGAGAGTCGATACCTATTTTCATGATATTCAGGGAGTTACTGCCCCCTACATTCATCATAGTCCGGATTATCACACTCGGGAGAAACCCAGGTGCAGACGTTCTGCGATTTAAAAAGTGGGACCAAACAGGGCTAAAAAGGGATTGAGTGGCCGTTAACGGTGCAGGTACAGATCGGGTTCGAACTGCTAAACTGTACAGCACTCCCTTAATCCTCCTGCGGATGGCACTGACGGCATGAAGCAAGTGCGAGTCTATATTTGCATACTGGCATTACTGAACGTAGCCGGAGCCAACGCGCAACAACAGGCCAAAAAACACGTCCTGTTTTTATCCTCCTATACCCCCAGCTATCCTACGTTTTATGAACAGCTGTCCGGCCTCAGTTCAGTGCTTCATCCGGACGACGTACAGCTCGACATTGAATTTATGGATGTCAAACGTTTCGGCCACTTTGACGCATCCATTCAACACAACCTGGAATACAAACTAAAAAACCTGCCACCCTATGACCTGATTATTAGCGGAGACGACGCCGCCACCCAATTCGTCACCCAGCGTCGCTACGGTTTGTTCTCCGATATTCCTATCGTCTTTTTTGGCGTGAATGATATTGATTATGGGCTTAGCTTTGATGAGGATCCCCAGGTAACCGGGGTGGTTGAAAAGGCCTCAATTTCCGACACACTGATCCTGATTCAGGATTTATTCGGATCGGATGCGCCGCTGGTGGTCATCACAGATGAGTCACCCACGGGACAGGTGGATCTGCGTCGTTTTTACAAAGAAACCGGACAACTGGGTTTTGATCACTACGAAGTGCTATCACTCACCAATAACAGTTTTAATGAAATGCTGGAAAAAACCAGCCATCTACATGCACCATCCAGTATTCTGCTCCTGTCTTGTTATGTGGACCGATTGGGCGAATCACAAGAATTCCTCACAACGTTAAAACAGATTTACCGCAATAGCAGCGTTCCTATTTTTCATATGTGGCGACATAGCCTTGGACAGGGAATCTTCGGCGGTAAACTGGTTTCTCATTTTGAGCAAGGGAAAGCGGCCGCCGCCATGGCCAATCAGATTTTGCAGGGCATTCCCGTCAGTAAGACGCCGGTTCAAGGCGACTCAACCAACAGATACTTGTTCGATTTCAATGAAGTGCAGCGATTCGGGTTTACACTCGCCGAAATGCCTCGCTCCAGTCAATTTATCAATCAACCCCGGCCACCGGACCGCACCCTGCTCTATTTGATAATAGCGGCACTTTGTTGCGCTCTCCTGATCGCGGTGACGCTGACCTTGATGTTCCGCACACAAATCAGGAAAAGTATCGAAAAGCGGATGCTTACTGCAAACCAGGAACTGGAAAGAGAGGTGATTTCCCGCACCCAGGCCCTGGAAATAGCTCGCCTGGAATCCGAAAACCTGCTGCGACTACGAAACAGCATTCTCGATAATAGCTTGGTCGGCATGGTATTGATCAAGAACAACAAGGTGGAATGGATTAATCAGCAAGCGGAATCCCTATTTGGTTATAGCGCGGAAGAGGTTCTCGGTAATGATGCGGCCTTTTTGCAACTGAATGCGGCCGCGCTCACCGAGTTTCAGTCCCGATCCAGACAGGCGCTGAAACAAGGGGATACCTACCAGACCGAGTTTTCACTCAATCACAGAAACGGAAAAACTTTTTGGTGCATTGTCAGCGGAAAAGCCCTGGATCCAGAAGATCTGGAAAAAGGGGTTCTCTATATTATGATGGATATCAACTCGCGCAAGATTATGGAAGACGAGCTAAAACAGCTCAATACCAAGCTGGAAACTCAGGCCACCACAGACTATTTAACCAAACTTTATAATCGTCGTTTTGTGTGTGAAAGAATGGAGCAAGAGATTACCCGTAGCAATCGATACAATACGCGGTTTTCTGTCATCCTTCTGGATATCGATCACTTTAAAATTCTCAATGATCGTTTCGGCCACGACATCGGTGACCTGGTATTGAAAGAGCTAGCCGATCTATTGAAGTCCTCCTGTCGGCAGGTCGATACGGTGGCACGCTGGGGAGGCGAGGAGTTTCTAATCCTGTGTCCCTCGACCGACCCCGTTGATGCGGCAAAACTCGCCGAACTGCTTCGCCGCAGGATAGAACTGCACGCCTTCAGCCATGCGGGTATGGTAACCGCATCGTTCGGTGTCGCCGGCTTTCTGGTGAAACAGTCCATGGCAAGCCTGATCAAAATGGCAGACAACGCGCTCTACCAAGCCAAGGAGGTACGCAATACGGTCATTGCTCCGGAGCCGACGCATTTGCACCGGGCCTGAATTAGGACAACCTCATCGGAGCTAATACCCGCTTTCAAAAAATGTCCGTATTACCGCGTTTTGTGGCAACAAATCCTTTCTTCGTACAAACCCTAGCCTGAACTTTTCGGCGCGTACTTTTCAATGCATTTTATTCAGTAAACAAATATTCAGTATGTGAACCAGCACCATACCAACCGTGTTTTAGATCGCTTTAGAATACGCATCCGAACTGTTTTAACCAGATGATAAATTTTTACCGCGCCATACATCTTAGCTGGCAGGTGTGCGAACTCATGCCCCTGCTATACATTTTTTATTAAACTTACCTGAAGGGACTTATCGTGAAGAAAGGAAGTCTTTTACGGATAGCAACAACGAGCGTCCTAGCGTTCGGTTCTCTGACCATTAATCCCGGTGCGATGGCAGATGAACTTTGTGAACTATCCTACAACGTCGTCAATGATTGGGGGACCGGAGCAACCCACAAAATAAACTTCACCTATAACGGACCCGATGTGGAAGGGTGGCAGCTCACCTGGACCTTCCCCGGCAGTGAGACCATTCTCGATTTATGGGGTGGTGCTCATCAGCAATCCGGAAATAGCGTGGTGGTCAATAACGTCAGTTGGAACAGCACCCTAAGCGCCGGGAAAAACATCAATGTGGGTTTTAATATAAAGAACCCCAGCCAAGGTGAATTACCTACTCTCATGTTGAATGGTACCACCTGTGACATCGTTGATGGCTCAACACCCCCGGTGACTCCGCCGCAAGAACCACCCGAAGAGAATCCCGATGAAACCCCGGAAGTCCCTCCCGTAACGCCCCCGGATATGGAAAATGGCAGCTGGACTCTGGATTCAGACAGTTCCTACTTTCATTTCGTCAGCTATAAAAACCAGGACAAAGTGGAATCCCATTCTTTTGAGCGCCTGAGTGGTAGCGTGGCCAAAAACGGCAGCGCAGTACTGGAAATTGACCTGAATAGCGTCAGTACCGGCAATAACACCCGCGATCAACGCATGCGGGACATGTTGTTTGAAACCGCGATGCACGGCACGGCGGTGGTCTCCATGGATGTCGACCCTGACGCCATGGCGCAACTCAATCCGGGCCAACGCAGCACACTGAATGTCAATGCAGCTCTCCAACTACACGGCTTAGAAACACCTCTAACCACCCAACTGTTCGTACAGCGGCTTACAGACACCCGCTATATGGTCCAGAACGTCAGCCCGGTGCTGGTAAAAGCATCTGACTATTCATTGGAAGCAGGTATCGAAGCTTTACGACAAATTGCCGGACTCAACGCCATCAGTACCACGGTGCCGGTTGACTTCGTGCTCTATTACGACCTGCAACCCACACCATAAACGAGACGAGAGGGGAAGTTAACATGAAAAACGGACTGAGAATTTCACTGTTCGCCTTGAGTTTCTCATTGGCGGGACAGCTCTCGGCGCAAAGTGTCTGCAGCGTGCAATACGACACTGTCAACCAATGGCCCAGTGGTTCAACCCAATCCGCTCAACAACGGGTTGTTATCACCAACCACGGCGACCGGGTAGAGGCCTGGAAACTGCAATGGGAGTTCGATCAACAACAAGAGATAAAACAACTTTGGGGTGGCAACCTGACGCAACAAGGCCAGCAAGTCACGGTGACCAATACTACCTACAACAACCGTCTTAGCAACGGCAGCACCGCTGATTTCGGTTTCATCGTCAACAATCACGAAGGCACCACACCCGCCACATTCTATTTTAACGGACAGGCCTGCGGCGAAGAGCCGGACCAGCCAACCGATCCGACTCCGGACCCCACTCCTGATCCAACGCCCGACCCAACTCCCGACCCAAGCCCTGACCCAACACCGGTTGACGGCGCGTGGGGTCTTAACAATAGTAAATCGGTTTTTAACTTTTTAACGGCAAAAAGCACTCACACCGTTGAAGTCATGACATTGAATAAACTTCAAGGCAGCGTCGCAAAAGACGGCTCGGCTACGCTCGCTATTGACCTCAATGGCCTGCAAACCGGCATTGATATCCGCAACGAACGTATGCGTAACTTTCTTTTTGAGACCAATCTGTTGCCAATGCTGTATTACAACGTGAAGCTGGATACCAGTGGCTTTGAAGCTATGGCGACCGGTTCCACCGCCATTAAATCCCTGGGTGGAGCCCTCACATTACACGGTGTAAAAAAGGCCATTAACGCAGAAGTGTTGATCGTTAAAACCGATGCCAACAACGTCAGCGTCTCTACCCTTGAACCGGTGATCGTCAATAGCGCCGACTTTGATTTGAACGCCGGCATTGAAACACTGCGTACCATTGCCAATCTCACCCATATATCCAACACGGTTCCGGTGTACTTTCGCCTGACATTCAGTCGTGACGGGAATGCTGAAGTGGTAACCACACCCGCGCAACCTGCAATGCCCGCCTCATTGACAGGCACCAACTTACTGAATCAGGGCTTACTCACCTGGCAGGACAGCAGCGATAACGAAACCGGATTCCTGGTGCGTAAACTGAATGCGCTGGGCGCGTGGGAAACCCTGACCTCGGTAGAAAAAGATATCAATACGCTATCGAACCTGGTGCTGCTTGATGGAAACAATCAATATAAAGTAATTGCGCTGAACGGAAGCGTTCCATCTCCGGCCTCGCCTATTGCCAGCATCGAGTACGGCGGCGATCCTGATCCGACTGATCCGACCGATCCGACTGATCCGACCGATCCGACCGATCCGACCGATCCGACCGATCCGACCGATCCGACCGATCCGACTGATCCGACTGATCCGACTGGTCCGACTGATCCGACTGATCCGGAACCGGAACCGGAAGTCACTGGCAAAGCGCTTTATGATAAGCAGTGTGCCCGTTGCCACGGTGCAAACGCCAACGGCAATCCCATCGGTATCCCCCTGAACAAGGAAACCGATCTGGCCACGTTCGTAGATTACATTGAAGTCGCCATGCCGGCGGGTAACGCTGCCGCCTGTGACGCTGATTGCGCCGCATTGATCGGACAGTACATTCAATCCACTTTCTGGTCGGCGGAACCCGACGAGCCATTAGCCGATGAGATCCCCGGCCCTCGCCAACTGAATCTGTTATCGCGTTATCAATACAACAACACGGTCAACGATTTGCTCGGCTTGAATGTCAACGCGGTCTATAACTTCCCTGTTGAAGCCAAAATCAACGGGTATGACAACAACGCCGCCAACAACGTGGTCAGCAGCCGACACATCTCTGAATATATGAATGCTGCGGAGTCTTTGGCACAACAAGCGGTAAATCAAAAAGCCGATCAGCTGATCCAGTGTGATGCGCAACAGGAAAACTGTCGTCGCAGCTTCGTACAGGATTTCGGACGTAAGGCCTTCCGACGTGCTCTGAGTAATGATGAAGTCAACACCTACACCGAGCTGTTCGGATCGGAATCCGCACCGGCAGACGGGCTCAAACTGGTGATTCGTTCTATGCTGATGTCGCCTCATTTCCTCTACATTTCAGAAATGGGAACGCAAGACGGAAACAGTTATCGCCTGACGCAATATGAAATTGCCAGCATGCTGTCCTACATATTCTGGGGCACCATGCCGGACAACGCACTGCTGCAAACGGCGCAAAATAACCAACTCAGTTCACCAGAGCAGATCAAAACCGCTGCACGACGCTTGCTGACGAACAATCGCGCCCGCAAGCACATGGGGCACTTTGTTGAGCAATGGCTGGAAGCCGATCGCGGCAATGTAGGATCGAAAGATCCCGCCGTATTCCCACGCTTCAATGACAACGTGCGGGATGCAATGGATGCAGAAATGAAAGCCTTCTTCAACCATGTCGTGTTTGAATCAACTCAACAATTCGATGAGTTGTTTACCGCAGACTATGTCTTTGCCAACAGCACACTGGCCACCTACTACGGTATGGGTGGTGTCACCGGCAATCAGATGCAAATGGTCGCGGATTCCAGCGGCAATCGTGGTGGCCTGTTAACTCTGGGCGCGGTGATGGCAGCTCACGGCCACTCCAACGAAACCGCTCCGATTCCCCGCGGCAAGTTTGTACGTCGCAAAATCATGTGCCAGGACCTGCCTGATCCACCGGTAGATCTGGATACCAGCTTTCCTGACCCCGACCCGTCGCTCACCACCCGCGAGAAATTTGCGGCAAGAACGTCGAACCCGGAATGCCAGGATTGCCACAAATACCTGAACGGTGTGGGCTTCGGATTTGAAGCATTCGACGGCGCAGGTGCCTTCCGTACCACCGACAATGGTAAAGCGGTGGACAGCAGCGGAGTCATTCTGGGTATGGCGTCTCTGGGCGGTAGTGATCAGACCTCCTACTACGGGGCTCGTGAAATGCAGCAGGCATTGGCAGAAAGCGAGAACACCAAAGCCTGTATGGCCAGACAGTTCTACCGGTTTGCCCGGGGCTACAGCGACGGTAACTCCGATCGTAACACCCTGAACAATCTGACCGCCCTGTTTGAACAGAGCGAATACAACTTGCAAGAGATGATGATCAGCGTCACTCAGCTGCAAACATTCACCCTACGACGTAACCAATAAGGGGGAGGTTCAAGATGAAACTGAATAGACGCAAATTTATCCGTACCTTGTCACACGCTGCTTTGGCAGCTCCGTTAATGTCCTTGCCATGGGCCCGCAGCGCGTTCGCCGCTGCGGGTGACAAGCGCGCCATCTTCCTGTACATGCCCGATGGCTGTATACCGGAGCGCTTTCATCCCACCGGCACGGAAACTGACTTTCAACTCAACGACATGACCAGCCCGCTGGAGGACGTAAAACAACATTGCGTATTCACCCGTGGACTGACCATGTACGAAGGCGGTTCCACCCATGAAGGAGGGGTGCGCAAAGTCCTGACCGGGAACTCCGATGTGTCACTGGATTACCTGCTCGGGCAACGCCTGGGTCAAAACCATCCGCTGCGCTCCATCCACCTGGGTGTGGCGGCGAATTTTCAGGCCGGTTCCGATGTACGCTCAGTGACATTCCAGCCCGGTGCCATTCCTGTCAGCTACAACGACAATCCAATCAATGCATTTGACCAGATTTTCAAAGGGGTCAACGGCGGGGATAGCGGCAGCGTGGATTTGGAAACCCGTCGCAATACCAGCATTCTGGATCAAAGCCTGAGCGACCTGAACACGCTAAGAAGTCGCCTCGGCACCGCCGAAAGGCAAAAGCTGGAATTGCATGCGCAAAGTATTCGTGAAATTGAGCAGCGAATATTAGATGCGGCAAATCCCAGCGGTGGCGGCATGTGCAGTGCAGGCAACTGGAACCAGCAGGGATTTTTCGTGCCGGAGGGTTATCATGGCTACCCGGCCAAATTCGAGCTGGACGAAAATTTCAAAACCGTCAGCCGTCTGCAATTGGATCTGATCGTCGAATCGTTTAAATGCGATCTAACCCGCATTGGCTCATTGATGTTTTCCCACGCGGTTAGTCCATTGCGCATTGACGGGATCGACCTGGGCCATCACGACACCTCACATTACGGCGCCTTCGAAACCGGCACTGCGGAGAAGTTTGTACAATATCAGCAGTATTTTATCGGTGAACTCAGATACCTGATCCGAAAACTGAACAGTACACCGGACTCGGACGGCAACAGCATGCTGCACAACACCGTGATCTTTCTGTTTTCCGAATTGGGGGACAGCAACGATCACGATCACAACGATATGCCGTTTATTCTGGCGGGTAACGCGGGCGGTGCGTTACAAACCGGGCGCCTACTGGATTTCAAAGGCGACTCACACTCCAAGTTGCTGGTCTCGATCGCCAATATGATGGATGTGAATGTGAACACCTTTGGCTACACCGGCCACGGCAGTGGTGGCCTGGCAGGGCTATAAGCAATAAAACCGACAAAAAAGCCCGGCAAACGATCGCTTTGCCGGGCTTTTTTCAAGAATGTAAGTCAGTCTGCCATCGCGAATGGCTATTGTCAGGAAAACTGTGCAAACACTTCCTCTTCCGTTTGCCGGGTTGTTTCATTAGCAAAATCATACCAGTCCGGTTTCCTATCGATAAAAATCTCTTTTACGAATTCGAACTCAACATCGCCTACGAACAACCCAACCGGCACTTCATACCCCTCGCCACTCAATAGCTTGTAGTAAAGATGCGTTCCGCAATGCCGGCAAAACCCTCTTTGCGCCCAATCCGATGACGCATAATTAGAAATCGCGTCTTCACCCTCAAAAACCACTTCCACTGCATGGGTGACCAGTAAAGGCCCGCCACCCCAGCGCCGACACATTCCGCAGTGACAGGCATCCATATGCTTTTCCACCCGCGCTTGTAATTTTACCGCTGTACACAAGCACTGCCCCTTAACCGTCTGTATCTGTTGCATCCTTAATCTCCCTATTCAGAAATAGCAATTTGCCCTTTTTCACAGGCATTCGTTACAGTTTTCAACGGGTAACGCTATAATCTCGGCGCTACAGGCCCGTTCCGCTCTTGAATTTCGAATATTTGCACAGTTACCACTACACTTAAATGGAATCGGCAGATTTAAAAGGTCATCCCATGCACGGCACCCTATTTGTAGTATCGGCCCCTTCGGGCGCAGGCAAAACCAGCTTAGTAAAAGCGCTGGTAGAAAGCACCCCCGGCCTGCACGTTTCCATCTCCCACACCACGCGCCCGCAGCGCCCCGGTGAAGTGAACGGCGTTAACTATCACTTCGTATCCCAAAGCCAGTTCAATGAGATGCTAGAACGGGATGCCTTTCTGGAGCACGCAGAGGTATTCGGAAACCTCTATGGCACCAGCAATCAAAGCGTCCGGGATCAGCTCCAGGAAGGCAAAGACATCATCCTAGAAATAGACTGGCAAGGAGCGCAGCAGGTACGCAAGCAATCACCTCACGCGGTGGGCGTGTTCATTCTGCCCCCCTCGAAGGACGTGCTGCAACAACGCCTGGTGGGTCGTGGTCAGGATTCGGATTCCGTTATCAACGGTCGCATGGCCCAGTCCGCCGAGCAAATTTCCCATTACGTTGAATTTGATTACCTCATCATTAATGACCAGTTCGACACGGCACTGGCGGAATTAAAATCCGTCATTCAGAGCCAGCGCCTACGACAAGCACAGCAAAGCATCCGCCATAAGGCCCTGCTACGCAGTCTTCTGTCCTGAATTTTGTTCCGAATCGAAACATATGCCCCTTGTCTTTATAAAGTAAACCAGTAAACTAAAGGGCTCGCTAAATCCGAACTGAGGTTAAAAATGGCACGAGTTACCGTCGAAGATTGTCTGGACCGGGTAGATAACCGTTTTTCATTGGTGTTAGTGGCCAGCAAACGTGCTCGTCAAATCGCCACTGGAGGGAAAGACCCCTTCGTTGACTGGGAAAACGACAAGCCCACTGTTGTGGCGCTGCGTGAAATTGCTGAAGGTTATGTCGATCAGTCCATTCTGAGCCGCAAACCTGAACCAAAACAGTTCCGTGATACCTCCTCTTTCCACAGCGCGTTTAACAACCCGTCTTTCGAGGAATAAACAACCGCAAAACGGCTGTTCTCATTACCGCTCAATCCCATTACACTAATCCTCTCAAGAGGGGTTGAGGCATTGCAAACTGTTGAATCACTTATAGAAAAACTTGAATATCTTCCGTCTGAACAGAGGGAGGATATTCGTCGCGCTTATTATTTCGCTGAGGACGCCCACGAAGGCCAGTTCCGGCGTAGCGGCGACCCCTATATAGTTCATCCTCTGGCGGTCAGTAAAATCCTCTCTGATATGCACATGGACGCACAAAGCGTTCAAGCTGCGCTGCTCCATGACGTCATCGAAGACACCTACGTATCCAAAGAAACCCTCACTGAAGCGTTCGGCGAAATTGTTGCCGAACTGGTGGACGGCGTGTCTAAAATCGGTGCGATCAAGTTTGAATCCAAAGCCGAAGCCCAAGCGGAGAACTTCCGCAAGATGGTGCTGGCTATGACCAAGGATATCCGCGTCATCCTGGTGAAGCTTGCGGACCGGCTCCATAATATGCGCACGCTGGGTGTATTACACCCCACGAAGCGCCGCCGCATCGCAATGGAAACCCTGGAAATATACGCCCCCATTGCCAATCGCCTTGGCATGAATAATGTCCGGGTCGAACTGGAAGACCTCAGCTTTACCCATATGTATCCGATGCGCGCCTCGCGCATCAAGAAAGCCACCAAAACCTCTCGCGGGCACCGCAAGGATATGGTGAAAAAAATTCAGGAGGCGGTCGTCAACCGCCTGGAGCGGGACGGCCTGACCGGTCGGGTCACCGGGCGAGAAAAACACCTTTACAGCATCTACAGCAAGATGAAAGAACAGCGCAAACCGTTCAACGAGATAATGGATGTGTATGGCTTCCGCATCATCGTTAACTCGGTGGACATGTGTTACCGGGTGTTGGGCGCAATTCATAACCTGTACAAACCGATTCCGGGCCGCTTTAAAGATTACATTGCCATCCCCAAAGCCAACGGCTACCAATCACTACACACCACCCTGATCGGGATGAATGGCGTACCCATTGAAATTCAGGTGCGCACCGAAGAGATGGACGCCATGGCAAACAACGGGATTGCGGCACACTGGCTCTACAAATCCGACCCGGATCCCGCCGGAGGCGCGCAAAACCGCGCTAAAGAATGGCTTAAGGGCTTGCTGGAAATGCAGCAACGCGCCGGGAACTCTCAAGACTTCCTTGAAACAGTCAAAATTGACCTGTTCCCGGACGAAGTTTACGTATTCACCCCCAAAGGCGATATTCTGGAGCTGCCTACCGGTGCAACCCCGGTGGATTTTGCCTACGCCGTGCATACGGACGTCGGCAACAGCTGCGTCGCAGCACGCCTGGATCATCGTCTGGTCCCCCTTAGCACCCCCATTCAAAGCGGGCAGACCATTAAGATCATCACTGCGCCCGGAGCCTGCCCGAATCCGGCCTGGCTCAGCTTTGTCACCACCGCCAAAGCCCGCGCCAATATCCGCCACTTCCTGAAAACCCAGCAGCGATCAGAATCCGTTGCGTTGGGACAACGCCTGCTGGAAAAGGCGCTGGCACCGTTCGACTGGACCTTCGACGCTATTCCGGCGGAACGCATTGAAACCGCGCTCAGTGAAGCCGGTTTCGCAACCCTGGACGACATGCTGGCGGACATTGGACTGGGCAATCAAATGGCCCAGATTGCCGCCCGCCGCATGCTCCCCACCAGCGAAGAAGACCCCGCAGCAAAAGACAGCAAATCGACGCCACTGGTGATTCGCGGCACGGAAGGCATGGTGATCAATCTAGCCAAATGCTGTCGCCCAATTCCGGGTGATTCCGTGATGGGGCACCTAAGCTCCGGGCGCGGCATGGTCATACACCGAGACAATTGCAAAAATATTGCATCCGAACTGAAAGAAAACCGGGAGAAGTGTTTATCTGTGCAGTGGGCGCAGGACGCCATCGGCGAATACGCTGTCGATCTGCGTGTGCAGATGGAAAATGAGCGCGGCTCGCTGGCAACACTGGCCTCGCTTATTTCCCAAGCCGATGCCAATATCGAAACCATAAATATTAAAGAAAAAGACGCGCACTTGTCGGTGGTCAGCCTGCGTATTTCAATTCACAATCGAGCGCACCTGGCGAAAACCATTCGTCGAATGCGAACCTTGAAAGCAGTTCACCGAATCGTCCGCGTCCGCAACTAAACATTGCTACATCCTACCTGCATGTAAACGCACATGTGATACCACACGGAACGCAACTATCGGAGACCCGGTCATGAGCAAACGCGAAATCATTTCAACCAGCAAAGCCCCCCAAGCCATCGGCACCTATTCCCAAGCGGTCAAATGTGGCAGTACCGTCTATTTATCCGGTCAGATCCCACTGGTTCCAGAAACCATGGAGTTGGTGGATGGTTCCATGGAAGATAATATCGTACGCGTATTTGAAAATCTCAAAGCGGTTGCCGAAGCCGCTGGCGGCTCCCTGCAATCCGTTGCCAAACTGAATATCTTTCTGATTGATTTGGGCCACTTTGCTTTGGTCAATGAAGTTATGGCACGCTATTTTGAACAGCCCTACCCTGCCCGTGCAGCGGTGGCAGTTGCCGCGCTGCCTAAAGGTGCGCAGGTCGAAATGGATGCCGTGATGGAGCTGGACGAGTAAAAACTGGAACGATTGACCTTTCGTTTCCGCCACCCCCAAAAAGGAATTAAGTATCGCCATGTCTGCTGAAAAACCCCCGCTGATCCTCGTTGATGGCTCATCCTATCTATATCGCGCCTTTCATGCCTTGCCCCCGCTCATCACCAGCAAGGGACAACCAACAGGCGCGATAAAAGGCGTACTGAATATGTTGATCCGGCTGCGTAAGGACTACAACCCTGAACACATGGCGGTGGTGTTTGACGCAAAAGGCAAAACCTTCCGCGATGATATGTACGCGGAATACAAAGCGAACCGCCCGCCTATGCCCGACGATTTGCGCAGCCAGATAAAACCGTTACACGACGCTATCCGCAAAATGGGTTTACCACTACTGATCGTCGACGGCGTTGAAGCGGACGATGTCATCGGCACCCTGTGCGAACAGGCAACCCGGCAAGGCATCGACACGATTGTCTCCACTGGCGACAAAGATATGGCGCAGCTGGTTAGCAAACATGTGACGCTGATCAACACCATGAACGACAGCGTGATGGACCGTGAAGGTGTGATAGAAAAATTCGGCATTCCCCCAGAGCGTATTGTCGATTTTCTGACATTAGTAGGGGACAGTGTCGACAATATCCCGGGCGTGCCCAAGTGCGGACCCAAGACCGCGGTAAAATGGCTGACTGAGTACGAATCATTGGATAACCTGGTTGAACACGCCGATGAGATTAAAGGCAAGGTAGGCGAAAATCTGCGTAACAGCTTGTCGCATATTCCACTGTCCAAACAATTGGCCACCATTAAATTGGATGTGGAATTGGATTGCTCGCCAACTCAGCTCGACATTCAGGAACCGGATAACCAGGCGTTGCTGGAACTCTATAAAGATCTTGAATTCAAAACCTGGGTAGCAGAGCTCTCTGCGGCTGCAGGAGAAAGCAATCGCACCGATGCTATCGATGCCCTTTCCGAGACCATCGACAATACATCCGAACCGGAATACGAATGCATACTGGATAAAACTCAATTCGGAAAATGGCTTGAAAAGCTAAAACAGTGCGAGCTGTTTGCGTTTGATACTGAAACCACGAGCTTGAATTACATGCAGGCTGAATTGGTCGGTGTGTCGTTTAGTATTGAAGCGGGAGCAGCGGCATACGTTCCGGTTTCACATCGTTACCTGGATGCACCAGAGCAACTGGACCGGGACTGGGTGTTAGAGCAATTGAAACCACTACTGGAAGCCGAAACCCCGAAAAAAGTCGGCCAGAATTTAAAATACGATCAAAGCATTCTGGCCCGGTACGATATTCAATTAAACGGCATCGCATTCGATACCATGCTGGAATCCTACGTACTTGACTCGACTGCCACTCGACACGACATGGACAGCCTTTCGCTTAAATACCTGGGTCATAAAACCATAAGCTTTGAAGAAATAGCGGGTAAAGGCAGCAAACAAATTACCTTCGATCAAATAGAACTGGAAATTGCCGCAAAATACGCAGCCGAAGATGCTGACATAACATTAAAATTGCACCAACATTTGTGGCCCATGCTGGAAGCTGAAAAAAGCCTGCAGTCTGTATTTACAGACATTGAAATGCCACTGGCACCCATACTGTCAAAAGTAGAACGCACCGGTGCGTTAATTGATGCAAACATGCTGCGCTTACAAAGCCAGCATCTGGCCAAGCGGATGATGGAACTTGAAAAAGAAGCACACGACATGGCCGGAGAAGAATTCAATCTGGGCTCACCCAAGCAATTAGGCACCATACTGTTTGAAAAATTAGGTTTACCTGTCATCCAGAAAACACCCAAAGGCGCGGCCTCAACTGCTGAAGCTGTATTACAGGAATTGGCACTGGATTACCCTTTACCCAAAGTACTGATGGAGTATCGTGGATTAAGTAAATTAAAATCCACTTATACCGATAAGCTACCCGAATTAATAAACGCTAAAACCGGTCGCATTCATACTTCCTATCAACAGGCTGTTGCCGCAACCGGACGCCTATCCTCTACCGATCCCAACCTGCAAAATATTCCAATACGGTCAGAAGAAGGTAGAAAGATCAGACAAGCGTTTATTCCGCGTAAAGACTGCAAATTATTAGCCGCCGATTATTCTCAAATTGAATTACGCATCATGGCGCACTTATCTGACGATGCCAGCTTATTAAAGGCATTTAATCAGGGATTGGATATCCACCAGGCTACGGCATCAGAGGTCATGGGGGTAGCACTGGAGGACGTTACTACAGAACAAAGACGCAAGGCCAAAGCGGTTAATTTTGGTTTGATTTACGGCATGTCTGCTTTTGGTTTAGCAAAACAACTGGGCATTGGGCGCAAAGAAGCACAGCAATACATCGACTTATATTTTGAGCGCTATCCCGGTGTACTCAATTACATGGACCGCGTTCGCAAATTAGCCGCAGAACAAGGGTATGTGGAAACCTTGTTCGGCCGTCGCCTGCATTTGCCGGAAATTAATTCCCGTAATGTACCCCGACGTCAGGCAGCGGAACGCACGGCAATAAATGCACCGATGCAGGGTTCCGCTGCGGACATTATTAAGCGGGCAATGATTGATGTGGACGCGTGGCTGGAAAAACAAAAGATGGAAACTCGCATAATCATGCAGGTGCATGATGAATTAGTGTTCGAAGTTCCCCTGAAAGAGTTGGACTGCATCACAAAACAGGTAACGTTACTTATGCAGGGCGCGGCGGAACTGAAAGTTCCCTTGATCGTTGAGGCTGGGGTGGGTGATAATTGGGATCAGGCTCATTAGATTAGGCAGATATCCCCAATGTCAGCTTAAACTCCCCTAGTGAGCCTGGACAACAAAAATAAAAACGCGAAGGGATTGCACCCGGAACCAGCTGGTCACTTAATTTAAAATTATTTTTGAATTTTGGTGAACTAAACCCAGCAAGCGTCGTCTTAATACATGAAGCTAAGGCAGCAATCCCAAGCCGAGTAATCGGCTACAGCAAACCGGCTTTCCCCCAAGAGCCGGACCCTAGCCGGTAGTCTGCCCCAAGACTACCGGCTTTTTTTTGTCTGCAATTTAAGATTACTGCGCTGTTTCGTATTCCTTTTCAAACCCAAACCAATTCGCCAGCACTTCACGCGCCTGCTCAACGCCTTCTTTATTGTGGGATGAAAACAATTGTGCAGTGACCTGGTCACCGTAGGCTTTGATCTCTTTCCGCACCCCTAAAACCGAATTCTTCGCCGGTCCGCGCTTGAGTTTGTCGCTCTTGCTCAGCAATATATGGACGGGCATATTCTGATGCTGCGACCATTCAAGCATCATCCTGTCGAAATCCTTGAGGGGGTGGCGAACATCCATCACCAGAATGAGTCCAGCCAGGCACTGTCTTTGCTCAAGATATTCACCCATATGAGCCTGCCACTCCAATTTCATTTTCTCCGGCACCTTGGCATAACCGTAGCCCGGCAAATCCACCAGCTTGCAGTTGTCATCCATCCGGAAAAAGTTAATCAACTGGGTTCGGCCCGGCGTCTTACTGGTACGTGCCAGTCCGCCGTGATCCACCAGAGTATTGAGCGCGCTGGATTTACCCGAATTGGAACGCCCGGCAAATGCGATTTCAACCCCTTGCTCCGGAGGGCACTGGGCCAGATTAGCCGCACTGATCTCGAATTGAGTCTGACGCAGGCGGGCAGTAAAAATTTTCATTGGATGATCCTGGTAGGTTGAAATCGGAATGCATTTTCGCCAATATTCCTCAGCCATGTAAAGGACATTACCCCTTAAGAGAACTTTGTTATATAATCCCATCGATTTTTTCTATATAAACTTCTGGGTGAGAGGGGTTCGTTCATGAAAAAACTTTTGATGGCGTCTGCCGTTGTGTTAATGGGATTTACTATAAATACTCAGGCTGAAGCGCCGGCTAAATACAATATGTATTGTGTCGCCTGCCATGGTACCGGTGCTGCCGGTGCGCCAAAAACCGGTGACAAGGCCGCTTGGGAACCCCGTCTGGCAGCAGGAATCGACGCTCTGGTCACCAGCTCGAAAAAGGGTAAAAATGCAATGCCCCCTATGGGTCTCTGCAACGACTGCACCGATGCAGAGCTGAAAGAACTCATAGAATTCATGTCGAATTAGCCTTATCCGGAATAACCACCTGATATTTAAAGTATTTTATAATTAGGACCTTGCTATGAAATTGTTAGCTAAATTGTTGCTGACCTCGGCTATCGCCGCGTCCGCAACTGGGGTATACGCTGCCGGAGACGCCGAAGCCGGAAAAAACAAAGCATCAACCTGTGTTGCTTGCCATGGTGCTGATGGTAATAGCACCGTTCCGAACTTTCCGAAATTAGCAGGCCAGTCAGCAGGCTATATTGTTAAGCAACTTCAGGATATGAAAAGTGGCGCCCGCCCGGTACCTGAAATGGCGGCCTTTTTGCCTGCACTGAATGATCAAGATATCGAAGACCTCGGCGCCTATTACGCTGAACAACCCATCCAGCCCGGTTCCGCCGATCCTAAATTGGTTGAGCTGGGACAGAGCGTGTATCGAGCTGGCAACGCAGAAAGTGGTGTTACCGCCTGCGCCGCCTGCCATGGCGCCAACGGGAAAGGCATGCCGGAAGCCGGGTTTCCTGCATTAGCAGGTCAACATGCTGCCTATATAGAAAAACAGCTGAAAGCGTTCCGGGCAGCCGGACGTGAAGATCACAATGGTGCCCGTCGTGAAAACGATGGTGAAACCAAAATGATGCGGGCAACGGCAGCACGATTGAGTGATGACGAGATCTCAGCGCTGTCCAGCTATATTAACGGTCTATACTAATCACACTGTTCCAAGCAAAGGCAGCTCAGGCTGCCTTTTTTTATGCCGCCCTATTCAGCCCGGGTTCAGAAGGAACCCTGCAAGATATATTGAGTCATAAGCACATCGAATGAAAAGTCAGGGAATCCTCATGAAAAATAAGATAAATCCAATTCTGAACTTTGGTCTGATCACGCTGTTTACCATGGTGAGCGCACTGGTTCAGGCCGATACCTTTAATGAAGGCGTGGATTACACGCGCCTGCCGCAACCGGGCAAAGTAGAACAACCCGGAAAAATTGAAGTACGGGAATTCTTTTCATTTGCCTGCCCGCACTGCTTTACCCTGGAAGGTTACACAAAAGATTGGAAAAAGACGCTCGCTGACGACGTTAACTTCGTCATGACTCCAGCCGCTTTTCGCAAAGACTGGGAGCCGCTGGCCCGCGCCTATTACATCGCAGAATCCCTGGACAAACTGGATACCATCAAACCGAAATTATTCGAAACCATCCATGTTAAAAAGAAGCCGATGGACACGGAAGAGAACCTGGCTACCTTTTTTGCGGACTACGGCGTTAATGAAGCTGACTTCAAAAAGCTCTATAACTCATTCAGCATCCGGGTAAAAGAGAAACAGGGCATGGCACTGGCAAAGGCATATCAGCTACGTGGGGTGCCTGCAATGGTGGTGAATGGAAAATATATGGTCAACTCTCAAACAGGCAAAACCTATGATCACCTGCTTAAAGTTGCCAACTTCTTGATCGAAAAAGAACGGGCAGCAGGCGCAACCGCAGCCAAATAAAGCCCGAATGACCGCAGGATTCATTCGACATGGGTCTACACTTAACAGGACGTTTCCCTGCCACCAGTCCGGCAGGGTTTGAGGCATGCGCAATCAGGCGTGAGTAAGTAGCCGTGAAATACGATATTAACCCATCAAGCAAATCCAGCTTTGATCCGGAAAACCACCCCAGCGTTTTGCGGTTATTAAGCTACAACATACAGGCCGCTATCGGCACCAGCTCCTTCCATCACTACGTGACCCGCAGCTGGCGTCATGTGTTGCCGGATTGGCGCGGACTGCAACGGCTGGACCGAATAGGCCAGGTGCTTGCCCACTACGATCTGATTTCCTTGCAAGAGGTGGATGGCGGCAGCCTGCGCAGCGGCTTTGTGAATCAAGTGGCCTACCTGGCAGACTTGGGCCGCTTTGATTACTGGTATCAGCAGTTGAATCGAAACCTGGGGCGCTTCGGCCAGTTTAGTAATGGGGTACTTTCCCGCTTTGTACCCTTCGAAATCGAAGACCACAAACTACCGGGATTAAAAGGCCGGGGAGCAATCGTTGCCAAGTACGGTAACGACGAACACACTTTAGTGCTGGTCGCCGTTCATCTGGCATTGTCCGAAAAGGCCCGCAACCGGCAGTTGGAATATGTACGTGAAATTATTCAACATTACGAGCACGTTATTGTAATGGGAGACATGAATTGCCGTGCAGACCAAATCAGCTCAACCCCGATTAATTCCCACCTGATGCAGGTTCCCGGTGATCATCATACTTACCCTAGCTGGAAACCCACCCGCAACATTGATCACATACTGGTCTCCCCCAGTTTGAAGATTCGCAACGTCAAAGTATTGGACTGCGATTACTCCGACCACCGTCCCATTTCCATGGAAGTGGCCCTACCAAAGCCACTGGCGCTCGCCTTAATCGGTAAAATTCCGCAAATTAGCTAAAATACGCAAATTTCTATCCATTCTGCCTGTGTTATGCCTGCTCTTTTCCTATACTTTCCTTAACCTACAGTTATAAGGCACCTTTGGCCATGTCCGGGGACAGTACTAACGACTGGAAAACGAAATACCTGACCGTGCTGGAAGAAATGGAAGCCAGCGAAGAAAAAGAGCGCGCAAATCAAAAGCTGATGCAAAGAGCCATCGTGCGCGTTTGCCTGGCGGCGGACGGACTGGACGAACGCCTGGACCATCAGCTGAATGCCTTGCGCAAGGGGCTTAGGGACGGCCACAGCATCGAATCTCTGGAGCCGGTGATTGATCGCCTGGAAGATTCCGTTATGGAACTGGATGACCGGCGCCGGGAGCAGAATCAGGAAACGCAACAGATCATCGAGGAACAGCTGGCAAACTACCAAAAGCTGGACCTGCCACGAACCCAAACCAATGAACTCAAAGCCTTTACCAAAACCCTTCCGGAACTGATTGCCGGTAGCGGCCTTAAACCCGCATTAATTAAACAACTTTCCAGCGTTTACTTCAGCCTCAATCAACACCTATTGCAGCAATCCAACAACGTTGATGAGCCTAAGCCGGGCCTGATATCAAAGTTGTTTGGCGGTAGCAACCGCCCACCGGAACCGGATACACAGAACACCGACACAACACCCCACCCCGGAAACGCAGAGCCGGATGTAATTCAAAAGGATGTGATTTGTGGTGATCCCTATCTGGGGGAACGGCTTAGCCGTACTTTGTGCAATTTACTGGAACAGATCGATGTTCCCGAAGAATTTAGCGAGCGTAAAGAAAAACTAATCGATTCAGTTAAAACCGAATTTCAACCGGAACAGCTACCGGACTTTCTGGATGAAACCACTCAGCTCGTGGCCTCCATCAAGATCATGGCGCAAAAAGAGCTGGAACAATTTCTGGTTACTCTTCACCACCGACTGAATGACATCCAGGACTTTCTGATCAATGCCCGGCAAGGGGAAAAGGAAGCACAGGAAAATCAGGAAAAACTCGACCACGACGTGCGCAAAGAACTCAGGGAAATGCGCAGCAATGTCGAGAAAAGTGATGATGTCGTGCATATTAAACAGGACATCGAATTCATGATGGACCGGATAGTCGCAGCAGTCGACGCCTTTCATGAGCAGGAAAACCACCGCAGACAGGCTGTCCACACACGCTTCGAAAGCCTGACAGAGCGTATGGCCACCATGGAATCAGAGGCTTTGGAACTCAAGATTAATCTGGAAACCCAACGCAAAGAAGCCATGCGCGATGCCCTCACCGAGCTACCGAACAGAGCAGCCTATGACGCTCATATCCAAAGCGAGTTTTCCCGTTGGCGGCGACATTCCCGGCCACTCTCCATTACCATCATCGATATCGATCACTTCAAAAAAATCAACGACACCCTGGGCCATTTACGCGGCGACAAAGTATTGAAATTAGTCGCAAGGGAGATCTCACAGCGACTTCGTAGCGAGGACTTTGTCGCCCGTTACGGGGGAGAAGAGTTCGTGATCATAATGCCGGAAACGGATTTGCAATCCGCATTGGTCGCGACAGAAAAAGTAAGGGCTGCCATAGAAAGCTGTCCATTCAGCTTCAATCAACAACCGATTCCCATTACCGCCTCTTTTGGCGTTACCTCGTTCGAAAACGGCGACGAAATCGAAACGTGCTTTGAACGCGCGGATAAAGCGTTATATCGCGCCAAAGAGCTGGGAAGAAACCGAGTCGAACAAGGCTAAATTACAAAAACCCAACATCCAACCAACCCATCAGGCCAACCCCGCTTCTGAATGGCCACCTTAGCCTATTTATCCCAAATCGGAGGTGATTTAATTTTTCACCAGGCAACACTATAAAAATAATAAAGGGATAACCTGGTGCTGGTGAAAACAACAAATTCTAGTCGCTTGACGTTACTGGACAAGGTCAATGTTTGCCTACAGGACTTTGGTGACCACGTTATGCACTTGGTTTTTGACGTTGAAGGAAAAGTAGACGTTAACCAAATGAATCGAGCGGTCCGCTTATCCTTCATTGAACATCCTATTATGGCGCAGCGCCTGATTTACCAGCGAGGCCAGCCGCGCTGGATTGAGTGGGATGGGGATACACTGGACCGCGCCAAATTCTGCCACTCTTTGAGTAGTGAAAACAAAGAAACGGACATTGATAAATTCCTGGTCCAGGTGGTCGACTTTTCGCTGCAGCCGATGGTACTTATTCAGATTATTGAAGGTAAAACCACGACAGTGTGCATCAAAGTCAGCTGTGTGCCCATTGATGGTCGTGGCTTCCTGATTTACGTTGAACGGCTATTAGCGCTGTATGAAAGTCTGAACGAGCCCTCCAATTGCCAACCCGAAGTGGGTGATCTGACACAGCGCAGCACCAGGGCACTGATTCGCTACTTCCAACCGGCAGACGCGATTAAGTTAGCTATTTCCAGTTTTCGAAATCAACTACAAGACAGCATAACCGCGAACAATTGGCGCATACCCAGCCAGAAAAACGGTCAACTGGACAAAGCTTATTATTGTCATACCCTGCCACCGTCGAGCCTGGGTGACATCATTCGATTACGACAGATCCATCAACTGACGTTCAATGATATTCTGCTGGCTGCGTACTACCTGTCGTTGTACGACATTATAAAGCCGAAACAGAGCAAGCCCTTCTGCGTACTGAATACCTATGATCTACGTCGCTATGAAGATAACCATGCACCTGACAGAGTCGCGAACTACTCCAGTTTTATCAACACCAATGTGCCCATTGTTGATGACGACTGTTTGATTTCAGCGGCAAAAAAAGTACAGCAATCGATTGGTCAACGTAAAGCACGTTATCCGGGTATAACGGAAGGACCTTTTATCTGGCCGCTTCTGACGTTGCTGCCTTTTCAATTTGGCCGTTTTATAGTGACTCGATTGCTCAAACACAGGGGCGAAAAGATTCCTGTGTTTACCAATGTTGGTGTCATTCATACTGAGAAAATGCGGCTCAACAAGCAACCCATTCGCAATGTAAAGCCGTTCGCACCGCTTGAGTTTCCGCCAAAATTAGCCGTCACCCTGGCCACTTCCGGAAACAGCATCACTTTGAGTGTCGGCTATAGTCGCAATCACTTTTCCGATGCCATGATCAAACAGCTTTTTCTGCGCATGGAAACGCTGATAACGGATACGGACCGAACGGTCCGGAGCAATGCCGCATGACGCAGGCCTTGTATCACTTGGTAGAGCGGCGCCGAATTTATTTCATCGCCAGCATTACCCTGCTCCTGCTGCTATCAAGCCAACTGGCCCAGATGGCGTTTAACGGCGATGTGAAGGTCATGTTTGATAAGGATGACCCTCACTACCAACGCCTGCAACAGTTGGACACAGACTATGTAGATTCGAATTATCTGGTTATTTTGTTCGAGCCCGCCGACAAAAATATCTACCGGAAAGATAATCTCGTCGTTGTTGAAGCACTCACCAACGCGTTATGGAAATTGCCATACACCGTTAGCGTCGAATCCATTAGTAATCATTCGCGCTTATCAGTAGCCGACGATGATTTACGGTCAACTGCGCTGATTGATCAAGCCCGCACGCTCACCCCCGAACAAATTCGTTCCATTCAGTATTACGCACGCCAGGATCAACAGATCCGCGGCAAGCTGATTTCACCCGACGAGAATGCAACTGCATTATTTGCCACCATTGCGCTACCGGAATCTCACTTGGAGGCCGTACTGGAACTGCGCTCCGCCGCAATGGCATTGAGAAAGGAGTTTGAGTCCCGTTATCCGGGCAGCACCATTCATATTAACGGCGATGTTGCGATCGAAGGGGCACTGCTGCAAGTTACGATGGATGACATTTTGCGTGTTAACCCCATCGTCTTCCTCACCATTTTTATCCTGACCGGCTTATTTCTACGTTCGATTATGTCCATTGCATCAACCATCGGCGTGGTGATCGCAGCTACTGGCATCTCTACCGGAATCAATATTCTGTCAGGCTTTGAGATGAACCCTATCACCATGATGGCGCCAGCGATTATCATGGTCCTGGCTGTTGCAGATAGCATTCACGTATTAACGACTTACACCATTTTAAGCCGTCAGGGGCTGCCCTGTAAAAAGGCGATGGTGCAAAGTCTCGAGAAAAATTTGGCTCCGGTATTCTGGACCAGCGTGACCACGGCTGTCGGCTTTCTGGGAATGAATTTCGGCGACTCGCCGCCATTCAGAACTATGGGCAATATGGCTGCAATCGGTGTGTTGTTCGCGTTTCTGGCGACATTTACCGTATTGCCCACCATTGCCTTGTTGTTTCCTGCTCAAACCATACGTAAACCCCTGTCGCTGAGTAAAACAATGGCTTCCCTCAGTAACTGGGTGATTCGATCCAACCGTTTGTTGTTGGTGCTGATGTTTACAGTTTCTGCCGTATTGTTAACCTTCATTCCACGGCTTGATTTCAACGACGATATATCTGAATATTTCGACCCTTCTCTCGACATCTATGAATCCATACAATTTTCAGAAAAAAATACCCGTGGCGTTCATACCTTACTGTATTCATTTGCTTCGGGCACCGAGAACGGAGTGAACGACCCGGATTTTTTACGCAAGGTAGATCAGGTTAGTCAATGGTTGCGGCAGCACCGGGATGTAGCTGAGGTCTACAGCTACATTGACCTGATCAAAAAAATCAATCAAACCCTACACAATGACGATATTGAGTATTATCGCATTCCTGATTCCAAAGCACTTTGCGCACAATATCTTCTGCTGTATGAAATGCTAATCCCGAACGGGATCGATTTGAGTCGCGATCTCACCCTCGACCGATCTGCCTTAAAGATGACCGTCCATATCAAGAACAGCGACAACCAGACTCTAATCGGACTGGAACGGGATATTGACCATTATCTTTCAAACAACCTGCCGGAACTCAACAACGAAGGCTCAAGCCAACTGCTCATTTTTGCTCACATGGGCAATAAGATTATCCATAGCATGGTTGATGGCTCGTTAATAACATTAATTATGATTTCTATTTTTATGATGATCGCCCTGCGCTCAGTTCGGTTTGGATTACTCAGCATCATCCCCAACCTAATGCCTGCCGTGGTTATATTTGGCATCTGGTCATTGCTAGTGGGCCATGTCAATCACGCAGCCGCCATGACTTTTAGCATTTGCCTGGGACTCGTAGTGGATGACACCATTCACTTTATCAGCCAATACCTCCAATGCCGTCGCAGCGGGTACGATCCTGAGACCGCTCTGCGCGAAACATTCATCCACTCAGGCACAGCCATCGTGATCACATCGATCACCTTATCCTGCGGCATCCTATTATTAACGCTCTCTGATTTTACAGTAAATGACACGCTGAGTTTGATGCTCACCGGTATCATTATGACTGCCTTGCTTTTCGATTTGTTATTTCTGCCCACATTGCTTTTATGGGCAGACAAAGCACCCCAGGAACCAGAGTATTTCAGGAGTTCAAGCGTATGATCGCATCCCGATTCGAAAGTATTGGTGTTTATCTGCCGGAAAAAGAAGTCACGACACAATCCTTAGTGAGCAGCATGGAAACCCAACCCATGTTTGATCTGGAGAAATTAACCGGCGTAAAAAGCAGGCGTTGGCGCTCGGATTCCGAGGATTGCCATACCCTCGCGATGTCAGCGATAGAACGCTGCCTGCACCAGTCGCATTACCGAGCGGATGACATTGACGTTATTGTTTGCACTTCTATCACCCGCTTCACCGGCGGGCTTAGATTTGCGCTGGAGCCCGGCCTCAGCGCCACATTAAAAAATACGCTGGGCATGCGACGTAATGCGTTGAATTTTGACATCACCAACGCCTGTGCCGGTATGTTCACGGGTGTCTACTTGATGGATCAAATGATCAAAAGTGGCGCAGAAAAAACGGGACTGGTAGTGAGCGGCGAATGCATTACGCCGATAACAGAAACGGCGCTCAAAGAAATCAACAATCCGATTGATGAGCAATTCGCATCACTCACGGTGGGCGATTCCGGTGCTGCTGTCATCATGGATAGATCTGTGAACGAACACTCCAGACTGAATTTCCTGGAACTGTTCACCTTAGCTGAATTTTCGGAATTTTGTTTTGGCATGCCAAGTAATAAGAATCCGGGGGTTGCCATGTACACAAAGGCAATGGAGATTCACGCTACCGTCATTCAACGACTTCCATCATTTCTGGGTCAGTTCGCCGAACGCTATCAAGTAAGTGGCATAGATTTTCAGCACGTTATTCCCCATCAGACCTCAGAACGGGCGATCCGTACAGCACTTGAATTGTGCAGTGAGACGTTCGGAGATATCCCGCACATCTGCGTGTCATTGGACAAATTCGGCAATACTTCTTCCACTTCCCATTTTGTCGTACTGGATGACCAGATGCGCCAGGGCATCATTAAACCGGGCGATAATGTACTCATGCTGATCCTGGCTTCCGGAATCATTCTGGGTGCCGCTTCCGTTACCGTGGGCAACTTGGGAGGAATCAATTAATGGGATCCATTATTCGTAAAACCGCAGTGGTGGAGAATAAGAATTTCAGTGCCATCGAAAATACGGCAACGGCGGGAATAAAATGCATTGAGGCGAGCGGCATAGATCCCTCTCGGATAGGTGTTTTGATCTATGCGGGCTTATATAGGGATGACAATATCATGGAGCCGTCAGTAGCCAGTCTGGTGCAGAAAAAAATCCAAATTGGTCTGGATATTTCAGCTTCAAATCTTGCAGGAATGACTTTTTCTTTCGATGTCATTAATGGAGCGAACAGCGTAATGAGCGCTATTTCGGTGGCGGATTCCATTTTACAGAATGACCACAAGCAATTCGTTCTCATCGTTGCGGGTGATGCCCACCCCTCTAAATCCGATCACAAAGAATTTCCGTTTGAGGCGGTTGGCGCAGCCATGCTGCTTGACTGGGATACGGATTCGTTACGCGGTTTTCACGCGGTCAGCTATCTGAGCGACCATACAAACGCTGAATCCAGTTTCAGTGCCACCGGAAAGCTAGAAGAATTTGGCATGGAGGGACGCAGCCATGTTCGTTTTGAATCTGATCCGCATTTATCGGAAAGTTATTTGCACCTAAACGCAGAAAATATTAATCAGTATCTACAGCGCCAACGACCCAAAGCCATCGACTTTATTCTCAGTTCAGAACCGGTCCGTGGTTTCAGTCAGCAGCTGGTTACTATGATTGATTTTCAACACCCGGCGGATGGGGGCGTGGCATTATCCCCACAATCAATCGATCTGCACGGGCATTTTGGCGGTGATATTCATACCGCTGCGCCCATTGCAGCATTTGATGTGCTCATTCCGGAGCTCAAGGATAGGAAAAAAACCACCCTTCTTTTTTCCACGGTCGGGTCCGGTAATGCCAGCGCCTGCGCTCTGTATTGTGTTTAGCCTATTACTGCCGGAGTTTGCATTATGAAGAAAGCGTTAGTGACAGGGGGGGCCGGATTCCTCGGCCTCTATATCGTCGAACAACTGATTAGTCGTGGTTATCAAGTCAGTGTTTTATATCGGGGGGATTATCCGCATCTTGCGCAATTGCCGGTAACGATATTTAAAGGTTCGGTTACGGACCATCAACTTGTTGCGCAGGCTGTAAAAGGTCAGGATCTGGTATTTCATACCGCCGCTAAAGTGGGTTATTGGGGGGATTATCAGGACTACTACCATACCAATGTTGTTGGCACTAAAAATATTATCGCGTGCTGCCAACAGGCCGATGTAAAAAAGCTGATTTACACCAGCTCGCCGAGTGTGACGATGAATAATATCGACATTCATAATGGCGATGAAAGTCTGCCTTACCCGGATTATTACCATACTCACTATTCCGCCACAAAATCCCTGGCCGAACAACTACTGCTAAAATCCCATAACCCGAATGGATTACAAACGTTAGCGATCCGGCCACATTTGATTCTGGGACCACGAGATAACCATTTACTTCCCCGATTGCTGAATCGAGCACAGTCCGGAAAATTAAAACAGATCGGTCCCGGCACCAATCGGGTCAGCGTTACTTACGTAGAAAATGCGGCGCACGCTCATATTCTGGCGGCAGAATCGAACAATACGGGGGGTAAATCCTACTTTATTAACGAACCTGAACCGGTTTTACTGTGGAATTGGATTAAAGAGGTTTTGCGCACGCTGGGCACTCAGCCACCGCGAATCGGAGTACCCTTTTTTCTTGCCTATGGTGCAGGTTGGTGTCTGGAATGGGTGCATCGTGTTTTTGGTTTGCAGGGTGAACCGATGGTGACGCGTTTTATCGCTTCAGAGCTGTATCGCAATCACTATTTCTCTATACGCCGTGCACAACAGGATTTTAACTATGAACCGCTTTTTAGTTTGCACGAAGCACAAGCCAGAACTATCGCATCACTGCAACAACCAACCTGATTATAGACATGGGTTAATCTAATTCAGTAACTGGCGCAACCGCGCCAGTAAAATATCTTCATCCAGCGGTTTTGTGATTAATTCCGTTACGCCGGACGCCATTATATCGGCGTCTTCTCCGTGGACGGCGTGAGCCGTTAAGGCAATAATCGGCAGACTCCGAAAACGATCTTGTGCCCGTAGCCTGCGGGTTGCTTCTTTTCCATCTATGCCGGGCAACGAAATATCCATTAGGACCACATCAAATTCTTCATTATCCAGCTTGGAAAGACAGTCTTCAGCACAGTTTACGCCGGTCACAACGTAGTTTTCATCTTCCAGAATCCAGGTTACCAACTTCATGTTATCCGGATTGTCTTCTACCACTAATACTTTGTTGCCCATTGTTGCCGACCTGTTAAATCAACTTGAATGTCTTTGCCATTGGTTAAGTGTAGCTGTTTTTATTGAATCTGATATAACGCAATGTCAGCGACCTAAGCGCTTGTATTACAAGGCAACTAAGTCAATTTGCTTTATCAGACTTCACCGTATTGGGCTGCATTTCCCAACCAGCGTTGGATTAACCTTTCACTCCTTGCGGGATCCCGCTCCAGCAGAAGCGCAGCCATTTGCTTACTCTCTTCCAGAAGACTTTCATCACGCAACAGGTCTGCAATACGAAAACTCATCTCTCCCGTTTGTCTGGTGCCGAGCACCTCACCTGGCCCACGTAGATGCAAATCTTTTTCTGCTATTACAAAGCCGTCGTTCGTTTCCCGCATCACTTCCAGACGCTCACGCCCCATTTTCGACAACGGCTTTTGATATAACAACAAACAAAAACTTTCCGTTGTTCCGCGCCCAACGCGACCACGCAACTGATGTAACTGTGCCAAACCCAATCGCTCGGGGTTTTCAATAATCATGACACTCGCGTTGGGAACGTTGACACCCACCTCGATGACCGTGGTGGCGACCAAAACCTGAATCTCCGCACGTTTAAAGCGATCCATGATATCCGCTTTTTGCGCCGGTTTAAGACGGCCGTGCACTAACTCAATTTCAATCTCTGGCAAAAATTTTTTCAGTTGTTCTGCAGTGTCTTCCGCAGCCTGACATTGCAACACTTCCGACTCTTCGATTAGCGTGCAAACCCAATACACTTGCCTGCCCTGCTGACAGGCATGCCGTACTCGGTCCACTACATCCAGACGACGCTGACTTTCCAGTACGACTGTTTTAACCGGCGTTCGTCCCGGTGGCAACTCATCAATAACGGAGGTATCCAAATCGGCGTACGCACTCATTGCTAACGTACGCGGGATGGGTGTTGCAGTCATAATAAGTTGGTGCGGTATCATGCCTTCGGATTGGCCTTTTTGTTTTAACGCCATTCGTTGGTGCACTCCGAACCGATGCTGCTCATCTATAATCACCAGCGCCAGATCGCGATAGTCAACCTCATCCTGAAACAGCGCATGGGTTCCCACCACCATCTGGGCAGTACCGCTTTGGATCAAAGCCAACTGTTCGTTGCGTTTTTTACCCTTTAGCTTTCCGGACAACCAGGCCACTGTCAGACCAAGCGGCTCAAACCACTCGACAAAAGCATGGTAGTGCTGTTCCGCCAGAATTTCGGTGGGTGCCATCATTACCACCTGATATCCAGCATCAATGGTCATCGCCGCAGCCCGTGCAGCCACCAGCGTTTTTCCAGAACCCACATCCCCCTGCACCAGACGTAACATAGGGTGGCTCTGCTGAAGATCCCGACACAATTCCTGATGCACTCGCTGTTGCGCAGCGGTGGGGGTAAATGCCAAAGACGCCAGCAACGATTGTTCCAATGTTGACTGCGCGGGAATCACCTGTGCACATTGCTCTTTCACCCGCTTTCTCAGCTTCAGCAAACTCAGATGGTGAGCGGTGAGTTCTTCCAGTGCCAATCGTTGTTGCGCCTTATGGGAACCATCCAACAACGCCTGAACCGGCGCCTCTGCCGGTGGCCGGTGAACGTAATGCAATGCTTCCGTCAAGGTTGGCCACTGGGCAGCGTGCATTGCCTCAACGGGCAACAATTCCGCCACGCTTTGGGCTTTGCCCAGTAATTTCAATACTTGATCACTGAGCTTACGCAAGGTAGGTTGCTGAATACCTTCCGTCGCCGGATACACTGCCGTCAATTGCGCCTCTATCGGCTCATCTGCACCCGACAACACGCGGTATTCCGGATGCGCCATTTCCTTTCCCAAGCCAGTTAAACGTATTTCACCATAACAACGCACGATCGCTCCGGTTTGAAATTGGGTTTTCTGACTGGCAGAGAAATGGAAGAAGCGAAGATTCAACTGACCGGTTCCATCCTCTATCCGGCAAATAAGGCTGCGGCGTTTTCTCACCACAATATCCGCCATCAGAACCCGCCCCTGGATCAGGCCCTCGCTGCCTTCGCGAGTGGAACCGATCGGCATCAGACGAGTGCGATCCTGATAGCGGAACGGCAAGTGGAACAAAATGTCCTGCAGGTTGTGAATGCCCAAACGGGCGAGCTTTTCTGCCTGAGCCGCACCCACGCCTTTCAATTGCGTCACCGGTGTTGTGGCAAAAAAATCCGGTGTCACAGCGTCGCGGCACCCTGTAATGAGCAGCTGGTCACCGCTTCAACCAATGCCTGTATGGCTTTGGGACGGGAAAATCGTTTTCGCCACACGATCGAGACGCGGCGATAAGGTATTTTTCCGGCAAAAGGGCGTTCGACCAGGGTGTCTGTATCGTATATATGTCTATCAGTAGAGGAGCTGGGTAAAATGGTCAATCCTAAACCCGAGGCGACCATATGGCGCAGGGTTTCCAGCGACGTGCCCTGGGGAATGGTGGTTTCATCGCTGTGCTTCATAATCCCCGGGCACGCATTCAGGACCTGCTCACGAAAACAATGACCTTCGCCCAGCATCAATATATTTTCTTTTTCCAATTGTTTGCGGGTGATTTTTTCTTGCTTGGCCAAGGGGTGTCCCGCCGGAATCAATACTTCAAAGGGCTCGTCGTACAAATCGTGAATCTCGACATCCGCCTCTTCGAATGGAAGCGATATAATAATGGCATCCAGCTCGCCATTACGTAGCTTCTGTCGTAAAACACCGGTGTAATTTTCTTCCAGAATCAACGGCATTTCCGGTGCAATTGGTTTAATGCTGCGGATGACGTGGGGGAAAAGGTAGGGCCCAACCGTAAAGATAGCTCCGACCCGCAAAGGCAGATTCAACTGACCTTTGCCTTCCTGAGCGATTTGTTTCACCAGCTCGGCTTCTTCCAGCACTTTGCGTGCCTGAGCGACGATGCGCTCACCCGCCATGGTGACGCGAACATCGGATCGATTACGCTCAAACAGCGCAATATCCAATTCTTCTTCCAGCTTTTTTATTGCCACACTCAGGGTAGGTTGGCTTACGAAGCAGCGTTCTGCGGCCCGCCGGAAATGACGCTCCTGTGCCAAGGTGACGATGTAGCGAAGTTCAGTTAAAGTCATGTGCCCTTCCATTGCCTTACAATCTGCCAAAACGATAGCATAAGGTGATTGAAGACAGAAGTTATTAATAGTTTAACTATCGACAAATTCGTTCCATTACCGATCAGGAAACAGATTATGCCACGCATATTATTAGCCGGTTGCGGCAAAATCGGCACTCAGCTCGGATTACTGATGGCACAGCGAGGGCACCAGCCGGTTGGATTGCGTCGCTCCCGGGTTGCCATGCCGTTCATTTGTATACAGGGTGATCTTAGCCAGCCGCTAGCCGACGGGTTAATCCGTGAGCCCATTGATTATGTGGTTTATACCGCAACCCCGTCGGAATACTCAGATGCCGGGTATCAGTCGGCTTACCCAGCGGGAGTTCAGCACCTGTTAGACGCGCTATCCGGGCATGCCGTAAAGCGTTTCTTTTTCGTTTCCAGTACAGCGGTGTATCACCAGAACGATGGTAGCTGGGTGGACGAAGACAGTGCCACAGTGCCCAGCCGTTATAACGGCGTTCGTGTTCTGGAAGCAGAAACGTTATTAAAACGAAGTGCTGTCCCGTCAACCTCTATACGTTTTGGCGGAATCTATGGTGCCGGACGTAGCAGGCTATTGGACAAGATCAGGAAGGGAGCCGATGCGCAGGCCAGCCCTCCTAAATACACCAACCGGATTCATCAGCATGACTGCGTGGGGGTATTGGCTTTTCTGATCGAATGCGTGGAGTCGGGCAAAATACTGGATGAGTGTTATCTCGGGGTAGACAACAACCCGGTGGATGAATGGACTTTATATCAATGGCTGGCTGAAAAATTCAAAGCTCCGGCACCCAATCCGGTAGCGGCTGGACCCGATGCCACACAAAATAAGCGCTGCAGCAACCAGCGACTGACCTCACTCGGCTATTCTTTTTCGTTCCCGGATTATCGCAGTGGTTATGCTCAATAGATTTTTATTCACACCATGAAAGCGTTAACGCAAATATTTGGGAAAAGAATAAATGAACCGCGTCCCGCTCCGCATCGTTTTATCATTCTTTCCGCTTTGTATTCGAAGCGTTGCACCGTGCAAATTCACGATAGCGCCAATAATGACTGAACCTAAGCCTAGGGACATATCCATTACGCAATCTTTTCGCGGAATTCGATGCCGCTTTCGCACCCCGAAGGATTCGATTGCTTCCACACTCATACCAGGCCCGTCATCTTCGACTTCAATCTCAACTCGTTCTCCCTGAACCCTCAATCTAACGTGAACTTCGTTACTGGCATATTTTACCGCATTGTCAAAAGTATTACGCAGTAACCTGCGAAACAGCAGAGGGTCAACTGCCAGTATTACATCGCCTTCCAGACTGCATAGGCGCCAAGTCAACTGGGGATAGGCAATGACTCGACTCTGCACTTCCTCATTCACCAGAACATTGATATTAATTTTCTTCTGCCCGCTTTCGTAACTTGGCTCGGCAATCTCGGAGATAAAGAACAAGTCATCGAGCAGGTCAATAAAGTAGTTTAATTCAGATTGGAGCACCAGAATAAAATCAGTTTGCTGTTCAGGTGACATTTTCCCACGGTAAAGATCCAGAGTTTCCACTGCCGCTTTCATACTGGTGAGCGGGGTTCGCAAATCATGCCCTAATTCTTGCAAAAGGTTTTTCCGTGTAGCTTCGGTTTTCTTGACCCGATTGACTAACAATTCAATTTGCTCTGCCATTCCATTAAAATCGAGCTTCAGGTCATTAATTTGGCCCCATTTACTAATCTTAAATCGAGCTTTCAGATTACCTGAGTGGAGCCCCGATATTACGTCTTTCGCTTCGATAGATGTTCTGCGAAGATATAGAAATGCCACACAAAGCCCGCTAATGGCGGTGATAAAAATGCCAGTCGAAAATAAAATAATTTGAAATAGAGCTAGTCTTTTGATGGGTCTGTTTGCAGTGGGCTTGATCAACGCATAGGTGGGGCTCTGTGCATTCAGCCGTATCAGCGTCATCTCATGAAACATTTGTAACGGACCGCCGGCTCCCGATAATTGGTGCGGCTGATCCGGTTTAGGTATTTCCTGCCACTGCTCAGGGAGAGGGCTTGGTGTATTGGATGCAAGGATTTTTCCATCGCTTGATAGCACCCAAATATTAGAAGCCAGCGACGGCGATTCCACACGAAACTTTTCGAACATTTTCAATGCATCAGTGTAATCGGAGCTTTCCAGTATATTCGCCAGCAATAGATAAAGGTTTTTACGGCCTTCTTCTCTTGCGGGCTTCGTTATGCGTTGGTAACTCGCAAGGCCAACGACGCAGTATATGAGTGATACGATGATACTCAGACAGAGCAACTGAAACCAAAATCGAGATCTCATAATCTCAGGCGGTAGCCTACTCCGTATACAGAATCGATAGTTTCTGATGCATCAATGTTTTTTAACTTCTTGCGTAAGTGACTCAGATGAGAATCAATGGTTCGGTCATATATCATGGCTTCCTGATCAGTCGCTGCTAGTATTTCTTCTCGCGTAACCACGTCACCATTGCGCTCAATAAGCTTCGCCAGAATCAGCAGCTCTCTCTTGCCGAGATTAAGTTCATGTTCGCCTGACCATGCCATAAATTTACTGGAATCAATTCGCAGAGACCCAAAGCTCAATATGCTTCGATCGGATTTACTGATCAACCTTAACATTCTGGCCGAAAGTTCCCGAACACCACAGGGTTTTCGAATGTAATCGTCAGCACCGCATTCAAGGCTTTCGACAGCGGATTCTTCATCTGTTTTAGCAGTGAGAATAAGTATCGGCAACTTGGTATTAGTTGAGCGGATACGCCGACACAATTCGTAACCATTTCCATCCGGTAGATTTAGATCCAATAAAATTACATCAAAGGACTGCTGACGCGCCGCTTCCAAGCCACTAGTAAACGTTTCGCGCAGGGTAACGGAAAATCCTGCAAACGGAAGACTAAGTGACAGCGTTTTTGAAATTAATGGATCGTCCTCCACCAATAAAACTCGACTTGTTTTCATCTTATCATCACGCGCAATTTTTCGTCTATTTTATCAATTAATCACGCGCAACCAATACTTTCCACAAAAATTACAGATTTGATCATTACATTGATCGCACTGTTTACCGAATCTCTTTGTGAGAATCCAGACTCGGAGTAAGCAGAATTAAAAAAACAACCTGGAGGAACGTATCTTGACTACAAAACAATTGCTTTATTCATTGGCAGCTTCTTTAACTTTCATTCCTATCAGTCACGCAGCCGTTTACAACTGCGGAAACTCGTCCAGCTGCGGTGCGAATGATGTGAACTGCAAAAGGACTCACCGTGTTTGCAACGTGTTGAAAAGTCAATCAGCATGCGCACAATCCAAGCTCGGTTCATTTTATTGGGAGATGGGCAACGGCACTAACGTTCTTGCAGCCGGAAGAGTGGGCAATGGTCCCCTTACCAATCCTAATAACACTATTAACATTGCGTCGGCCTCAAAGTGGATCTATGCAACGTACGCAGAGGCTCGAGGCCTGGCCAATTCACCAGCACAAAAGCGCCTACTGACAATGCGGGGTGGACATAGGGCATTTACACCTACTCGGTGCTCGGCAAAAAACCAAGATGGTTCTATGCAGACCGTGTCAGAATGTCTGCAAAAGCCAGGCAATCAATATATCAATGGATCTCAAGTGAATAAATTCTATTACAACGGTGGGGGTATGCAGGACCATGCAGTTAACGTTGCCGGCTTGGGTGGATTCAGTAGCAATAATATCGGAAGAGAATATAACAGTGTTTTGAAAAATATAGGCTTTGGCTTTAGCCTCCCTGCTGTTGCAGGCGGAATGAAGATGACACCCAAAAACTATGGTTTATTTCTACAAGGCATAGTCCGCAATCAGTGGAAAACCATAGGTTATCTGGGAAAAGATTCCATTGCTGCAACTCCACCCGATGCATCAGATGGCAAACAAAACCCATCCAAGACCAATATGCGGTATTCCTACGGCCATTGGGTTGAGTCCCACACCACGCCGCTGCTCGGGGGGCCAAAAGGTGATGGGGCATTCAGTAGCCCAGGCGTATTCGGATTCTACCCCTGGATATCAAAGAACAAAAGTTTTTATGGTCTGCTATCGAGGTACAACCGCCAATCGGATGCGTTCCGGCAATCAGCTGCCTGCGGTCAACACATGCGCAAGGCTTGGCTGGGGAACTAATTGTAATACGGCTTAGAGGTTGAGTGCCGTGTTCTTAGAGGTGTTCTATTACAACCTAAATAAAATGCCCCCTTAAATATTTCTCTTGAAGGGGGCATTACATAAAGGTTTATTGTATTTCCACTTTTGCAGTGACGCTACCACCCATTTCACTGGTTATCGCTACCGAGCTTGGTGTTTGCATCACGTTTTTAAAGCTAGTTTGATAATATCCTTGAACAGCTTTCCAACTTACCTGCCCTAGCGAGGTATTTTCCCCATTTACGGCAACAGTGGCCGTGATGTTAGCACTACCCTCTGGCATAACATCGGATTCGGCGCGAACCCATAACTCATTCGTGTCACTAAAGTAGATTGCTTTTACTACGGCCAGTGTGGCTTCAGGCACCATACCGGCATCCACGGCTAAACGTTTCCAGCTCAGGCTCATGTCGTAGCAGGATGAAAACCCCGTGGTTTCATTGGCATTGCTGTCGAGCGTGTAATCATCGGCGGCTTTTTCTGGGCTGAATCGGTAACCATTGGGCAACATAAATTGCAGTTTGAGGCTGTCTTCGGCAAGGTTATCAAAGTGATATGCACCCATGCTATCGGTGGTGGTAGAGGCTATAAAGTCTCCGATGCAAGAGTGTAGGTGAACGGTCACACCTTCAAGACCCAATTCACCGGCATTCTGGATACCGTCACCGTTGCTGTCTTGCCAAACGTAGTCCCCTAGGGAGCCAGTGCCCTTAGAGGGTGGGTTATTGTCGGAGTCAGGCGTATACCTGAACAACTCTACCCCGAATTCTTCACTATCGCCGACAAAATACAAATCACCGTTGAATTGAACAAACTTATCCGGTCTGAGGGTGAACTCACTCTTGATTGGCTCGAACATATGGGTCCCGCCCACGGTACCGTCAGTTACCCACATTTGTTGGCCGTTCACAGTATCATCAGCCAGAAAATAGTAACGGTCGTCGATGACCTTTGACGTTGCTCCAAAGCCATTGATGTAACCACTTCTTTCACCAGCAGCAATATCTTTAACGAGAGTTGTACCAGCCGCTGTATTATCGCTGACCCAAAGCTCTGCTCCAGAACTACCATCATCTGCAACGAAAACAAACTTATTCCCCAGCCTTCCAACCGGTTTTTCATCGTTAATATGTCCGGGATAAATACCAGCGAACTCACCAATTAAATTCATAGTCGAGGTGGTGCCGTCTACAGTCCAAAGCTCATATCCAGCGCTGTCATCATAGATACTTACAGCCGCAGTGTTGGTGGTGGTATTGACACTATCCGCGAAAATATGGATTTCCTGCGCGTTTTCTTTCAGCAACTGAGGAGATGAAATATCCTTAAGATCTACAATCCATAGATTGTAACCTAGTGGGGAATTAGGCACAGAAATGAGCAGTTTTTCATTGCCTAACGCTAACGCGCCAACAGCGTTTTTAAATGGTAACTGTACCGTACCATCACTGGTACCGTCTGTGAACCAAACGCTAACTTCCTGAGATATTGCATCCGTTGCGACAAAAACCGGGCCAATTGACGTTTCGGCAATCTTGGAAAGAGTATTGCGACTATCATTATACGCAAATCCGAATGTATCCCTAATCGCAGGCTTAACAGCGACAAGGCTCCCAGTATCATCAATTTTCCATAACCCATAGCCACTATTGCCTGAGCTTCTTGCTAAAAAATACATGTTGCCGTTACTGATGAAGGCGACTTCTTCATAAGTAACAAAAGAACCACCATTCGGGTGTATATCCGTGATTCTTTCAATTTCTATGTCGTTGTTTATTTTATAAAGCTCCCGACCAACAGCGCCGTTTGCTGTAAAATAACTTTCACCGTTGAAATCCAATAGCCAGCGACTAAAGCTACCAGTACTCCCCGGGTTTATATCCGCCAATAATTGAATTCGCCTATCCGTACCTTCACCTTTTACGACCCAAAACTCCTGGCCTGTATTTGCGGTTGATGCGAGAATAACCCTGTCGTCACCTAGTCTATAGTAAAAATCTGGAATCTTAATATCTGGCGTATCGTCTGTCGGCTCTCCAAAAAGATAGGGATTCTGAGACGTCACATAATCTGCCGTGTTATTTACGGTATCCACTTCGTACAGCAAGTAATGAATATAAAGGCCTGTTCTGCTAACGGCCTCCTCTCTCACAATAAAGAACAGTTTATCGTTTTCAGAATAGAAAGAATCAATATAGTAATCCGAATATCCGTAGCTACCATAATCAGCTCTGGGGAACTCTGAAATCAACAGATAGCCCTGTCCATCATCTTCCACGTAGACAGAGTTGTCTCTCGCGACGTACGTTCTTTCGTCAAAATCGGTCCTAATTTTGAAACGATTGTCGTTGCGGCCTACCATCGTCAAGTTGTTATTTGCATCAACAACATACTCATGAACGACATTTCCTATTCCTTCTGGCCCCGCAGTAAAAGATAAATTACCGTCAACCACTTCTATCGAGCTAAAAGCGCTAGACCCCTGACCTGGTGCAAAATCCTCTACCAACTCTACACCCGCTAGCGCTTGTTGACTTTGTATGACCGAAGAACTAGCTGTGATCAAAACTGCGAGTAATACTTTATCCGGTTGCTTAATCATATTTAATCCTATCAGGGTGGTTCACTTACCCTTGCCTTTTATTGCTGGAAAATCGCTTATCGAATCCCGGCGGCTTCTACTTTTCACACCATGAAAGCGTGACCGCATTAATCGATTTTTCGCTACTAGGGCAGCGATAATTTGCAAACTGATGACCATCACTACCAATATGGGGAAATTCAGAAAATTGATTATACGTTATCGGACCGCTGCTGCTCACCGATCCACTGAGCACTTCGTAGGTGATTTTTGCCTCTTTCTTCTTTCTTACTGCATTAGACAATCCGGTGGTATCCGCGTCGAATTTAAAGCCAAAGTTCCCTCTGGCTGGATCGTTCACCGAGCCACAAACAGCATCTTGATAAGATAGGGTTTTTCTGACGAGGCCTTTACAATTCATTACGGGCAGCTTAAGTGGATCGAGACTATTGTCGCTCAGCTTGCCGACATCCACCATAAAATCGTTACCTCCATTTGTAGTCAGGCTTATCTCTAGCTTACGGGCTCCTTTGGGGGCGCCGGCGCTACTGTCAGAAACGTCTTCAAATTTGCTTTCAAATATACCGACGTATTCCTCCGGCACGAGCTGCACCAAGATAAAGGCATCGTCGTCACTTTCACAATCGTCACTGCCTTCGATCACATAGCCCCAGCCGTTATAGGATTCCGTTTCGATCTCATCCATAAACTGCTCAGGCATTTGACATCGTTTACCGCTCACCGGCCAGCTGCCGTGCCTTTGATAGTAGCTGAACACCATATTCAAAATGCTGTGGGTTTGTGAAAGAGAATATTCCAGCGCCATGCTTTGACTTTTGGCTTGCGAGCTGGCCGCTTGGTTGATCATAAACAGTGTGAATGCGCATATGATGAAAAGGACGTAGACCAGCGCCATGCCGTGGTGTTTTTGGATTGGGTTTGTTATTTTCATATTTAAACTACCCGCTAGTAACTCTGAGATGTAGATCTATCATAGGCTCATAATTCATAATTTTGTTTTTTACCCAGATCCGCCCAATCATGTGCTCTCGTATATTCTGAGCTTTATTTAGCTCATACCACCTTTTAGCAATCACAAGCTTGACCTCGTATTTTCTGCAATTGTGCTTGTAACTGCTTCACTTGCCGAGCTGCATATTCCAAGTCTTCAGTCAGTACTGTCGAATACTCGACACCCACTAAAGCCTCTTCTATATCCTGAAGCCTAACGCCCTGCGCAATTTCTAAATTGAGACTCATGGTCATCTTAAAACTTCCTCAAACAAACGTTTTCACCATCAATCAAATACAGTTTCTGTAAACCTTTCACCGGCTTTTCATCTAGAAAATTCAACATATCAATTGGACTCAATGGGGAATCAGTAATATTCATGATTATATCTGGTGCCTGGTGATCAACTTTATGTGTCAAATTATCCCTATTGGTGTTCGGATTTTTAGGCTTCGGAGACTATACGTCTGCGGGACTTGTATTTATGTCTAAATCAGGATTACCTTTCTTCCCGTATTAGGTAAATGTGTTACATCCAAGCCCCTATTCGACAAAATTTCTGCTGATTCATTTTGCCTATTGAGCGAACGAACCATATCGGCGTTCGCATTTGGATGAGGCTACTCAGGCTCTCTTCTTAAGGTGCCCGAGTTTACCTTCAATGATTCAGCGCTGTCTGGAAAATCAAAACGCCCAGCGCTTCACCGAGCTAAAAGCTAACTACCAATTAGTTGCCATTCTCCGCTTTGTGCTTCTTGTTGTGACAATAAAACCTTATCGTTCGTCTCGAATGCCTGTAGATCAAAATTAGCCTTTTGATTAAGCATTTTCTTTTCACCAGTGATCGCTAGAGTTTGCCTAACCTCATTACCACGAATCAGATCAAGCTCCTTGCCTATCACATCAAACTTCGGGTCATAGCCAGAGCAAGCCAGTATGGTAACCCCGTCTGATAGTTCAAATTTTTCTCGTACGCTCATTTTTATCTCCACAATTACAGCCCCTTGTCTCTAAGTATTTGAAGTATCTGAACGTCTTCATCACTAAGTCCAAGCATTTTTTGGTGATTGATCATAAAGTCTTTGACATGAGTCTCTGCACTTCCCAGGCCGCTGGTCCCTAGACGATCAGTGATGCCTAGCTTAGCCTGTGTTCCATGTAGGAACTCTTCAAACACAGCTGCTTTGCTTGGATTTTCACGAAGAAGAATATGAGTGTTATTAATGCCACCTACTGATGCCTCGGCTCCAAAGTAATCCAACATACGTAGCTCTTCAGAACCTGGTTGAGCGATAACAACATCACGCTTCTTAGAAACTGCCGATATCAGTTCTTGTGGCGCAGGTTCAACACCCATCAGATCATCGGCACTGCGCATGTTTATTTTGTTTGGAACACCCCTAACCCCCCTAGCAACAACACCCGCTCCTGCCAGCCCCGCAACGCCAGCCATAACATTATCAGGATTGCTCCAGGAATTAATAACACCATCACCGAGTGCAGCAAATGCGCCACTCGCATCACCTCGATTCAACTTGGTTATCGCTAAATTAGCCCCGGCTGCATATTCATCCGGAATGCCGGAGATACCAAAGTGATTTCCGGCTATAACTGCATGCGAGGTGGTGTTTTGCGTAAATTTATCAAGGTGATCCGGGCCAACTACCCATTCATTCCGATTATTATCATTACTTCTTACAACGTAATGATCAACCTGTAGTATTCCATCAACCACATCGCCGCTGGCATAAACATCATAGTATTTATCCCCATCTATGAAGCCTGAGAGGCCTTCAACCGCTCTGACCGATGTCCCTGGCTTCAATGCACCGTCCAATGTTGGATTGCCAGGATCATATAAAGCAGCCCCCGAAAAGGCATTGTCTCCCGGTATAAAGCCCTTGATTGCAGGCGCAGATACCGGATTGACCAAAACGCCCATTGCTTGCTTCTGGCTTTGGGGAACCCCAACAGTATTATCACGCGCACTCACCGCCTGACTGACCACCGGCTCCTCAACATCCTCCGCTGCCGACACCACATGCGGTTCAGCATCGGCTTCCACCA